>ERZ833822.2171-NODE-2171-length-12987-cov-8.180792_pt1 | contig 12987 bp, 10 predicted proteins | sample MGYA00519913_ERZ833822 | MGnify/ENA primary metagenome ERZ833822 (study PRJEB31850, sample SAMEA3708746) | human gut metagenome | biome: human gut; feature: human-associated habitat; material: faeces | place: China | collected 2014 ... | reverse complement strand
CCTGAAAGCTATCTAGTGGAACGAACAGATCGAAAGAGACTGGAGGATTTAGCTAGTACGCTTTGTAGTAATGTGGCAGCCTTTGAAGCCATCCGTAATTATAAGTCGATAAGTGTGAAAGAGGTGATTAGAGGATTCGGGGCGCACATGATGAATACGCTAATCTCCAATACCAATCGTTTCCAAAGTGCCGATGCCGTGGGAACGTTAATGAATTGCATACTGAATACCACTAAAAACAGTTGGCAGTTTAAGAAAATGGATCGGAATAATGATATACATCTTCAAAATGTACGCTATTTGTTGAATCGGCTGGATGCGGCAGAATCTAATGAAGAGAAGAACTGTGAAGAAGTAGCGATATAAACAGTTTTCTCTAAAAATTACTTAGGAAACGCAAATAGAGGGTATAAGAATCGGAGATAATGTATAGATAAAGGCAAATGTAACGTAACATAAAGCATCTGTAACCTGCCCGATAGAAAAGGAACACAAGACGTTGTGCTCCTTTTTTATATTGTTGTAACTTTGCTTTCAGATAATATGATAAAGCTGATTGTTATGAGAAACACACTTTTTGGGATTCTATTCCTTTTTATTTTGCCTCTTCAGGCACATCAGAAACTTCCGTATTTGCAGAAACAGGGAAGTACCACACAACTTATGGTAGATGGAAAGCCATTCTTGGTGATTGGCGGTGAATTGGGAAATTCTTCAGCTTCCTCTATTGAAGATATTGAACGTATATTCCCGAAATTGCAACGTATGGGGCTGAATACGGTACTGGTTCCTGCATATTGGGATTTAACAGAACCACAGGAAGGTAAATTTGATTTTACTCTGACGGATAAAGTGATTCAACAGGCTCGCGCGAATGATTTGAAGGTGGTTTTCCTTTGGTTCGGTGCGTGGAAAAACTCAATGAGTTGCTATGCTCCGATCTGGTTTAAGGAAGATTATAAGAAATACCCGCGTGCCTATACGAAAGCAGGGAAGCCCCTCGAAATAGCCAGTTCCTTTTCGGAGAATGTGTTTCAGGCGGATAGCCGTGCTTTTTCCCAATGGATGAAACACATTGCTTCTGTGGATAAGGAAGAGGGAACGGTTATCATGATTCAGATAGAAAACGAAATCGGAATGTTGGAAGATGCCCGCGATTATTCCAAAGAAGCGGATAAACTGTTTTATGCACCAGTTCCGTCTCTTTTCATCGACTATTTGCAAAAGAACAAGAGATCTCTGCATCCCGAAATGTTGGCAAAATGGGAGAGCCAGGGATTCAAGAAGAAAGGTACGTGGCAGGAAGTGTTTGGTGCAGACGTGTATACGGATGAAATTTTTATGGCCTGGTCGTATGCGCAGTATGTAGAACGAATGGCAAAGTTAGCACGTTCTATCTATAATATTCCGTTGTATGTCAATGCAGCAATGAACAGTAGGGGGCGGAAACCGGGAGAATATCCGTCGGCAGGACCATTGGCTCATTTGATAGATGTATGGCATTATGCAGCACCCAACATTGATTTTCTGGCTCCGGATTTATATGATAAAGGTTTCGTTGATTGGGTGGCAAAGTATAAACTGCACAATAATCCTCTCTTTATACCTGAAATTCGGTTGGAAGACAATGATGGAGTACGTGCTTTCTATGTGTTTGGTGAGCATGATGCGATTGGCTTTTGTCCTTTCTCTATTGAAAGCGGTTCGGATAGAGCAGATGCACCTTTGGTACAGAGCTATATTAAATTGAAAGAACTGATGCCTTTATTGACAAAATATCAGGGTAAAGGAGTGATGAACGGTCTTTTGTTTGATGAAGAGAATAAAGAACGAATACTTTCATACGATGATTTGGAGATTACCTGCCGTCATTACTTCACTCTGCCATGGGACCCACGTGCCCGGGATGGCACTGTATGGCCTGAAGGGGGAGGTGTTTTGCTACGTCTGGCTCCAGATGAGTATATCGTTGCCGGCAGTGGCTTGGTACTTGAATTTAAGAAACAGGGGGAAAATAAAATGAAAAGTTCACCGGCATTGGGCGAGGATGGTTTTGCCAGTGTGGGCGGAAAGGCATCAAAAACGGAAAATAGCTGGCAAGGTGGTATGAGAGCCGGTATCGGTTCTGTAGATGAAGTTAATGTGAACGAAGATGGTTCACTGAAATATATCCGGCGCCTGAATGGCGATCAGGACCATCAGGGAAGGCATGTACGTATTCCTGTCGGAGAATTCAGTATTTTACACGTCAAACTGTACGAGTATAAATAATGTGACGACATGGTGCACCTTTGTTGGCTACATACGTATAGAAGAGTGGAGTCATTACTTGCCTAGTACCAACAGACTTTCCGGTCCCATATTGAACAACAGGTCTATGATACTCAAATTAGGAAGAAAACCCAGTTTGGGCTCGAAAACCTGATAGTAAGGTTGCGGAATAAACTCTGTATCCACTTCTCGGAAATCCTTTTTGGGATGAATGACTTCCCGAAAATCGAATTCTCCGGGAGCAAACTCCATCTTATATTCGCTAGTACGCTCCATAGTGGGGTGAATATCTATCAATTCACAGACCATCCGGCATAGTTCTTCGTTGAAATCGATTAAAAACTCGTATTTCTTTTCGTAGAAGGGACGGAAGTCGTCCTTGTAATATTCAAAGAAAGGAGTACTGTTGTAGGCTGATTCGATGGCGTTCCAGTGCAGATGTCTCCAGTTGCCGTGGTCGGAGATGCGGATATCTTTCATCGGACACTTCAATGTGTCGGGTTTTACGGTTGGGATAGAAAGAGCTAATTCGCCGGATGGGCCGGCAATGGTGCACCGGTTACGATAGGTTTGTTTGATATAGTGGTCGTGTTGCTCTACAAACACTTTGTCATAAGCCAGAAGTTTGGTATAATATTCGACGGGAGCGAGATAAGCTGAAGATAAATAAGCTATTTTCATTTCTTTCATTTTAATACGTTTAGGGGGCTCTATAATAAGGATATTAATTAAGGATATTATTAAGGAGTTATTTCTTTTATGTTCCGGAAGATTATTTCACCGTTCTGAAGAAACGGTTCCATCGGTATCCGTCAAACAAGCCTGTCTCTTTTTCTTTGGAGAACCAAATGATGGAGGCTTTCCCGATGATATGGTCTTGCGGGACAAACCCGAAGAGCCGTGAGTCGGAAAAGTTGACGGTATTGTTAGATCCCATCCAATAGTAATCTTTAGTGAAATAACAGTGTTGTGTAGGTTTGCCGTCTACGTAGAGAGTGTCGTTCTTTATTTCTGCCTGTTTGCCTTCGTGCATCACGAGGGTATTCCGCAGCAAGGTCATGTTCCAGGGATAGACTCGGATAAATTTCCCTTTTCCGGGGACAATCAGCGGATTTGGTTCGGCATCTTCTTTGTTTGACAAAGGTTGGACGAAACTCTCTTTCCCATTCATGGCCTGTTCCAACAGATAATATTCGTAACGGCTGAAACTGCGTACATGGGTGCTGTCATTACTTCCCATCAATCCGTCGTTGGTGATGGAAAGGGTATGCATGAGTGACGTAATCAGATTTTCTTTTGAGGCGGGATACGAATAAAGTCTTTTCTTATCCGGGTTAAACTGTGCCTCCGGAGAAATAACGGAGAAAAGAGAATCGACCAATAACGTATCTCCCGGAACTCCGAGACAGCGGCTGATATAGATTTCCCGACGGTCGATGAGAGGTTGCCGGATTCCGGCAGGATTATTGAATACTACGATGTCTTGCCGACGCACGGGACTCTCGCACCAGCGGTGATAAGAGAAAAGCGACATGAAAGGAACCCGCAGCCCGTAGCTCCATTTGTTGACCAGGATACGTTCACCCTGAAAAATGGAATTCTCCATGCCGGTGGAAGGGATAAGGCAGGACGTGAAAGCAAATCCCCGGAGCAGAAGCACTACGGCTACTGCTCCGGCAAATGCTAGTATCCATTTGAATTTACGAATGTTCATCAACTTTTATCACCTTATCACTCTATTCTATCCGTACACTTATCAGTCTACCCACTTGAAGAGGCGGTTCCAGCGAATCTTGCCGTCGAACCATCCACGGTCTTTGTCAAGCGATAGCCATACAACAATCGGTTTGCCCACTACGTGATCTTCGGGTACAAAACCCCAATAACGGGAGTCGGCGGAGTTGTGACGGTTGTCACCCATCATCCAGTAATAATCCATTTTGAAGGTATACTCGTTGGTCTTTTCACCGTTGATGTAGATACCGTCCGGTTTCACTTCCAGCTTATTGCCTTCGTAGGCTACGATGCAACGCTCATAGATAGGCAGGTTGTCTTCTGTGAGGGTAATGGTAGCTCCTTTGGCAGGAATCCAGATCGGACCGTAATTGTTGCGGTTCCATTTGGTATAAAGATTGAGCGGATACATCTGTCCGGCATAATCTTCGGGTTCCATTACTATTTTGCTGATTAGCTTTTTGTTGCCCAAAAGCGTTTCATACATCTTCTTGGTTAGCGGGAAATGATATACCGGATTCAGTTTGCCCTGTGCATTCCGGCTGTCCAGTCCCATTTCCAGCAGTCCGCTTTCCCAGCCGGAGTCTTCTATCAGCATGGTGTCGTCCTTGCTGATACCCAGTTCACGAAGCATATCTTCGGGAATGTACGGACCAGTGGTCTGTACGAAATAGTTGAATTGCAGGTTTTCGGGGTTCTCAATCGCTTTACCGTCAATCATCACCTGTCCGTCTACAATCTGAAGGGTATCACCGGGCAGGCCGACACAACGCTTCACATAATTCTCGCGACGGTCTACCGGACGCCAGAGGACTTCTCCGTAAGTACGCGGGTTGTTCATTATTTGTTTACGTCCGGCAGCATAGTACAAATCATAAATAGCACGTTGCTGGGCGCGTGTCAGACTGTCCATTTCAATCTGTTTGGAATAGATACGTTGTCCCTCGCCGTAAGCCAGCGTATAGAAGTCCGTTGTCTGTTGGTAGTTCACTGCTACCGTATCTCCTGCGGGGAAATTGAAGACAACAATGTCATTCAGTTTCACTTTGCCGAAGCCCGGTACCCGTTTGTACTTCCATTGTGGCCACTCGATATATGATTTAGTATTGAAGACAGGTAATGTATGCTGCGCCAACGGCATGGAAAGGGGAGTGTTCGGTACGCGGGGACCGTAACTCATCTTGCTCACATACAGGAAGTCGCCTACCAGCAATGATTTTTCCAGCGAAGAAGAAGGAATCTGATAATTCTGGAAGATGTAGATATTGACGAAGTAGACAGCAACCAACGCAAACACGATGGCGTCTACCCAGCTCATGACACTGCGGACAGCCGGATTCTTCGACTTCTTCCAAAAAGACCAGGGAATTTTCTTTGTGATATAAATATCGAAAATGAAAGGAACAACAATTAAGCCCCACCAACTCCGTACCCAGATTAGGAAGATGAGGTAAAGTAGAATAGCAGTGGCACATTTGATCCATTGTGCGCGTGTGGCTTGTCTCATAATGTTATATTTGTTTAGAACTAGCTTCTGATATTTTAGTCATTCAAGAACGGGAATAAATCACTCATACCCAAAAAACCTTCGTGTGTAGCAGTATATTCGGCTGCCAATACGGCTCCCAATACAAACCCGCCGCGGCTCTTGGCATCGTGGGTGATAGAAATGGTGTCTACATCGGACTCATAACGGATGGTATGAAGTCCGAAAACTTCGCCCTCACGGATCGAGCTGATAGGAAGTTCGTTAGGAGCATAATCGTTGGTTCCGCTAATGGCTCCGTCCGGCGCAAGGAAAGTCCCTTTCACCCATTTGTCCTTACGGTCTATCTTTTCCAGAATACCTTCCGCCAGTGTAATAGCTGTTCCGCTGGGGGCATCCAGCTTGTGGATATGATGTGTCTCGCTCATGGTGACATCGTATGCAGGAAACTGATTCATGATTTTAGCCAGATACTTGTTGAGAGCGGAGAAGATGCTGACTCCCAGGCTGAAATTGGACGACCAGAAGAGTGTTTGGCCTCCTTCCGTGCAGAGCTTCTTGATTTCTTCGCCGTGCTCGGCCATCCATCCGGTACTGCCCGATACCAGTTTCACACCGGCTTTGAACGCTTTCATATAATTGCTGTAAGCTACCATCGGATTGGTAAACTCAATGGCCACATCGGCCGATTTGAATGCTTCCGATTCGAAGTCATCCTGATTATTGATGTCAATGATGCAGACGATTTCATGTCCGCGACTACGGGCAACCTTTTCTATCTCTTTGCCCATCTTTCCGTAACCGATCAGTGCTATTTTCATTGTTTTCTGACTTATATTCAAAATAATAGTCGCAAAGATAAGATTTTTATTACATTTGCAGCGCACATTAACGTCTTGTTAACATGGAACATCTTCTCCACTACGTGTGGAAGCATAAATTATTTCCCCTGAAAGTACTGCAAACCACCAACGGCTTACCGGTAGAAGTGATTGACCCCGGTCTGCAAAACCCCAACGCCGGTCCCGACTTTTTCAACGCGAAACTAAAGATTGACGGCGCCTTATGGGTGGGAAACATCGAAATACATACACATTCTTCCGACTGGTTCCGCCACGGACATCATTCTGACAAAACATACGATTCTGTGATTCTTCATGTAGTAAGCGAAGCAGATACGGAAATAACCCGTTCCAACGGTGAACAGATACCGCAACTGTTACTTACCTGTCCGGAAAATGTGCAATTGCATTACCACGAACTTTGTGTCGCGGATCATTATCCGGCTTGTTATTCCATCCTTGCCTCTCTTCCCAAACTTACGATTCATTCCTGGCTGACCGCTTTGCAAACGGAACGTTTGGAGCAGAAAGCGCAATTAATCACACAGCGTCTCAAACATTGTAACAGTAATTGGGAAGATGCGTTCTTTATCACCCTTGCCCGTAATTTCGGTTTTGGCTTGAATGGAGATGCTTTTGAAACGTGGGCGGGATTATTACCGTTTCGTGCGATGGACAAGCACCGGAATGATTTGTTTCAGATAGAGGCTTTTTTCTATGGTTTGGCTGGATTGTTGGAAGAAACGTTTCTGAAAAAAGAACAGGAAGACGAGTATAGTCTCCGTCTTTGCAAGGAGTTTCGTTATTTGCAGCGGAAGTTTGAAATCGGGCAGGGGATGGACGCTACGTTATGGCGTTTTCTACGGCTTCGTCCGGAAAACTTTCCGCATATTCGTCTGGCGCAGTTGGCTTATCTCTATCAGAAAGGGGATAAGTTGTTTTCACGTTTGCTGGAAGCGGAAACTCTGGCGGATGTGAGAACCTTGCTGGATGCCCGTACGTCTCCTTATTGGGAAAATCATTATTTATTCGGACGACTTTCTTCACAAAAGGAGAAGGCGATGGGAGAGCGTTCCAAGGATTTGATAATCATAAATACAGTGGTTCCTTTTCTTTATACATACGGCTTGCATAAGGCAGATGAACGAATGTGTGAACGTGTCGGACGTTTTCTGGAAGAATTGAAGGCGGAGAGTAATCATATTATTCGTTCGTGGAGTGATGCCGGGCTTCCGGTTGTCAGTGCGGCGGATAGTCAGGCGTTGATACAGTTGCAAAAAGAGTATTGTGATAAACGCAAGTGTCTGTACTGTCGCTTCGGTTATGAATATTTGAGGAAAAAGTAATCAATTATTTCTTTTGGGCTTTATAGACGTTTTTTAGATGCAGGTAGCTTGTCACTGGGCAGGGAATATCATGGTTTACACTATTTCTTTCTTTCTTTGAGAATCCTTAGTTGTAGTACTATCCATAATTTTAGTGTTGCAAATCATATTGTAATGAATGTGCAACTGTGAATCTTTTTTGTATATCGGATGAGGGCATAGTTATGTGTAGACATTGACTAAACAATCTTTATAAACTTTCAATAATTCCGCTGTGATACTTAATATTTCATATAAATTGTGTCGATTTTAGGGCTAATAGAACATATAAATTAAAGAGATATAATGTAGCCCTGAGAAAAGATGTAATTAGTAAAAATGGATGATTTTATCCTATTAATGTATTTTTTAGACGTATACTTTTTCATTTTATCACCATCTTTGTATTACGCAATAAACAAAACATTTTATAGAAAGAACAATATTATGAAAACATTTTTTGCAATAATTCTAGTTTTTCTCTTATTGAGTTGTACTTCTTCAAGTGAGAGGATTGCTTGGATAGTAGCCAATCAGTCTGCAAATAAATCAGAACTAACTCATTTCTTAGACTATTACAAAACAAAGAATAATAGGGATAAGTATAAAGCAGCTTGTTTTATAATAGAAAATATACCTAATAAATATTCTCTTAATAGAGAAGGAGAGAAAATATACGATATAGATATTGTAAAAGCAGACTCTCTCATACAGTCATTGGAATATTCTTTCTTGTTAAAAGAAAAAAGTCCTTATTTAAAGAAATATACATTTGAGCAGTTTTGTGAATACATTCTACCTTACCGAGTTGCAAATGAACCATTACAGTACTATTGGAAATGGGACTGTGTGAGGTGGCTGAAAGGTGGAAATAGCGATGATATTGTTAAGACTGCACAAAACATAAATGCGCAAATTAGAATAGAGTTATCGCCAGATTTTTATAAAGATACATTGAAGACTTATACTTCTATTATCCAGTCAGGGTGTGGTAAATGTGATGATAGAAGTACATTGGTTGTAATGGCTTTGCGCTCAGTAGGCATTCCTGCTGCGTTTGAATTAATCCCCTATTGGGGTAGTAGCAATAATGGACATTCTTTTGCTTCAATGATATTGCCCGATGATAAGATTGTATCCTTTCAAAATGATAATGGAAACGAAAATAATGCATTACCTATTCGTAAGATGCCTAAAATATATCGAAAAATTTATACTATAACTCCTGCGGAAACTTTTGACCGTTATCAAAAAATATATCCTGAATTGTTTGCGAATTGCGATGTGCTTGATGTAACGAAAATGCATAAAATAGGTTTCAGAACTATTCCTATTCCCTGTCCTAGAAGAAAAGAACCAATTTATTTATCTGTTTTTTCTCCTAATTCATGGATTCCAATCGCTATTAGTGCCGATGATAACTTTTACGATATAGGTACTGGAACTCAAAATGGTGAGAAAGAATCTGAAGAAGCATTAGATCTAGGAAACGGTATTTTGTATTTGCCTTCCAGTTACATTAATGGTGACATAATTCCTCTATCAGATCCTATAATAGTTTCGGATAACAATATTTATTCATTACATCCAGATACTCTTCATAAAGAAACAGTTATATTGAATCGCAAGTACCCATTAAATAAAAGAATTATAAGATTTGCCCGTGATATGGTTGGTGGTATATTTGAAGGAGCCAACCATGCAGATTTCTCAGATGCAGAAGAAATATACAAAATAACAGAGACTCCAAAGAGCCAAATGCAAAAAGTGTATATATCAACGGGCAAAAAATATCGGTATATTCGATATAGGAAACCAAAGGGGATATTCAGTATTGCAGAATTTTCTTTATATCAGTCAAATGGAAAGCCTTTACTGTTTCATCCAATATCATGTGAGGCTATCCGAAAAGATAATAATATGGGAAATGTCTTTGATGAAAAAATACTTACCTATTATCAAATCAATGGAGGGGTCGATATGTGGATTGGCGGAGATTTAAATGGAGGGGTAAACATTGATGCAATAGGGTTTGCTCCCCGTAACGATGATAACTCTATAGTTCCCACAGATATATACGAACTTTTTTATTGGGATGAACAATGGAATAGTTTAGGAGTAAAAAAGCCTGATGGAGATAGTGCTGTTTATAGGAATGTTCCTCAAAAAGCTTTATTATGGCTTCGTAACTTGACTAAAGGTAGAGAAGAACGACCATTTACATATGAAAACGGGCGACAGATATGGTGGTAGAATGAAAATATACAAACCTTTAAAATATAAGCTTATGAAAAAAATTATTTTATCTTTAACTCTACTTTTGGTAGGGAGTATAAGTTACTCACAGAGTTTTTCAAATGTAGATGTGGGCAAACACAAGGAATACATGATGAAAACATATAAATTAGATAGTAAAAAGGCTGATGTGTATGAACAAATACTTTCATCCTTAAAGCAAGAGAATGAACAATTAAAGAATCGAAGAATCAGTTCAGATAGGTTTAAAGATGAACAAAAGAAAATTTATAAAAAGTATGGAGAAATAATAAGCCAAGCTTTTAGCAAGGGGAAATACAGACCATGGAGTTCCTGTACACAAGAATTGGAGCGTTATCATGTGCTAAGTGAAACAAAGTTTATTCCTATTGAAAAAATGCGTTCTTTATATAAAGTAGAACATGAATGGAAAAAGACTCGTGATCAATTATGGAAAGGTATGAGTGACGAACTGGAAAAGTTAAAAAAGATAGAAGAATTGCTTGCAGAACTGAATAAACACATTCTAGAAATATTAGGAACAGATAACGGCAATTGGTACTTATCTTATAAAATGTTGATTTATGGGGCACTTGATAACATGGGCAAATATGGAGCTACATATAATGAAGGTTATCTGATAGCACAAATAGAGAGTAACTATTCTAGGCAACGTAAACAAATCTGGAATGATCGTCCTAAAAACCGACATGACAAATTACAAGAAATCGAAGCTAATGAACTAAAAGATATAAAACAGGCTGTACCTGCACAAATTGCAGAAAAATGGTTATCTGTTAATAATTCACTTTTAGAGTATACTCTTGCTAAACGTTATGGATTAAACAAAACTCAAATAAATCAATATAAGAATGCGTATAATTCATATGCCATTGAAGAGTATAAAGTTATTAATGATCAGAAGGGGCTTCCTACTTCAGAGAGAGCTGATAAACTGAGAGAAGCAAATGATATATTTTGTGAAAGGGTACGTCCTTTATTCAAAACTAGCTCATATAAAAAATGGAAAGGAAAACGGGTATATGACTTTGAACAGAGAGTGGAACAAAAAACTGGAAAATAAACTAAAAATTTTAGATCATGAGAAATGAAAACATCTTTATATGTATAATAATGTTTGTTTTTGTATTTACATCATGCATACATGATAATATATCTTCTTCTGTCGAAGAAGACAAAGGATTTGGTTTGACTGTAAAAGAAGCTAAAACTTTCTGGGAAAATCAAATATTGACACGGTCTACTCCTCAAACAACAATAACATTAGATCCTGGTGATTATATTCCGGTTTGGGATAAAAGCATTTTATCTCATAAAGATTCGATTGCCAATGTTGATATACCCATTTCTGCTGAAATTCACTATAAAGTATTACGTAGTAATTTCACTAATCGAAATATCCAAATACATAAAGTTGATGTGACACAAAAAATTGTAATTACAAAAAATATAAATAGTAAGAAAATTAGTCAATATTTAGTGACTCTCATTCCTGAATATAATAAGGGAGGAAATATCAATGAACATTTTACAAGCCTAGGGAATAAAAAAGATTATTCGGGATGGGCTATCTACTTTTTATCATTTATGAGATCTCCATTTAAGATAGAAAAATATCAAAGAGGAGAGAAAGTATTAAGCATTGTACTACCAAAAGAAAAAGGGAAAAAACCGCTTTCTCTTAGTAATCTTAAAATGATATTAGGGCATATGCAAATTTCTGCATACAAAACGGTTACGACTCGATCTTCTGAGGACTATGATGATTTTTGGGATTGGTTTGAAAATGAAGTTTGGGCTAACGGCGAAGATGGAGATCATCTTACAATGGAGCACGAAGATGGTGATTGGTGGCTAGAGGACCAAAATGGGAATCAATATGATATTCCTGACGGTTTAATGAATAATAACGATATAGATATCAGTGGTCCTGATACTAATTCTGACTTTGATTATTCCGATCCACCTGAACCTGATAATATTGAAAGTAGCGACGCCATACCTTACTTTAAGGCTAAAATTTACCATAAGATTTGTGGGACTTATTTGGGAGAAGTCGATTTGGGAGATCTTGATTCGAGTTCACATGGCTCTGGAGAATATTATTGCTCAAAATGCTTAGTATGGGTACATGTTGAATGGTGAAATATATAGATTATGTCAAAATAGTAAAAGTGTGCATAGAGGTTTTTATTCCTGTATTGATATAAGAGCTTCTATGCATATTCCTTCAAATCAGATAATGCAATGACTAAAATTTTTAACTTTTTTATAGCTGTGCTTTTTAGTGTATATAGCTCTGCACAGACAAATTCGGAAAGTCTTAAAGAATCTTTAATGACTCTTGATGAGATACCGTCATGGGTTTTAAGTAATATTCAATTTCCCCAAGAAGCATATGAATATGGAATAGCTGGTATTGAACAAGTTTGTATTAGTGCATCTTGGGATGGAAAAGTCTTTATAACAAGCATGCTGAATACATTAAATCCTGCTTTTGAGAAAGAAATTGTGGATGTCATAAGTAAAGCTCCTAGATGTCGATATAATGGAAGCCAGCCTAAAGATATATATAAATATATGCTAATTGATTTTTATCAATATATTCCTAAAAATCATCGGTTTGAAGTGAGACAAGTTACTATGCATACTCCACCGCGTTTATCAAATATTCCGTCAAGTCCTTTTAATAGTAGGGATAAATTTATTCAATGGATACACAATAATATCCGAATACCATCGACACTGAAATGTTATTCAGATACAATACTTTTTCAGTATACAATAACAAAAAAAGGAAGGGTTAATAATATATCTATATTACAATATAAAAGTGATATTATAAAATGTGCGTTAGAGGGGTTATTAAAAAAATCTCCTAAATGGGAACCGGCTATTGCAGATAGAACAGATCCAATTGATGTTACTATATGTGATAAAATTATTATAAAAACAGATAATCCTCAAATCCGCAACTAAGCTCTTCAGCGTCCTTCTTGCGTCTAAACGTCCT
>ERZ833822.2168-NODE-2168-length-13002-cov-10.455936_pt1 | contig 13002 bp, 7 predicted proteins | sample MGYA00519913_ERZ833822 | MGnify/ENA primary metagenome ERZ833822 (study PRJEB31850, sample SAMEA3708746) | human gut metagenome | biome: human gut; feature: human-associated habitat; material: faeces | place: China | collected 2014 ... | reverse complement strand
TCCAAAAAGCAGGATCGGCTTGCCACAGATATTCTTTTCCATTGGCGACGATACTGCAGAGTTCAGCTCCGTGAGGAGATACTTGAATCGTGAGTTGTTTGTTGGAGATTGTTTTCATGTCGTTTATTTATTGGATTATTTTAGAGTTAATCTTTAAGTTCATCTTCCGATCCTTCTTTCGAGATGTTTTCAGATTTACCTTTCAGTAGAATACCACTTTTTGCATTAAGAGGAGAGATTACTCTCTTGCCCGTTTTAGCCTCCAGTTCCAGTCGGGCATTGCGGGCAACTTCTCCACCTTGTTGAGCAATATCCATGTGGTCATTGAATGTTTCGGGATCGCTGATTTCGGATATTTCTTTAGTAGAAAGTTCGGCAAGCATATTTAATACCAATTCTTTATTGGTCATATTATCCCGTAGGTTTTCTTTTTTCAATCCTTTAAATTGTTTGTACTCTTTAGATGTCATATCCGACCAGGTCTGATAAATAATATCTGTGAGTGTAGCGAATTGAACGCCTTCTTGCAATCCATGTTTCTTCCACTCGTCAGTCAAGTCTTTACGGATTTCTATTGATTTCAGACGTTGGTTAATCCAGCTATCAGAGTATCCCATACGTTTATAATCCATTAAGGCCTGATCAATTGATAATTCGGGGTCTTGTATTTGGTTGAGCCGTTCGCTGGCAACCTTAGCCATCCATAGTTTGAAAGGTTCTGCCTTAGGAGAAGGAATAGATTGGATAAGGCGGAGAAGTTGTTCGGTATCGGCAACATCGGTTAGGCGCATTTTACCATCCGCTGCCTGCATTTTCAAACCGTTACAATTTGTAACGGTTTCGTTTCCTTCCGCTAGTAGTCTCTTTTTTAACACACGCCAATAAGTTTGAGGGTTACTGCTGTCTGTCAGAACAGCCACCACATCTACTATCGAAAAATACCACTTCTCTTGTTCATCATCCCATACCGTACGTACTCTTCTTTCTTCAAAGAGTTTTAAAGCTTGTTGCTTAGTCATGAATCTTATTTTTAGAGTTTATTATTTAATGAAGAGTCGTTCTTTCTTTGGGCTCATATCACTATACAAAGGTAGCGTTTTCTGCAATTATAAAAGAATATGAATCCAAGAATTCCCATAATGAAAGAAAACATGTATAAAACCCTATAAAATAGCGTTCTATGCAACAAATGTTATAGCCTTTGAAACATTTTTTTCAGTCGTTTGATATAAATCAACCGTAATTTGCATTATCGATATAGATAAAATTCGTACTTTTAATTTAATAACATCAAACTAATGCATCGTATTATGAAGAACAAAAAACTTCTTTGCAGCGTTTGTTTCCTGTTTACTTTCATGTCAGTCCTTTGGGGGCAAAGCATTACGGTGAAAGGAAACGTTACTTCTAAAACGGACGGACAGCCGGTCATCGGCGCCTCTGTTGTTGAAGCTACAGCTACTGCTAATGGAACAATTACTGATTTAGATGGTAATTTCACCCTTTCGGTTCCGGCTAACTCTACTTTAAAGATTACGTATATTGGTTATAAACCGGTGACCGTAAAATCGGCTGCTATCATTAATGTATTATTGGAAGAAGACACTCAAATGGTAGATGAAGTGGTTGTAACAGGTTATACCACTCAACGTAAAGCTGACCTGACCGGTGCTGTTTCCGTAGTGAAAGTAGACGAAATCCAGAAGCAAGGGGAGAACAACCCGGTGAAAGCACTTCAAGGCCGCGTGCCCGGTATGAACATTACAGCGGATGGAAATCCGAGCGGATCAGCTACCGTACGTATTCGCGGTATCGGTACGCTGAACAACAACGATCCGCTTTATATCATTGATGGAGTTCCTACCAAAGCCGGTATGCACGAATTGAACGGAAACGACATTGAATCCATTCAAGTACTGAAAGATGCTGCTTCGGCATCTATCTATGGTTCGCGTGCTGCAAATGGCGTTATCGTCATTACTACCAAACAAGGAAAGAAAGGTCAGATTAAAATCAACTTTGATGCTTTGGTTTCAGCTTCCATGTATCAAAGTAAGATGGACGTGTTGAATACGGAACAGTACGGACGTGCCATGTGGCAAGCCTATGTAAACGATGGTGAGAACCCGAACGGCAATGCTTTGGGATATAACTACAATTGGGGTTACGATGCCAACGGAAATCCGGTACTACACAGTATGAGTCTTTCCAAATACCTGGACTCAAAGAATACAATGCCTGTGGCAGATACCGACTGGTTTGATGAAATTACCCGTACAGGTGTTATCCAGCAATACAATCTCTCTGTCAGCAACGGTTCGGAGAAAGGTTCTTCCTTCTTTTCTCTGGGATATTACAAAAACCTGGGTGTAATTAAAGATACGGACTTCGACCGTTTCTCCGCCCGTATGAACAGCGATTATAAATTAATAGATGATATCTTGACTATCGGCCAGCATTTCACCTTAAACCGTACTTCGGAAGTACAAGCTCCCGGCGGAATTATTGAAACTGCTTTGGACATTCCTTCCGCTATCCCCGTTTATGCTTCGGATGGTTCATGGGGAGGACCGGTAGGCGGATGGCCGGACCGTCGTAATCCTCGCGCCGTACTCGAATACAACAAAGACAACCGATACACTTACTGGCGTATGTTCGGTGATGCTTATGTGAATCTAAGCCTCTTCAAAGGATTCAATGTTCGTTCTACTTTTGGTCTGGACTACGCAAACAAGCAAGCCCGTTACTTCACCTATCCTTATCAGGAAGGAACACAGACCAATAACGGCAAGAGTGCAGTGGAAGCCAAACAAGAACACTGGACCAAATGGATGTGGAATGCCATTGCCACTTACCAGTTGGAAATAGGCAAGCATCGTGGAGACGTCATGGCAGGTATGGAGCTGAACCGGGAAGACGACAGCCATTTCTCCGGCTACAAAGAAGATTTCTCTATCCTTACTCCCGACTATATGTGGCCCGATGCAGGTAGCGGCACAGCACAGGCTTATGGTGCCGGCGAAGGTTACTCGCTTGTCTCTTTCTTCGGCAAAATGAACTATTCTTATGCTGACAGATATCTGCTTTCATTGACGCTCCGTCGTGACGGTTCTTCCCGCTTCGGTAAAAACCATCGTTATGCCACTTTCCCTTCCGTTTCTTTGGGATGGCGCATCACACAGGAGAGCTTTATGAAGGAACTGACTTGGTTGGACGATCTGAAACTGCGTGCTTCATGGGGACAGACCGGTAATCAGGAAATCTCCAACCTTGCCCGTTACACTATCTACGCTCCTAATTATGGAACAACAGATTCATTTGGCGGTCAAAGCTACGGTACGGCATACGATATTACAGGTTCTAACGGAGGTGGTACTCTGCCTTCCGGATTCAAACGTAACCAGATTGGTAATGACAATATCAAATGGGAGACAACCACACAGACGAACGTCGGCATCGACTTCAGTCTGTTCAAGCAATCTCTGTATGGTTCATTGGAATACTATTACAAGAAAACCACCGATATTCTGACTGAAATGGCAGGAGTGGGAGTATTGGGAGAAGGTGGCAACCGTTGGATTAATTCGGGCGCAATGAAAAACCAGGGTTTTGAATTCAACTTGGGCTACCGCAACAAGACTGCCTTCGGACTGACTTACGACCTGAACGGAAACATCTCCACTTACCGGAATGAAATTCTTGAACTGCCGGAGACAGTGGCTGCCAATGGAAAGTTTGGTGGTAATGGAGTAAAAAGTGTAGTCGGTCATACATACAACTCACAAGTGGGCTACATTGCCGACGGTATCTTCAAATCACAAGAAGAAGTGGACAATCACGCTACGCAGGAAGGTGCAGCCGTAGGCCGTATCCGCTACCGCGACATCGACCATAATGGTGTGATTGATGAAAAAGACCAGGAATGGATTTACGATCCGACTCCTGCTTTCAGCTACGGATTGAATATCTATCTGGAATATAAGAACTTCGATCTGACTATGTTCTGGCAAGGCGTTCAGGGAGTAGATATTATCAGTGACGTGAAGAAGAAAAGTGACTTCTGGAGTGCATCCAACGTCGGCTTCCTGAACAAAGGAACCCGCCTGCTCAATGCCTGGTCGCCTACTAATCCGAACTCTACTATTCCGGCATTGACCCGCAGCGATACAAACAATGAACAGCGTGTCTCCACTTACTTTGTTGAAAACGGTTCTTTCCTGAAACTGCGTAATATCCAATTAGGCTATACAGTTCCGGCAGTAATCTCCAAGAAGTTGAGAATGGAACGTTTACGTTTCTATTGCAGCGCACAAAATCTGCTGACGATCAAGAGTAAAGACTTTACGGGAGAAGACCCCGAAAACCCGAACTTCTCTTATCCGATCCCTGTAAATATCACCTTCGGACTTAACATCGGATTTTAATTCACTTCATTTATAAAACGAACTATCATGAAAAAGATACTATACATAGCAACCATCGGATTTACTTTGCTGACAAGCAGTTGCAACGATTTTCTGGATCGTCAGGTTCCGCAGGGTATTGTGACCGGCGATCAGATCGCTTCTCCCGAATACGTGGACAACCTCGTGATTTCAGCCTACGCCATTTGGGCAACAGGTGACGACATCAACTCTTCCTTCTCGCTTTGGAATTATGACGTGCGTTCCGACGATTGTTATAAAGGCGGTTCCGGTACGGAAGACGGCGGTGTGTTCAACGCACTGGAAATTTCTAAAGGTATCAACACCACCGACTGGAATATCAACGATATATGGAAAAGACTGTATCAATGCATCACCCGTGCCAACACAGCCTTGCAGTCACTTGACCTGATGGATGAAAAGACTTATCCGCTGAAGGACCAGCGCATTGCTGAAATGAGATTCCTGCGCGGACACGCCCACTTCATGTTGAAGGAACTGTTTAAGAAGATCGTTATAGTAGACGATGAAAACATGGACCCGGATGCTTACAACGAGCTTTCGAATACCACCTATACCAATAACGAACAATGGCAAAAGATAGCAGACGACTTCCAGTTTGCCTACGACAATCTGCCGGAAGTGCAGATAGAAAAAGGACGTCCCACACAAGCTGCCGCTGCCACTTACCTGGCAAAGACTTACCTGTTTAAAGCCTACCGTCAGGATGGAGTGAACAACAACCTTACCGGTATCGACGAAGAAGACCTGAAGCAGGTAGTGAAATATACTGATCCTCTCATCATGGCCAAAGCCGGTTACGGATTGGAAAATGATTATAGCATGAACTTCCTGCCTCAATATGAAAATGGCGCAGAGTCTGTATGGGCGATTCAATATTCTATCAACGACGGAACATACAACGGTAACCTGAACTGGGGAATGGGACTGACAACTCCGCAGATACTAGGTTGCTGTGACTTCCACAAACCGAGCCAAAATCTGGTGAACGCTTTCAAAACCGACTCGCAAGGAAAACCGTTGTTCAATACCTACGATAATGAGAACTACGAGGTTACGACGGACAATGTAGACCCCCGTTTATTCCACACGGTAGGTATGCCGGGCTTCCCTTATAAATACAACGAAGGCTACCTGATTCAGAAGAATGATGACTGGAGCCGTAGCAAGGGACTTTACGGATATTATGTTTCGCTCAAAGAGAATGTAGACCCGGACTGTGACTGCCTGAAGAAAGGTTCTTATTGGGCAAGTTCCCTGAATCATATCGTTATCCGTTATGCAGATGTATTGCTGATGCGTGCCGAAGCCCTGATACAGTTGAACGACGGACGCATTGCCGATGCCATTTCACTTATCAATGATGTACGCAGCCGTGCAGCCGGAAGTACAATGCTGATCTTCAATTACAAAGAAGAGTACGGAGTAAACTTCAAAGTAACTCCTTATGAACTGAAAGCATATACACAGGATGAAGCCATGAAAATGCTGAAATGGGAACGCCGTATAGAGTTCGGTATGGAAAGCTCACGTTTCTTTGACCTCGTAAGATGGGGAGAAGCCAAAGACGTTATCAATGCTTATTATGTGACCGAAGCAGCCCGTTGTTCTATTTACAAGAATGCAGGTTTCACGGAAAATAAGAACGAATACCTTCCAATCCCATTCGAACAGATCAGTGCCAGTAACGGAAATTATACACAGAATTTCGGTTGGTAATCATCAATCTTAAAACAAAGAATAAAATGAAATCAATCATAAAACAACTCTATACCATCCTGTTGGTGACTGTAGCATGTCTGACAGTTGCGGGATGTAGCGATGACTTCAAATCCAATCTTCGTCTGGACGGAGATGTATGGGTGAACTCTATCAAACTGGATGAATACGCAGGGACGATCGATTATCAGAATAAGACAATCGTAGTGGGAGTTCCTTACGATTATGACGTTACCCGGATGGCCGTCAGTGAAATCAATCTTTCCGAAGGTGCTACGGCGAGCATCGCTGTCGGTGAAACAATCGACTTTTCTCTTCCCGTATCTTTGACCGTGAAGAATGGCGACGTACAGATGAACTATACGATTACCGTGAAGAGAGACGAAGCAAAGATACTGGCCTTTAAGTTGAATGATACTTATGTAGGAAAAGTAGACCAGCTATCAAAAACAATCTTTGTAGTTGTTCCGCTGACAGTGGATATTACCCAGTTGAAAGGTACATTCACTGGATCGGATGGAGTCACTGTGACTCCGGCATCCGGCAGCATTCAGGACTTTACCAACCCTGTCACTTATACAGCAACTTACCGTTCGGCAGTGACTTCTTATGTAGTAACAGTTACTCAAGGAAATGTAATTCCGACTGCCTTTATTGGCACAGCTTCTTCTGTGAGCCAACTGACAAGTCCTGAAGAAAAAGCCGCTGCCCAGTGGATGATGGATAATATATCCATGTCCGAATACATCTCATTCAAAGATGTAGTAGACGGAAAAGTAGATTTAGGTAAATATACTGCAATCTGGTGGCATTTCCATGCAGACAATGGCGATAATCCTCCTTTGCCGGATGATGCGAAAGCTGCCGTAGAGAAATTTAAAGTCTACTATCAAAACGGTGGTAACCTGTTGCTGACCCGCTATGCAACTTTCTATATTAAGGACCTTAGCATTGCAAAAGACGAGCGTGTACCCAACAACAGTTGGGGAAGAAGTGAAGACTCACCCGAAGTCGTTGATGGGGCATGGAGCTTTCCAATTGCCGGCAACGAGTCGCATCCGTTATTTCAGGATTTAAGATGGAAAGATGGTGACAAAACAAGAGTCTATACCTTTGATGCTGGTTACGCGACTACCAATAGTACGGCACAATGGCATATCGGAACAGACTGGGGAGGTTATGAGGATCTGAACGCATGGCGTAGCTTGACAGGAGGAATCGATGTGGCATGCGGAGACGACGGTGCAGTAATCATAGCCGAATTCGAGCCGCGCGCCAATAGCGGACGCACGATCTGTATCGGCTCCGGTTGTTACGACTGGTACGGTAAAGGCGTAGACGCTTCTGCCGACTACTACCACTACAACGTAGAGCTAATGACTCTGAATGCAATCAACTACTTATGTAAATAAAAGAATAAGCAATAATTATGAAAAATATGATCTTACATATAGCAATCACCACGCTGTTGGCCTCAATGAGCGCTTGCAGTGATGAGATGGATCCCGTATTGACTCAAAGAGACTGGGACGGTACAGCCACTTACTTCCAATCGGCCGACGAGCATGGCTTCTCGATGTACTATAAACCGCAGGTAGGCTTTGTCGGTGACCCGATGCCATTTTATGATCCGGTTGCCAAAGACTTTAAAGTGATGTACCTGCAAGACTACCGTCCGAACCCCGAAGCTACTTACCACCCCATTTTCGGGGTGGCCACCAAAGACGGTGCTACTTATGAATCTCTCGGCGAACTGATTCCCTGTGGAGGTCGTGACGAACAGGATGCTGCCATCGGTACAGGAGGTACGATCTACAATCCGACTGATAAACTCTATTATACCTTCTACACCGGCAATAAATTCAAACCTTCTTCCGACCAGAATGCACAGGTAGTCATGGTAGCCACCTCTCCCGACTTTAAAACATGGACCAAGAACCGCACTTTCTATCTGAAAGGAGATACGTACGGCTATGACAAGAATGACTTCCGTGATCCGTTCCTGTTTCAGACCGAAGACGGCGTTTATCACATGCTGATTGCCACCCGTAAAAACGGAAAAGGACACATTGCCGAATTCACCTCTACTGACCTGAAAGAGTGGGCGTCTGCCGGCACATTTATGACCATGATGTGGGACCGTTTCTATGAATGTCCGGACGTATTCAAGATGGGAGACTGGTGGTATCTGGTCTATTCGGAACAAGCTTCCTTCATGCGCAAGGTACAATACTTCAAAGGCAGAACACTTGAAGAACTGAAAGCAACCACCGCCAATGATGCCGGAATATGGCCGGACAATCGGGAAGGTATGCTGGACAGCCGTGCATTCTATGCAGGCAAGACTGCTTCCGATGGAACCAACCGTTACATCTGGGGCTGGTGTCCTACCCGTGCCGGTAATGATAATGGAAACGTAGGGGATGTAGAACCCGAATGGGCTGGCAACTTGGTGGCACAACGTCTGATTCAGCACGAAGACGGTACGTTGACCCTTGGAGTTCCCGATGCAATCGACCGTAAATACACTTCTGCACAAGAGGTAAAAGTGATGGCTAAAGACGGAAACGTAACAGAAAGCGGTAAAACCTATACGTTGGCCGAAGGAGCTTCCGTTATCTTCAACCGGTTGAAAGTGCACAACAAGATTTCCTTTACCGTAAAAGCATCCTCGAATACAGATCGTTTTGGAATCTCTTTCGTCCGTGGAACGGACTCCAAATCATGGTATAGCATCCACGTCAACGCTGACGAGGGTAAAGCCAACTTCGAGAAAGACGGTGACAATGCCAAATACTTGTTTGATAACAAATTCAATATCCCGGCGGATAATGAATACCGTGTGACGATTTACAGTGACCAGTCGGTTTGTGTGACTTACATCAACGACCAGTTATCTTTCACGAACCGCATCTATCAAATGCAGAAGAATCCGTGGTCACTCTGCTGTTATAAAGGCGAAATCACTGTATCAGATATTCAAGTGAGCACCTATTAATAGAAAAGTAACATCTTTTACAGTGTTTGAAACAAAAGTGATAGGCGTTTCATCCCGGAGCGCCTATCTTTGCACTGTAACAACCTTAATACCATAAAGCATGAATTTAAGACTCTCTTCCAAACAAATTCAAACCTTCGCGGTTTTATTTTGTATGATTGTGATGAATATCTCTCTATCCGCCCGTGCGGACAACTCTCCTCTATTAATTAAAGATTTAGGAGAAGGACATTGCCTCGTACGTGTCAACACTAACCAGAAGTATCTGTTGTTGCCCGTAGAAGATGCATCGCCCGATGTGCGTATCAGCCTGATTGTTAATAATAAAGAGGTAAAGAACTTCGATGTCCGTCTGGCCATCCATAAAGTCGATTACTTTGTTCCGGTAGACCTTTCCGACTATTCCGGCAAACTAATCTCTTTCAAATTTAAAATGAACTCCAACGACCCGGTGCGTGTCAACCTTTCACCGGATAACACTGCTTGCTGCAAGGAAATGAAATTGTCCGACACGTTCGATACAAGCAACCGTGAAAAGTTCCGTCCCACCTATCACTTTTCTCCCCTCTACGGATGGATGAACGACCCGAACGGAATGGTATATAAAGACGGCGAATACCACCTTTTCTACCAATACAACCCTTACGGTTCCAAATGGGGAAATATGAACTGGGGACATGCAATCAGCAAAGACCTCGTAAACTGGGAACATCGCCCCGTGGCAATCGCCCCGGATGCATTCGGCACTATCTTCAGTGGCTCCGCCGTGATAGATCATCATAATACCGCCGGCTTTGGTGCAGGCGCCATCGTCGCCATCTATACACAAAACGGCGACCGTCAGGTGCAAAGTATTGCTTACAGCACCGACAACGGACGTACCTTTACCAAATACGAAAACAATCCCGTATTAGTATCTGAAGCCCGTGACTTCCGCGACCCGAAAGTATTCTGGTACGAAGGCACCAAACGCTGGATCATGGTATTAGCAGTAGGGCAGGAAATGCAATTCTTCTCTTCCCCCAACCTGAAAGACTGGACATTTGAAAGCAGCTTCGGCAAAGGACACGGCGCACACGGAAACGTTTGGGAATGTCCCGACTTATTCGAACTCCCGGTAGAAGGAACAAATGAAAAGAAATGGGTACTGCTTTGCAGCCTCGGCGACGGTCCTTTCGGTGACTCGGCTACTCAATATTTTGTAGGCTCCTTCAACGGAAAAGAGTTTGTAAACGAATCACCCTCCAAAACCAAATGGATGGACTGGGGAAAAGACCATTATGCCACCGTGACTTGGAGTGATGCTCCCGACAACCGCCGCATCGCTATCGCATGGATGAGCAACTGGCAATATGCAAACGATGTTCCTACCTCCCAATACCGTAGCCCGAACTCCGTTCCCCGTGACTTGAGCCTGTTTACCGTAGATGGTGAGACTTACCTCCAATCAGCTCCCTCTCCCGAACTGCTGGCTTTGCGTGATGCTTCCAAGAAACGCTCGTTCAAAGTAAACGGAACACGCACAATTAAAGAAATGATTCCCGGCAATGACGGTGCATACGAAATAGAATTGACAATCGAAAATCAACGTGCAGACGTAATCGGCTTCCGTCTCTACAATGACAAAGGCGAAGAAGTGGATATGCAGTATGACATGAAAGAAAAGAAATTCTCGATGGATCGTCGCAAGAGCGGAGAGGTCAGCTTCAATGAGAATTTCCCGATGTTGACCTGGACAGCAATTGAACAAGGTGGAAACGAGGAACAAGGCGGCAAAGAGGCATTGAAACTCCGTCTGTTTGTGGATAAATCCAGTGTGGAAGCCTTTGGAGATGGTGGACGTTTTGTGATGACCAATCAGGTATTCCCTTCGGAACCTTACAATCATATCGATTTTTACAGTAAAGGAGGAGCTTATAAAGTAGATTCGTTTGTGGTCCATAAGTTGAAGCCATAAATATCTCTTGTTCGCCCTATGCGCTCTTTGTATGTTTCCCTATGGATGAATACGTCTTTCCTTAAGGGATAGTAGGTGGATAGTAGGGATATACTTGTGTTAAACCTACGGTATTACTGATTCGTCACGGCCGTGACGAGTTCCTACCATGGCCGTGGAAAGATCTTCCCACAGCCATGACGAATTCCTACCACGGCCGTGGTAAGTTAGTAATACCGTAGCTTCAAGGTTACTATGCCGTAGGTTTAAGATAAAGATACCGTAGGCTTGAGGTATTGATGCAATAAGGAGAGCGTAATTCATATAGGCGACGAACAGATAACTAACGGTAGTACCCACACGACTAACAGCAGATTGTAAATTGAATCATATAACTGCATGATATAAATAGAATAAGTACTCATGCAAAATATAATTTTATATTATTAGGCACGGATTACGCGGATTACACGGTTGCTATCTGACAGCCATCATTCGAGAAGCCGTGTAATCCGCTTAATCCGTGCCTAGATTTATGATATAAACTAATGATGATAACATATTTAGATAAAAAAAAACAATGGAAAACAGTAAAAACTCTTCCCTTTCCAAACTAATCCCGGTGATGCTTTGCTTCTTCGCCATGGGATTTGTTGACCTGGTAGGCATTGCCTCCAATTATGTAAAGGCAGACCTCGGTTTGTCGGACTCGCAGGCGAATATCTTCCCTTCACTGGTATTCTTCTGGTTCCTCATCTTCTCCGTGCCCACAGGCATGTTGATGAGCCGCATCGGTCAGAAGAAAACCGTATTGCTTAGTTTGCTTGTGACTTTTGCTTCTTTGTTATTACCGGTTTTCGGAGACAGTTATATGCTGATGCTGATTTCTTTCTCCCTTCTGGGCATCGGAAACGCGTTGATGCAGACTTCCCTGAATCCGTTGCTTTCTAACATCGTACGTGGCGACCGTTTGGCAAGTAGCCTGACTTTCGGCCAGTTTGTGAAAGCCATTGCCTCTTTCCTTGCTCCTTATATTGCCATGTGGGGAGCGACACAAGCCATTCCGACTTTCGATTTAGGCTGGCGCATCCTGTTCCCGATTTACATGATTGTAGCCGTTATTGCTATCCTGTTGCTCAATGTCACACAGATTAAAGAGGAAAAAGAAGAAGGCAAACCGTCTACTTTCGGACAATGTCTCGCTTTGCTTGGCAAACCGTTTATCCTGCTTTCTTTCATCGGTATCATGTGTCACGTTGGAATTGATGTGGGTACAAACACCACTGCCCCCAAGATTTTGATGGAACGTCTCGGCATGGACCTTGATGATGCGGCTTTTGCAACAAGCCTTTATTTCATCTTCCGTACGGCAGGCTGCTTCCTCGGTTCTTTCATTTTACGTAAGATGTCACCGAAGTCTTTCTTCGGCATTAGCGTTGTGATGATGCTGATAGCGATGGCAGGCTTGTTTATATTCCATGACAAGACAATGATTTATGTATGCATCGCTCTGATTGGTTTCGGCAACTCCAATGTGTTCTCCGTAGTCTTCTCGCAGGCATTGCTTTATCTGCCGGGTAAGAAAAATGAAGTTTCCGGTCTGATGATTATGGGACTGTTCGGCGGCACGGTATTTCCGTTGGCTATGGGAGTAGCATCCGATGCCATGGGACAGAGTGGGGCAGTAGCCGTAATGACAGTGGGCGTGCTTTATCTCTTGTTCTATACGTTCCGTATTAAAAAATAATTTTATAACTTTGGAAACAATAAAATCCGTAGATCATGAATAATATAATCGTAGGAATGGGCGAGGCACTTTGGGATGTGTTGCCCGAAGGAAAGAAAATAGGTGGTGCTCCGGCAAACTTTGCCTATCATGTATCACAGTTTGGTTTTGACAGTCG
>ERZ833822.2165-NODE-2165-length-13021-cov-3.547432_pt1 | contig 13021 bp, 8 predicted proteins | sample MGYA00519913_ERZ833822 | MGnify/ENA primary metagenome ERZ833822 (study PRJEB31850, sample SAMEA3708746) | human gut metagenome | biome: human gut; feature: human-associated habitat; material: faeces | place: China | collected 2014 ... | reverse complement strand
TATATTAGGATATAACAAATTCGGTAAAGACAACTGTCCGTGCAGTAAAGACAGCTGATCGGAATACAGAATGCAGAAAGGAAGCTGATTATGAAAGAGCAGACCACTTATAAGAAGGACGCCCTCAACCGTTTCTCGGTATCGGATGCGGGGAAGCAGGCAGCCGGAATGTACGATCCGGGTTACGAGCACGATAACTGTGGTATCGGTTCGGTTGTCAACATTAAGGGAATCAAGACACACGAGACTGTGGAGAATGCGTTAAAGATCGTTGAGAACTTAAAGCACAGAGCAGGCAAGGATGCGGAGGGAAAGACCGGTGACGGTGTCGGTATTCTGCTGCAGATATCCCACAAGTTTTTTTCCAAGGTGGCAAAACAGCTTGGAATCGAACTCGGTGAGGAGAGAGACTATGGTGTCGGCATGTTCTTTTTCCCGCAGGACGAGTTAAAGCGCAACCGTGCCAAGAAGATGTTCGAGGTCATTGTCGGCAAGGAGGGAATGGAGTTCCTCGGCTGGCGTGAAGTTCCGACCGATCCGACGAAGCTGGGACAGAAAGCGGTGGACTGCATGCCGTACATCATGCAGGGCTTTGTGAAGCGTCCGGCGGATGTGGAGAAGGGACTGGCGTTTGACCGCAAGCTGTATGTGGCGCGAAGAGTCTTTGAGCAGTCCAACGATGATACCTATGTGGTATCCCTTTCCAGCCGTACGATCGTCTATAAGGGAATGTTTCTTGTGGAGCAGCTTCGTCTGTTTTTTGCGGATTTACAGGATAAGGATTACGAGTCGGCGATTGCAACCGTGCATTCCCGTTTCTCCACGAACACGAACCCGAGCTGGGAGAGAGCGCACCCGAACCGTTTTATCGTACATAACGGTGAGATCAATACGATCAAGGGCAACGCCGATAAGATGCTCGCCCGTGAGGAGACGATGGAGTCCGAGCACTTAAAAGGCGAACTTCAGAAAGTGCTTCCGGTCATCAACAGTGAGGGATCGGATTCCGCGATGCTGGACAATACGCTGGAGTTCCTCGTGATGAGCGGTATGGAGCTTCCGCTCGCAGTCATGATCATGATCCCGGAGCCGTGGGCAAACAACAATATCATGTCGCAGAAGAAAAAGGATTTTTACCAGTATTACGCGACGATGATGGAGCCGTGGGACGGACCGGCGTCCATCCTCTTTTCCGATGGCGATATGATGGGAGCCGTGCTTGACCGCAATGGTCTGCGTCCTTCCCGTTACTATATTACGGATGATGATTATCTGATCCTCTCCTCCGAGGTCGGCGTGCTGGACATCGACCCGACGAAGATTGTGGTGAAGGAGCGTCTGCGTCCGGGCAAGATGCTGCTCGTGGATACCGTCAAGGGAAGAGTCATCGATGACGACGAACTCAAGGAGACTTACGCGAACAAGCAGCCATATGGTGAGTGGCTTGACCGCAACCTCTTAAAACTCGAGGATTTAAAGATCCCGAACGAGCGTGTGCCGGAGTATACCAAGGAAGAGCGCCAGCGCATGCAGAAGGCATTCGGTTATACCTACGAATCTCTGCGCGAGGCGATCCTGCCGATGGCGAAAAACGGCGGCGAGGGTACATCCGCCATGGGTATTGACACACCGCTCGCTGCGCTTGCGAGTGACCATCAGCCGCTGTTTAATTACTTCAAACAGCTGTTTGCGCAGGTGACCAACCCGCCGATCGACTCGATCCGTGAGAAAGTCGTGACCTCTACGACCGTCTACATCGGCGAGGACGGCAACCTCTTGGAGGAGCGGGCGGAGAACTGTAAGGTATTGAAGGTCAACAACCCGATTCTGACCAACACCGACCTGATGAAGATCAAGGCGATGAAGGTCGACGGATTCAAGGTAGAGGTACTGCCGATTATCTACTATAAGAATACAAGCTTGGAGAAGGCGATCGAGCGTCTGTTTGTGGAGGCGGACCGTGCGTACCGTGAGGGAGCGAACATTCTGATTCTCTCCGACCGCGGTATCGACGAGAACCATGTGCCGATCCCGTCACTGCTCGCTGTATCAGCACTGCAGCAGCATCTGGTAAAGACGAAAAAGAGAACGGCGGTTGCCATGATCTTAGAGTCCGGCGAGCCGCGTGAGGTACACCATTTTGCGACGCTCCTCGGCTACGGAGCCTGTGCGATCAACCCGTATCTGGCACAGGATACCGTAAAACAGCTGGTGGACGAGCATATGCTGGACAAAGATTATTATGCGGCGGTTCAGGATTACAATGCAGCGATTTTAAACGGCATCGTCAAGATCGCATCCAAGATGGGAATCTCGACGATCCAGTCCTACGAGGGTTCCAAGATCTTTGAGGCGATCGGTATCAATAAGGATGTGATTGACAAGTATTTCACGAATACGGTCAGCCCGATCGGCGGCATTACGCTGGAGGATATTGCGGATGACGTCAATGAACTTCACTCGGCGGCGTACGATCCGCTGGGATTAGAGACGGATCTCACATTGGACAGCAGAGGACGCCACAAGATGAGAAGCGGCGCAGATCCGCATCTCTACAATCCGGCGACGATTCATCTGCTTCAGGAGGCGACAAAGCGCGGCGACTACGAACTCTTTAAACAGTACACGGAGCTTGTGAATAAAGAAGAGAGAGAGATCACGCTCCGCGGTCTGATGGATTTCAATTACCCGAAAAAGGGCGTGCCGCTCGAGGAGGTCGAGAGTGTCGATTCCATCGTGACGCGCTTTAAGACGGGGGCAATGTCCTACGGTTCCATCTCCAAGGAGGCACACGAGACGTTGGCGATCGCCATGAACCGTCTGCACGGCAAGTCCAACTCCGGCGAGGGCGGCGAGGACGCGGCGCGCCTGCGCGATGAGCGGTGCTCCGCCATCAAGCAGGTAGCCTCCGGCCGGTTCGGCGTTACCAGCGCCTACCTCACCAGCGCCCAGGAGATCCAGATCAAGATGGCTCAGGGTGCCAAGCCCGGCGAGGGCGGCCATCTGCCCGGGAAAAAGGTCTATCCCTGGATTGCCAGGACCCGGTGCTCCACCCCCGGCGTGACACTGATCTCTCCGCCGCCTCACCACGACATCTACTCTATCGAGGACCTGGCCCAGCTGATCTATGACCTGAAAAACGCCAACCGCCGGGCCCGGATCAGCGTGAAGCTGGTCAGCGAGGCGGGGGTTGGCACCATCGCCGCCGGCGTGGCCAAGGCTGGTGCCCAGGTGGTGCTGATCTCCGGCCATGACGGCGGCACCGGCGCCGCGCCCCGCAGCTCCATCCACGGGGCGGGCCTGCCCTGGGAGCTGGGCGTGGCGGAGGCCCACCAAGCCCTGATCGCCAACGGTCTGCGGAGCCAGGTGGCCCTGGAGGCCGACGGCAAGCTGATGACCGGGCGGGATGTGGCCATCGCCTGTATGCTGGGGGCGGAGGAATTCGGCTTTGCCACCGCGCCCCTGGTGGCCCTAGGCTGCTGCATGATGCGGGTGTGCAACCTGGACACCTGCCCGGCGGGCATTGCCACCCAGAATCCCCAGCTCCGGTCCCGCTTCTCCGGCAAGCCGGAGTACGTGGTGAACTTCATGGAATTCGTGGCCCAGGAGCTGCGGGAGTATATGGCGGCCCTGGGCATCCGCACCGTGGATGAACTGGTGGGCCGCAGTGACCTACTGCGGGTCCGGGAGAAGCTGGTGACCCACCGGGCGGAGACCCTGGACCTCCGCAGCCTGCTGGAAAATCCCTGGAGCGGCGGGCCGTCCCACTTCAATCCCGGAGATGTTTACGACTTTCATCTGGAGCGGACCCTGGATGAGAGCGTGCTGCTGGCCAAACTGGGCAAGACGCTGAAGGGGAAGCGGACCGGCCGGTTGGAGCTCACCGTCTCCTCCACGGACCGGGCCTTCGGCACGCTGTTCGGCGCCGAGATCACCCGGCAGTGCGGGGACTCCCTGCCGGATGACAGTTATGTCATCACCTGCCATGGCGGCGGAGGCCAGTCCTTCGGCGCCTTCATCCCCAAAGGACTGACCCTGGAGCTGGAGGGCGACTGCAACGATGGGCTGGGCAAGGGCCTCTCCGGCGGCAAGTTGGTACTCTATCCACCCAAGGACAGCACCTTCGACCCCGGCGAGAACATCATCGTGGGCAACGTGGCTCTGTACGGCGCCACCTCCGGCCAGGCGTTCATCAACGGGATGGCCGGCGAGCGGTTCTGCGTCCGCAACTCCGGCGCCATCGCCGTGGTGGAGGGCGTGGGGGACCATGGCTGCGAGTACATGACCGGCGGCCGCTGCGTGATCCTCGGCCCCACGGGAAAGAACTTCGCAGCCGGGATGTCCGGCGGCATCGCCTATGTGCTGGATGAAAAGCACGATCTCTATATGCGCCTGAACAAGGAGCAGGTGATGACGGACCCCCTGACCGAGTCCCACGACATCGCCGAGCTCCGCTCCCTCATTGAGGCCCATGTGGCCGCCACCGGCTCCCCCCGGGGGAAGAAGATCCTGGCGGCCTTCCACTCCTACGTCCCCTGCTTCAAGAAGGTCATGCCCCGGGACTACGACCGGATGCTCCGGTCCATCGCCCAGTACGAGGAGAAAGGCATGACCCGTCAGCAGGCGGAGATCGAGGCGTTCTACGCCAATACCAGAGGACAACATGGGAAAACCCACCGGCTTTTTGGAATATACCCGCCGGGAGGATGGCCGCCGGCCCGCGGCGGAGCGGGTCCGGGACTGGGAGGAGTTCCACCTTCCCCTGCCGGAGGAGATCCGGCGCCAGCAGGGCGCCCGGTGCATGAACTGCGGCGTCCCCTTCTGCCAGGCGGGGATGATATATGAGGGAAAGACCTTTGGCTGTCCCCTGCACAACCTGATCCCCGAGTGGAACGACATGATCCTCTCCGGCAACTGGGGCCACGCCCTCAGCCGGCTGCTGAAGGTCAACAGCTTTCCGGAGTTCACCGGCCGCGTGTGCCCCGCCCCCTGCGAAAACGCCTGCATCTGCGGCATCTATGGGGACCCCATTACGGTCCGGGACAATGAGTTGAGCATCATCGAAGCGGCCTTTGGCGCCGGGAAGCTCCGCCCACGCCGGCCGCCCCAGTGGTCGGGGAAGAAGGTCTGCGTGGTAGGCTCGGGCCCGGCGGGCCTGGCGGCAGCGGACCAACTGAACCGCCGGGGCCACATGGTCACCGTCATCGAGCGGGCGGAGCACCCCGGCGGTCTGCTGATGTACGGCATCCCCAATATGAAGCTGCCCAAATCTGTGGTCCGGCGGCGCATCGACCTGATGACCGAGGAGGGCGTCACCTTCGTCTGCGGTGTGGACGCCTCAGAGGGTGCCGTGGCAAAGCGGCTGCTGGCGGAGTACGACGCGGTGATCCTCTGCTGCGGGGCCGGAGCACCCCGGCCCTTGGGACTGGACACCACCGGCATCTCCGGCGTATGCTACGGCACCGAGTACCTGAAGGCTGCTGTGGAGCGGGCTCAGTTCGGCAAGGCGGAGGCGGCGGTTCCCTCCGCCTCCGGGCTGGATGTGGTTATCATCGGCACTGGCGATACCGCCAGCGACTGTGTGGCCACCGCCCTGCGGCAAGGCTGCCGCTCCGTGACCCAGCTGGTGCGCCGTCCCCGGACGGATTACCTGGACGCTGCGGGAAGCCTGCCGCTGGATTACGCCCACGAAGAGGCGCTGGCCGTTACGGGCCAGGATCCCCGGCGGTTCGGCGTCCAGGTCCAGAGCCTGGTGGCGGGGGAAAGCGGTTCCCTGACCGGTGTGGTCACCACGGAGGGGGATACCCTGCCCTGCCAGCTGTTGATCGGCGCCACCGGCTTTGCCGGGTGTGAGCGGGGCGTGTGCGAGGCCTTCGGTGTGGAGGCGGACAGGACGGTCCGCACAGCGCCGGGGAGCTATGCTGCCAATGCGGACAAGGTGTTCGCCGCTGGCGATATGCGCCGGGGCCAATCCCTGGTGGTGTGGGCCATCGCCGAAGGGCGCTCCGCCGCTGCGGAGGTGGACCGGTATCTGACCGGCTACACGAATCTGGTACGCTCCATTGGGTAGATGGGACATCCCCCTGACACAAGGATGGAGAAATTTCAGGAAATTTTCAGCTGGGTTTTGGGATATTCCCACATTGACAGCGGATATCCCCAGTGGTAATCTTTAGACCATAATTTTAACATCAGCAAAGGCGTTGATGGAGAAAAGTACCGCGGATGTTCCGGGCCAGTGAGCGGGGGATGGTGAGAACCCCGTACCAAAGAATCCGCGGGAAGAACACTCCGTAGCTGTGATCTGAACGCGGGAGACCGCCAGTAAGTGAAACGAGTCGTGACCGTTACCTCACGCGGGCTTGTTGGAGCCTAGTCAAAGAGGTCCCCGATCAGGGGGCAAGTCAGGTGGCACCGCGGATCGCAGCTATTCGTCCTGAAATTTCAGGACGGAGCTGCGATCTTTTTTATTTCGGAGGTGCTTCTATCTATGTGCGCAATTATGGGTTTTTCCAAAAAGACCTACACCAAGGAGGAACTTCTGCCCTTCTTTGACCGAACCCGGTCCCGGGGACCGGACATGTCTCAGATCCTCGAGACGCCGTCCGGCTGGCTGTGCTTTCACCGGCTGGCCATCATGGGCCTGACGGAGGCGGGGATGCAGCCCTTTGAGCTGGACGGGGACTATGTGGTCTGCAACGGCGAGATCTACGGCTTCCGCCCCCTGAAGCGGCAGCTGACGGAAAAAGGCTACTCCTTCCGCAGCGGCAGCGACTGTGAGATCCTGCTTCCTCTGTACCGGGAGTACGGCCTGGAGATGTTCGCCAAGCTGGACGCGGAGTTCGCCCTCATCATCTACGATTCCAAGCGGGATGATCTCATCGCAGCCCGGGATCCCATCGGCATCCGGCCCCTGTACTACGGCTATGACCGCTCCGGCGCCATCGTCTTTGCCAGCGAACCGAAAAACCTGGTGGGGTTGTGTAAGGGGATCCGCCCCTTCCCGCCGGGACACTATTACGCGGACGGAAAATTTGTCCGCTATGCGGATCTCACCACCGTCACGCAGTACTCCCCCGATGACTTGGAGACCGTCTGCCGCAACATCCGCAACAAGCTGATCGCGGCGGTGGATAAACGGCTGGACGCGGACGCTCCCCTGGGCTTCCTGCTCTCCGGCGGGCTGGACTCCTCCCTGGTGTGCGCCATCAGCTCCGTAATTCTGGGGAAGAAGATCCGTACCTTCGCCATCGGCATGGACACGGATGCCATCGACCTGAAGTACGCCCGGGAGGCGGCGGAGTTCATCGGCGCCGATCACACGGAGGTCTATATGACCCGGAAGGAGGTTCTGGCGGCCCTGCCCGTCGTCATCGCCGCCCTGGGCACCTGGGACATCACCACCATCCGGGCCAGCATGGGCATGTATCTCTGCTGCAAGGCCATCCACGAAAAGACGGACATCCGGGTGCTGCTGACCGGCGAGATCAGCGATGAGCTGTTCGGCTACAAGTACACAGACTTTGCCCCCAGCGCCGGAGCCTTCCAGCAGGAGTCCAAAAAGCGGGTGGATGAGCTGCACATGTACGATGTGCTGCGGGCGGACCGGTGCATCTCCGTCAACTCTCTGGAGGCCCGGGTCCCCTTCGGCGACCTGGACTTCGTGAAATACGTCATGGCGGTGGATCCGGCGCTGAAAATGAACACCTATGGCATGGGCAAGTACCTGCTGCGCCACGCGTTTGAAAAGGACCGCCTGCTGCCGGACAGCATCCTCTGGCGGCAGAAGGCCGCCTTCTCCGACGCAGTGGGCCACTCCATGGTGGACGACCTGAAGGCTTACGCGGAGGAGAAGTACACGGATTCTGAGTTTGAGACCCGACGCAAACAGTATGACTACTGTCCGCCCTTCACCAAGGAGAGCCTGCTGTACCGGGAGATCTTTGAGCAGTGTTACCCCGGCCAGGCCCGGATGATCCGGGACTTCTGGATGCCCAACCGGTCCTGGGAGGGCTGCGACGTGGACGATCCCTCCGCCCGGGTCCTCTCCAACTACGGTCAGAGCGGAATGTGAGAAAGCTCTCCGCATTCCTTTTTGATACAGAACGAATTTGAGACAGGAGGTTTTGTGTGATGTGTGAGACGAAGAAATTGCCGGAGCTGTTTGGGAGTCTGGTATTTAACGAAGGCACTATGAAGGAGCGTCTCTCCTCGGCGTCTTACAGCGCCTGGAAGAAGTGCGTGACGGAGGGGACGCCCCTGGACCTCTCCACCGCCAATGAGATCGCTGAGGCCATGAAGCAGTGGGCCGTGGAAAAAGGCGCCACCCATTTCACCCACTGGTTCCAGCCCATGACCGGCGTCACGGCGGAGAAGCACGACAGCTTCATTGCCCCTGCCGGCGGCGGCAAGATCCTCATGGAATTCTCCGGAAAAGAGCTGGTCCGGGGTGAGCCGGATGCCTCCTCCTTCCCCTCCGGCGGTCTGCGGGCCACCTTTGAGGCCCGGGGCTACACCGCCTGGGATCCCACCTCGTTTGCCTTCATCAAGGAGGGTAGCCTCTGCATCCCCACCATCTTCTGCTCCTACTCCGGCGAGGCCCTGGACAAGAAGACGCCTCTTCTGCGGTCCATGGACGAGATCAGCCGCCAGGCGGTGCGAATCCTGCGCCTGTTCGGGGACACGACGACCAAACGGGTGGTGGTTCAGGTGGGGCCGGAGCAGGAGTACTTCCTGGTGGACAAGGCCCAGTACGCCCAGCGGGAGGACCTGCGGATGTGCGGCCGGACCCTGTTCGGCGCAAAGCCCCCCAAGGGACAGGAGCTGGACGACCACTACTATGGCGCCATCCGGCCCCGGGTCGCCGCCTATATGAAGGATCTGGATGAGGAGCTGTGGAAGCTGGGCGTGCTCAGCAAAACCAAGCACAACGAGGTGGCCCCCTCCCAGCATGAGATGGCCCCGATCTACACCAACGCCAACGCCGCCTGCGACCAGAACCAGCTGGTGATGGAGATGATGAAGAAGGTGGCCGACCGCCACGGACTGGTGTGCCTGCTCCATGAGAAGCCCTTCGCGGGCGTCAACGGCTCCGGCAAGCACGACAACTGGTCCCTCTCCACCGACACGGGCAAAAATCTGTTCAAGCCCGGCTCCACCCCCCGGCAGAACGCCCAGTTCCTGCTGTTTTTGGCGGCCTTCATCAAGGGTGTGGACGACTATCAGGAGTTCCTGCGGGCCACGGTGGCCTTCCCCGGCAACGACCACCGGCTGGGCGCCCAGGAGGCACCGCCCGCCGTGCTCTCCATCTTCCTGGGAGACGAGCTCTCCGCTGTGGTGGACTCCATCATCAACGACACGGACTTCCAGAGCACCGGCAAGCGGACGCTGGAGATCGGCGTGGACGCCCTGCCTGCCATCCGCCAGGACAACACGGATCGGAACCGCACCTCCCCCATGGCCTTTACCGGCAACAAGTTCGAGTTCCGGATGCTGGGCGCATCCCAGTCCATCTCCGGCCCCAATATCGCCCTGAACACCATCATGGCCGAGGAGCTGAAACAGTTCGCGGACGAGCTGGAGGCATCCCGGGACTTCCAGGCGGACCTGCCCAAGCTGATCCGCCGGGTATTCACCGAGCATCAGCGGATCATCTTCAACGGCAACGGCTATGACGAGGCCTGGCTGGAGGAGGCCGGGAAGCGTGGCCTCTCCAACCTGACCTCCACCGCTGACGCTCTGCCCATGTACACCGCTCCCAAAAACGTGGATCTGTTTGTCAAGCACGGCATCTACACCAAGGAGGAGATCGAGGCCCGGGCGGAGATCCACATTGAGAACTACTCTACGGTCATCTGTATCGAGGCACGGACCATGACGGACATGATCCGCCGCCAAATCCTACCCGCCGTCTCCGCCTTTGCCGGGGACCTGTGCAGCCGGGCCGGTACCAAAAAGGACCTGGGTGCCTGCTGCCAGTATGAGGTCAGCACTGCCTGCCAGATCGGCAGCTTGACGGATGCCCTGATGGCCGCCTCCGACAAGCTGGAGACGGACCTGTCTGCAATTCCCGCGGACGCTGCGGAAGCTATGCGATACAGCCATGATGTGTTGATCCCCGATATGGATACCGCCCGGCGGGCTGCCGATCAGCTGGAGACCCTCACCAGCTCTGACCGCTGGCCTTTCCCCACCTACTCCGACCTGTTGTTCTCCGTCTGATCCGCAGCACAGTATTCGGCCCGGGGGCGGGAATTGCGGCGGCCTCCCCGGGTCGGCTGCCGGTGGCGGGGTGAATGTCGCCCTCCAGAAGTCTGGCCCATGTCTGGCCCCGGCCTTGGGCACCAGGGCCCCCTGGCGGCACGGGGCAGTATTTGTCATCAGAGGCGGGCAACAACCGGCCCGGGCCTTTTATGCGTACATCGGGTTCTGAATGGAAAAGCCCACCCGGCACCGGAAGCAGAACTGCCGGACCCGGACATCCAGCCCGATGTGGAGCCAATAGGCCCCTGCCCCTGTTCCTACCGTAGGCAGGCCCCCTTGTATTCCGGGAGTTCATTGCCGCGGCGGAGGCCAATCAAGAGACACAGCGACTTTTCAATTCTGAACCTGCCATTTCATGCACGGCACAGCCCTGTCCACCCAAATTGGTGGACAGGGCTGTGCTTTGGGATAACCAATCGTTTATAGCAGCACCGCGCAGTCTGTGTCCGGCCCCTTGTTGGCAAAGTGATGTCGTGACCATCTCCAGAGAGGAACGCCTTCGGAGTCGCTCTGCCAAATCGGGCGGGCACTCCAATACCCCCTTATGGAGAGGACTCAGTGCCAACACCTGGGCCAGAATGTTGCCGAAGACATCGAAGCGGCTCTCAGCATCCTTTTCCACCTCGCTGATCTCCTTGACCGGCTGCTTCATGCGCTTGGCTATCTCTTCTTCGATGTCCCGGACATAATACTGAATAGACAGCAGGTCCGCCGCCTCGCGGGCAACGGCCCTGCCCAGACTGCCGAACCGCCGCCCAATGGTAATGACATAGTTATCCAAAGCCTTCGTCAACAGGATCAATTCAAATGGTTCAGGCGGATGATCTCCTCTGCGCTGCCCCTCCAAAAATCCATCGTATAAGCCACCGTGCTCCCCCTGCCCCATGTACGGCGGTCATCCCTACATGCACATGGGCATGCCCAGCACCATCACCCTGAACTATGAGACCAACATGGCCCTGCTGCACGACATCATCGCCAGCACCTCCAACGTGGGCTACAACAAGTTCATCATGCTGGTGCCCACGGTACCGACTCCAGTTTCCTCCCTGCCATTCACAATCTGGGCATGGAGGGCTACTTCATTCTAGCTTCCACCTGGTATGACTTCCTGCGGGACAACAAGAACGTGCTGGAGGACTTCATGTGGCACGCCGACGAGGCGGAGACCTCCATGGCGCTGTCCCTGTACGGCGACCTGGTCCACATGGACCTGGCCATCGACGGCGGCGGCACGCCCCTGGTGGACCCCAAGTGGAAGATGGCTCCCGGCGAGGCCTCTCACCGCTGGCAGTTCTACGGCGCTGAGGGCACCTTCGCGCTGCTGGAGAAGGACGACCTGGATTACGGCGTCATCGGCAACCCCACCAAGGCCACCAAGGAGAAGGGCGACAAGCTGCTGGTGGAGGCCGTTGTGGAGGGCTACAGTGAGCTGATCAAGGAGCTGCTGGAGACCCATCCTGTGGGCAAGAACCCCCTGGGCTTCCGCAATCCCCTGGGCTACAACGGCTTCAACGGCGGCGCCTATCCCACCTTCGACAAGGACCACGACGAGAAGGGCCGACCCACCTACTACAAGAAGTAACTCCAGTATTCAGAACAGGCAGAAAGACTTTCCGTTTTCTGCCTGCTCTGGCTTTCCGAAGATGCCAGATTTCAGGTGTGCTCAGCAGACTCCCCGCTCTTCTCTCAGCGCGATGTATGATGACCGGGGTGTGTTTGACGCCTATCTGTTTTTAGATGCAAGCCCTGATATTGTTATGGTAGATCCCTGCATGATCTGCCCTCCTCCCGCAAGATTTTAGGTCGCAGGAATGGGTGACGCAATGGTGACATGGTTTGAAACCGGGGCTTGCCTGCACTCGAGAAGCAACAGCCGCGTCGGGGGGCCTCCGGCCATCGCGGATATATGGTTGGCCACCCTCTGCCGGAGAACGGCTATGCGGCAACATTCGCAGGAGAACGCAAGATCTGCACATCTGCCACGGACAACATCATTGAGGTCAGCACCCATCCATCCGGCGTCGGTTTTGAGCGCGGCATTCTAGCGGTGACTCACAGCATCCGGAAATGCTATGCCCTTATTCCTGAGCTGCACAGAATTCTCCACGGCAAGCTGATTCCCTTCTGCACGATTGTTCAGTCGGTACCCAAAAACGCACCGAAAGCAGAAATTGCAGATGCGCTCTTGACTGCAGATACGGCAGGAAGCATTTTTAAGAACAGATAACCCCCAGACTGCTCTCCTTGTTTTTCTGCAGGAAGACGATCAATAATCATCGAACACACAATATCGCTAGGTGCCTATTGCGAAAAAACCGCTCCGCGCGGTACTGCGGCTTTTCCCTGCGCAGCTAATCAAGGTTATATTCAACAATTTGTAGCTGGGCAAATTTATTCCATATTGGCATCATAACGTTGAATGGTTTTTCCTTCTGAATAGACACATGTGTGGTTCTTTTCAAGCTGCGGGTTGGACAGCGCAATTTACTTCCATAAGCAGCTCAATGTTCTCTCTGGTATGACACCGCGGGAATACCGTGCCAATCACTCCACGCAAGTATGCGGTCCTTTGATAGGGCCGGCAGTATGACAACAGTTCATACAGTCCCTTCATCGTGTTTTGGCCGCCTTTTTACTTGGTTGTACCATGGGGCCCCGTATAAACTTTATTTTTATCCTCTTTAACCGCTCTCAATAGTATCCATCTCACAGCAAAGGAAGCCTGCCCCTTTCGGGACAGGCTTCCTCCTTCTCA
>ERZ833822.2160-NODE-2160-length-13034-cov-8.580707_pt1 | contig 13034 bp, 15 predicted proteins | sample MGYA00519913_ERZ833822 | MGnify/ENA primary metagenome ERZ833822 (study PRJEB31850, sample SAMEA3708746) | human gut metagenome | biome: human gut; feature: human-associated habitat; material: faeces | place: China | collected 2014 ... | reverse complement strand
GCTGGGCGTGGCGGTGTTTATTGTGGTCCGGGGGCGGAAGCACAATAGGAACGACCAGTGAAGTGGCGACTGCTGGCGGTGGCCTGTGTGCTTCTGGCGCTGGGATTGCTGCTCTACCCGCTTATGGGTGAACTGGTAAGTGAAAAGTATCACTCGGATGTGGAGGCGGTGTACACCGCCGCTATTGCGGACACTGACAATGTGGAGCTGGCCGAGCAGCGGCGGGCGGCGGAGGCGTATAATGCCTTGCTGCGGGGCGAGGCGGCGGTCAGTACGGGAGGGGCTTCGGCCTCTCCCTTGGTCTATGCAGAGCAACTCGCCATAGGCGGGGCCATGTGTACTATCGACATCCCGAAGATCGGCGTGTATCTCCCGGTGCGGCACGGCACGGGAGTGGAGACGCTGGAGCGGGCCGTGGGGCATGTGGTGGGGACTTCTCTGCCTGTAGGCGGGGCAGGCACCCATGCGGTGCTGTCGGCTCACAGTGGGATGGCCAGTGCGAAGCTGTTTACAGACATTGACCAGTTGGTGAAAGGCGATGTTTTCTATATCCATGTGCTGGGTGAGGTGCTGGCCTACGAGGTGGACGAGGCCTTGTCCAAGTGCAAAAAGGAGCTGGACCGCGACGAAAAGAACCGCATCAAGACCGATGTGGCCAACCTGCGCCGCTGCCTGCGCAAGGACAAGCCCGAGAAGATGAACGAGACCGAGGAAGCGGCCCTGCGGCAGGCCAAGAGCCAGCTGGAGGAAAGCGCCAACCATCTGATGATGCTGTACACCAGCCAGCAGCAGGCCCAGGGCCCGGACCAGACCCTGTGAGATGCCCTTATAAAACAAAAAAGGAACCGCTGCGGCGGTTCCTTTTTTTGTTTTGGGTAGCTTGAGCGAGCGACAACCACCAGCTCCGCTGGTGGAATAAAAACGGCTTTAGCCCTAGACAAAGAGAAACCTCCCCGTAGAATAGAGTGTGGGTTTGCCAACCACATTCTAGGAACAGGGAGGTTTATCTTTGAAATGAAAGATAACAAAGACGTAGATAGTTTAAGCCATACCACGTGGAGATGTCAATACCATGTAGTGTTTGCACCGAAATATCGGAGAATGGTAATTTACGGTCAGATTAAAAAGGATATAGGTCAGATACTGCGCCAGTTGTGCGAACAAAAAGGTATTGAAATCATTGAAGCGGAGGCCTGCCCTGACCATATCCATATGCTGATAAGTTTTTCACCGAAGTACAGCATTTCCTACGTCATGGGATATCTCAAAGGAAAGAGTAGTCTCATGATTTTTGACAGACATGCAAATCTGAAGTACAAGTATGGAAATCGGCATTTCTGGGCCAGGGGATACTTCGTGGATACGGTAGGGAAGAACAAAAAGAAAATCGAAGAGTATATTAAAAATCAACTGCAGCAGGACCAGATTGCCGATCAGTTGAGCCTGAAGGAGTTCGTGGACCCGTTTACGGGTAGCAAGGAAACTAAGGCGTAAATAAAAGGGCCCCTTGAGGGGCCTGCCACGAGACAGGAATGCAGTTGGCAGACCCATTCGTGGCCCCTTAAGGGGCTTTGCTAGTGTTATGCCCTTCTAGGGCTTACTCAAGCCACCGGCTCAGCCGGTGGTTTTGACTGCAGATCAGAGCATCTTGGACAAAAATGCCTTCAGGCGCGGATGCTTGGGGTTGGAGAACAGCTCCTGCGGGGGCTCGTCCTCCTGGATTTGACCGCCGTCGATGAAGATCACGCGGTTGGACACCTCGCGGGCAAAGCCCATTTCGTGGGTGACCACCAGCATGGTGATGCCGGTGTGGGCCAGCTCCTTCATCAGCTCCAGTACCTCGCCCACCATCTCCGGGTCCAGGGCGCTGGTGGGCTCATCGAACAGGATCACGTCCGGGTCCATGGCCAGAGCGCGGGCAATGGCAATGCGCTGCTGCTGGCCGCCGGACAGGCTCTTGGGGTAGACGTTGGCCTTGTCGGCCAGACCCACACGGGCCAGCAGCTCGTCGGCGCGCTGGGAAATGGCTTCCTTGTCCTTCAGCTTGAGCAGGCTGGGGGCCAACTCCAGGTTCTTCTTCACGGTCAGGTGGGGGAACAGGTTAAAGTGCTGGAACACCATGCCCATCTTCTGGCGCACAGCGTCGATGTGGGCATCGTCCACCTCCACGCCTTCAAACTTGATGGAGCCGGAGGTGGGGATCTCCAAACGGTTCAGGCAGCGCAGGAAGGTGGACTTGCCGCAGCCGGAAGGGCCGATCAGACACACCACGTCGCCGCGGTAGATGTCGATGTCGATGCCCTTGAGCACGTCCAGGGTGGGGGTGGGCTGCTTTGCGCCCTTTTTCTTCACGCCGCCGTAGGTCTTGGTCAGACCACGGACTTCCAGGATCTTTTCGTGGGTGTTAGCGGTCACTTTGTGCCAGCCTCCTCTCAAACTTGCCCAGCAGCCAGGTAAGCAGCATCACCAGTACCAGGTAAATGGCTGCAACGCCCAGCAGGGGGAACATGGCGTCGTAGGTGCGGTTCATAATGCCCTGTGCGGCGTACAGCAGCTCCTTGCCGCCAATGACCGTGATCAGGGAGGTATCCTTCAGCAGAACGATGAATTCGTTGCCCAGGGCAGGCAGCACCGCACGGATGGCCTGGGGAATGATGATCACCACCATGGTGGTCATGTAGTTCAGGCCCAGGCTGCGGCCGGCCTCCATCTGGCCCGGGTCCACGGCCATCAGGCCGCCCCGGATGATCTCGGACACATAGGCACCGGAGTTGATGCCCAGGGTCAGGGCACCTACCATGGTAAAGTTGCGGCTGTTGGAAAAGATGACCATGCTCATGATCAGCAGCTGCACCATCATAGGGGTGCCACGGATGATGGTGGCGTACACCTCGCACACTGCGTTGAAGAAGCCCAGCACCGGGTTCTTGTGGCCGGGACGCTGCTGGTCGTGGGTCACACGGACCATGGCCACCACACTGCCCAGCACCACGCCCAGGGCCAATGCAATGGCGGTGACCAGCAGGGTGGTGCCTACGCCATCAATGTACTGGAGCCAGCGGTCCTTCAGGAGAAAGGCCTGATAAAATTTGTAAAAGACCTCCTGCCCGAAGGTCAGGCTCGTGCCGCTGTTCAGCAGCTCTTTGAGCAGTTCGTATTGAGCAGCCATTCACATCCTCGCTTTCTGTCTGTGGGATCTTGTTGGTGGGTTGATGGGGACCCGAGTCCCCGAAAAAAGGGAGGAGCCCCCTGAAAAGGGCCGCCTCCCGGTGTTGCGTTCGTGGCAGCTGCTTACTCTGCAGTGATGTACTTGTCCACGATGGACTGCAGGGTGCCGTCAGCCTTCAGCTCCTCCAGAGCAGCGTTGATGGCATCCTCCAGGGCAGAGCCCTTGGCCAGGCCGATGGCGTAGTCCTCCTCGGCGTAGCTGGTGTCCAGCACCTTCAGGCCGGGGTTGGCGGCCACATATTCCTTGGCAGGGGCGTTGTCGATGACCACAGCGTCCACCTGGCCGTTGTTCAGGGCCTGCACGGCGGTCAGGCCGCTGTCGTAGGCCACCACGGCGTCATCGCCGAAGTCGTCGGAGCAGTAGATGTAGCCGGTGGTGCCACGCTGGGTGCCGATCTTTTTGCCGGCCAGGTCATCGGGAGAAGCAATGTCGGAGCCATTGGGCACGATGATGGACTGGATGCCGGTGGCGTAGCTGTCGGAGAAGTCCATCACAGCCTTGCGCTCGTCGGTAACGGTAACGCCAGCCATGACCATATCAGCCTTGCCCTGCTGCACGCTGAGCAGTGCGGCGTCAAACTCCATGTCGTCCACCTGCAGCTCCAGGCCCAGCTTTTCAGCAATGGCCTTGGCGGTGTCGATGTCGATGCCCTCGATCTCACCGGAGTCGGTGGTCATCTCGTAGGGAGGGAAGGTGGCGTTGGTGGCCATGGTCAGCTTGCCGGCCACCACGGTGGCCAGGCTGCCAGAAGCAGAGCTGGAAGCAGCTGCGCTGCTGGCTGCAGAAGAAGCTGCGCTGGAAGAAGCACCACCGCAGGCGGTCAGGGCCAGGGCAGCAGCGGAAACGGCGGCAGCAGCCAGGAAGCTGCGACGAGAGATCTTTTTCATATTCAAACACTCCTCTATGCACTGTATAATCTTACAACCGCCGGAAGGATGCGAATCATCGATGTTCCGGTCAATGCACTTAGTATAGTTTGAACAAAATGAAAAGTCAATAGTTGTGCATAATAATTCGTAAAATAAAAATTATTTTCCTGAAAATATGCAAAAATCCATTGAATATCTGAATATATGCAAGAAAATCCAGCTTTTTTACCGGGGCGTTACAGCCAGCGGGCGATCTCATCCCTGCTGCGCTTGGGCACGCAGTAGTCGCGGTTTTCGTCCAGATAATACTTCACGCCGGTGTCAGCGGTCAGGGGCACGATGTGTGCCTTGTGGGTGGGGTAGCCAAAGGCCACCATGCAGGCCAGCTTCAGCGGCTCTTCGATGCCCAGCAGCTCTGTGAGGGCGGGCTTGTTGATGGCACCCATGATGCAGCTGCCGACGCCTTTGTCCCAGGCGGCCAGGGTCATGTTGGCCAGGGCAATGCCGGTATCGACGGAAAGGTCGCCGGAAGCGGAGCTGTCCTGCAGGACGGCCACATACAGGGTGGGCGTCTCGTCGGCCTTGGGCATGCCCTGTTCCGGGGGCAGGTAGGCCGCCCACTTGACCAGCGGCTGCACTTTGGCCACCATTTCCGGGCTCTGCACCACCACAAGGCGCAGGGCCTGCCGGTTGGCCCCGCAGGAGGACAGCCGCACAGCTTCCACGATGTCATCCACCACATCCTGCGGCACGGGCTTCTGCGCAAAGCGGCGGTAGGTGCGGCGGGTGACCAGAGACTCCATAACAGACATGACAAAACACTCCTTTTCCGGCGGGCGGTGCCCGGCGGTTTATTTGCGGTTTACTACCATATAAAGTATAGCAGTCCGGCCGGGGATGCGCAAGCCGGAGAAAAGAACGGTGGCTCTTGACAAAAATATGCGGGGGGGGTATAATTGGCAGAGAATGCCGGCCCGGGCGGAAGGAGGCGGCCATGGTAGAAGAGGAAGCGTCCTGCGTGCAGGAGGAACAGACCGAGACGCTGGACCCGGCAAAGTGTACACCGGAACAGCATGCTTATACCGTGCAGTGCACCGAGGACGGCCATGTTCTGCACTGGGTCCGGGTGGAAAAGCACCAGTGGTCGGACTGGCAGGTGGAGAAGGAACCGGACTGTGAGGACCCCGGAGAGCTCCGCAGCACCTGTGCGGTCTGCGGCATGGTGCGCTGGCAGCGGCTGGCCCCGCTGGGCCATCTGCTGCAGTTCAAACCCGAGGATGAGCGGCATATCATTGCGGTGTGCCGGGTGTGCGGCCGCACCCTGTGGCGAGGCCCTGCAAGAGATGCCGCCCAGAAGAAAAAAGCGGCCAGAAGATCCCGGTCCTCGACACGGAACGCCGCGAAGTGACAACGAAGTATGGTAAAATGTGGAAAATAATAGAAGGGGGTATCAGAATGGTCGTGTGGGTAGGTCTTGTGTGCTTTGTGCTGGGTGCCAATCTGGGATTTCTGGTGGCAGGCCTGATGCGGATGGCAAAGGACGAAAAGGACACCTCGAAGAAACCATAAAAATTTAGACGTGTTAACATTGAAAATTAACAATTCCTAACATGTGCGGAACCTCTTGACAAAGCGGAACGGGTAGGGTATCTTTGGTTTGCTAATACAAACCTAGGCGTACACGCCTACACGAAGATCAGGAGGAAAAACCAATGTCTCAGATTTCTCGTCGTAATTTTATGAAGTGCGCCGGTGCTGCCGCACTGGCCATTGCAGCCAGCGGCATTCTGACCGGCTGTGACAATACGCTGGATGTTGAAGTGACCTTTGTCTACAATGGCCAGACCCTGCCTCTGCGCGGCACCGGCAAGGTGGTCACCGGTGAGCAGTACATGGACACTGCGACCATCGTGCTTCCCGCAGAATATCAGGAACAGTACAAGGTCCGCGCAGAAAAAGTGAAAGTTATCCGCGAAAACGGCACCCGCAAGGCAGTGGTGGAGCTGGTGGTAAAAACTGCGGTCTGGACGGTCAGCTACCGTCTGGGCGAGAAAGAAGTGCTGTCCGGCTCTGTTGAGGCGGCAGTGGTGAACCCCACCGTCACGGCGAACAACCTGAGAAAGGACGAGAAGAAAGCGCTGGGCGAGAAGTTCTACCAGCTCCCGGAGGATGCCAAGGTCACCATCGGCAACGGCGTTGTGATCGTTCCGGTGGAGAAGATCATGGGTCAGGTGAAAGTGGACTACTATTATAAAATCACGGAAACGGTTGAGAGATGCCTTGGCTACCCGGAAGTAGTCGATGTCTGGAAGGGCACTAACATTATCAAGAAGTCGCAGTTGACCCGTCTGGAAAAAGCATGTGCTGATATGTCTTATGACGCCAGCAGCGTGGCACAGGAGATTCTCTTTGACTGGGCGGATAACGTAGTCAAGATTTATGTAAAGAGCTACTGAGCCTGATAACAGAACGCACTTTATAAAACGCAAAACAGGGGAGCTGCCCATGCCGGGCGGCTCCCCTTGCCTTTTGCGTTCAGGAGATTTTTGCCGGGTCGAGGTACTGGCCGTTCTGCAGCACTTCCAGATGGATGTGCGCTTCCTCGGCGCATTCACAGCTGATGGTGCCCACGGTGCCCAGCTTCTGCCCGGCGGTCACGGTGTCGCCGGGTTTCACGGCGGGGCTGTTCACCCCGCACACCCGCCACAGGCGGCCGGAGGCATCTTCCAGCGTGACCACGCTGCTCCACCGGCCGTCGGTGCCGGTCTCGGTCACCTTGCCGGAGCAGGGGGCACTCACCTCACTGCCCTCGGCACAGGCGTAATCCACACCGTTGTGGGTGCGCCAGTCGCCCAGCGTCTTGCTGTAGACCAGCTCGTCACCACTGTAGGCGTTGAGCACCCGGCCAGAGAACGGCTGCGTGGAGGCAGGCGCGGCTGAGCTTGCGGCAGGTGCAGAGTCGGTGCGCAAGGCAGAGGGTTCGTGCACCGAACCAGAGCCAGATGCCGCACCAGACGAGGCACTCGAGCTGCCCGGCACGGGCTGCGGTACCCCGGCTACGCTGTTGGCGGCCTGCTCGGCCGTATCGGGAAGGTCCAACCATAATTCTTCCTCCTCAAGCCCCACATCGGGGTCAGGTTCCGGCTCCGGAATGGTCTGCCGGGCGGTGCTGCTCGGGTTTGTCAGGTCGGTCAGGTTCTGCCTGAGCTCGTCGCGGACGGTGCGCACCGCCCACACCCCGGCGGCTGCCGCGGCCAGCAGACAGGCTGCCAGCACCAGCGCAAAGCCCTTGCCGTGCAAAAACTTTTTGATCTGCTCCATCTTGCGTTACTCCTATCTGTCCCGTGGAAACGGTTCGCTTCTGGGGTTAGTGTGGGAGGGCGGCGCAGGTTTTATGCATCAAAAAAGAGCCTTCCCGGTGCGGGAAGGCTCTTTGCGGTTTACGGGTTCCGGTTCAGCTGCGGCTGTTGCGGCTGTTCAGGCCCAGCAGACGCACCACATACAGGAAGATGTTGATGAAGTCCAGGTACAGGGTCAACGCACCGTAGATGGAAGCCTTTTCGGCCAGCTCACTGTCCCCGGCGTAGTAGGAGTACAGCTGGCTCAGCTTCTGGGTGTCATAAGCAGTCAGCAGCATGAACACCACCAGACCGATGCCGCTGTACAGCACCGTGGAGCCGAAGCCCATGCCGAACAGCATGCCGACAAAGCCGGTGATGAGCAGGGCCACCAGAGCCATCATCAGCTTGGGACCCCAGCCGGACAGGTCCTTGTGGGTGGTGGCACCATAGGCAGCCATCAGGCCAAAGTACACCGACGTAGCCAGGAAGGCCAGCACCAGCGTGCTCACCGAGAACGCAATGAAGTAGTAGCTCAGCACCATGCCGTTGAGCAGTGCATAAACAAGGAACACGCCGCGGGCTGCGCCTACCGACATGTTCTGCACGCGGGAGCTCAGCACGAACACCAGTGCCAGCTCTGCAATGGTGAACAGCAGGTACAGGGAGTTGACCACATACAGCAGGGGTGTGGTGGCCGTGACGAACGCGGCGGCAAAGGTCACCAGCAGACCACAGGCCATCCAGCGGTAGGTGCGGGACATATAGTCCGCCGAAGTCATGGCGGGCTCTGCATAACCGCGATCATAATTGTTGTAATCCATGTGGAAGTTCCTCCATTCTTGTTCCGCCGGGGCTGTGGGGGCCTTGCCGCCCTTGCTCCGGTCTACGGAATATAGTATACTGCATAGAAATGAACGTTTCATGAAAAGGCTGTGATGTTTTATGTCCCTCGGACTTTATCTGCATATCCCTTACTGCTTTTCCAAATGCCGGTATTGCGATTTCTACTCCCACCCCGGGGAGCGGGGCGTGCCGGACGCCTATGTGGACGCTTTGCTGCGGGAGCTGGCACGCTTTGCACCGGACGCACCCCTGCGGCCCGATACCGTATATTTCGGCGGCGGCACCCCCAGCCTGCTCAGCCCGGCTCAGGTCGGGCGGCTCATCCGTGCCGCCTGCCCGGTGTCCGGGGCTGAGGTGACCCTGGAGGCCAACCCGGAGACCGTCACCGAGGAAAGCCTGCGGGGCTTCCGGGAGGCAGGGGTCAACCGCATCTCCTTTGGGGTGCAGTCGGCCCGGGACACTCAGCTGCGCACGCTGGGCCGCCCCCACACGGCCCGGCAGGCCCGCGCGGCCTTTGCGGCGGCCCGCCGGGCAGGGTTTGAGAACATCAGCGGTGACATCATGCTGGCCCTGCCCCATTATACGCAGGCAGAGTTCGATGAGACGCTGGAACTCATCGAAGAGGGCGGTGCCACCCATATTTCGGCTTACCTGCTGAAGATCGAGCCGGATTCCGCCTTTGGCCGCACGCCCCCGGAGGGCCTGCCCACCGGTGACGAGGCGGCGGACTTCTACCTTTACGCCGTGGAGCAGCTGGAGCACCACGGCTACCGGCAGTACGAGATCTCCAACTTTGCAAAGCCCGGCTATGAGGGCCGCCACAACCTGATTTACTGGGACTGCGGCGACTATCTGGGCCTTGGCCCGGCGGCCCATTCCTGCATGGGCGGCAAGCGGTTTTATTACCCCGCCGACACGGTGGCTTTCCTGCAGGACAACGCCGCCCCGGTGATGGACGGCGGCTGCGGGGCCGAGGATTACCTGATCCTGCAATTGCGCCTGCGCAAGGGCCTGTCGCTGCCGCAGTACAAGGCCCTGTACGGAAAAGAGTTTTCCCCGGTGCAGCTGGCGTTTATCCGTAACTGTGTCAAAAACGGCTATGCCGCCTTCGACGGCACCACCCTGGCCCTGACCCCGGCGGGGCTCATCGTGCAGAACAGCATTCTGGCCGAGCTGCTCTGAGCCTGCCCGCAGCACATTGCTTTTGCGGGGCGATTCTGGTATGATATAAATGTAGAACTAGGCTTTTTGGGAGGAAAACAGATGGCAAAGGTGTTGATCGTAGGCGCAGGTGCGGCAGGCCTGATGGCGGCGGGTGCTGCCGTGCGGCAGGGGCATCAGGTAACGGTGCTGGAGCACATGGACAAACCGGCCCAGAAGATCCTGGTCACCGGCAAGGGCCGCTGCAATGTGACCAACGACTGCACAGCGGAAGAGTTTTTGCGCCATGTGCGCACGAACCCGCGCTTTCTGTTCTCGTCGCTGGGGGCATTCCCACCCGCAAAGACCATGGAGCTGTTCGAGAGCCTTGGCGTGGAGCTGAAGGTGGAGCGCGGACGCCGGGTGTTCCCGGTGTCGGACAAGGCCGAGGAGATCCGGCAGGCCCTGCTGCGGTATGCACAGGACGCCGAGCTTGTGCACGACGGTGCCAGAAAGCTGCTGCTGGAAGAGCTGCCGCCGGAAGCGGAGGAAGCCCCCGCTGTGCCGGAAAACCCGCGCCATCCCAAAAAGAAAAAGGCCGGCCCGGCCCTGCGCTGCATCGGCGTGCGGGGCACTTCGGGCCGGGAATACCGGGCAGATGCCGTACTGGTGGCCACCGGCGGCGTGAGCTACCCCACCACCGGTTCCACCGGTGACGGCTACAAGCTGGCCCAGCAGGCCGGCCACACCCTCGTGGAGCCGGTGCCCAGTCTCGTGAGCCTTGTGAGCCACGACCCCGACTGCAAAAAGATGATGGGTCTGGCGTTGAAAAACGTCACCCTGACCCTGTTCGAGGACGGAAAGGCCATCTTTGACGAGCAGGGCGAGATGTTGTTCACCCACTTCGGCATCAGCGGCCCGCTGACCCTGAGTGCGTCCAGCCACCTGGGCGACATGAAAAAGCACAAGTATCACGCGGAGATCGACCTCAAGCCCGCCCTCGGCGAAGAGCAGCTCTACGACCGCATCACCCGGGACTTTGCCCTGCTGGCCAATCATGCGGCCCAGGGCGCGCTGGTCAAGCTGCTGCCTTCCAGCATGCAGCCGGTCATGGTGGAGCGCTGGGGCATCGACCCGGCCACCAAGGCCAACCAGATCACCCGGGAGCAGAAGCGGGAGCTGGTGCAGCTCATCAAGCACTGGCGGGTGTCCATCGACGCCCGGGGCGACCTGGCCCATGCAGTCATCACCTCCGGCGGCGTATCGGTGCGGGAGGTGGACCCCAAGACCATGCAGAGCAAAAAGGCCCTGGGGCTGTACTTTGCAGGCGAGGTGCTGGACGTGGACGCCTACACCGGCGGCTACAACCTGCAGATCGCTTTCTGCACGGCTCAGAGCTTTGCCAATCACCTGTAACGGTACGATGCAATCACACGATTGGAAATAGCCTCCGCTCGCGCTCTGGCTATTTTCAGCGGAAAATTTATTTTGATTTGGCGTTTGTCGCGCCCTGCGGGGCGCTCCAAACGCATTTTCACCGATTGGAGCCGAAACCGACAAATGCAGCAACTGGAAAACCACCGTCTCCCGGTTACGGCCCTTTCTGTGAAAAAATAAACCGGAAAAGTCCGCAGACTTTTCTGGTTTACACTTAATAAAATTAAAATTCCGCTGAGTATGGCCAGAGCGAACGCAGCGGCCATTCAAAATCGTTCAGTCTACAATAAAAAGGAGATATAAAAATGGTATCTGTTGCGATCGACGGGCCTGCCGGGGCAGGCAAATCCACGCTGGCACGCCGCCTTGCGGCGGAGATGGGCTACATCTATGTGGACACCGGTGCCATGTTCCGCACCATCGGCCTGTATGCCCTGCGTGCTGGCAAGGACCCCAAGGATAACGAGGCTGTCAACGCCCTGCTGCCGGAGATCGAGCTGCACTTTGCTTTCATCGACGGCGAGCAGCATGTCTATTTAAAGGAAGAGGACGTGAGCACCGCCATCCGCACCGAAGAGGTGGGCATGGCAGCTTCTGCCGTGGGCGCAAACCCGGCCGTGCGGGCTTTCCTGCTGGGCATGCAGCGGGACATGGCCAAAAAGCAGGATGTGCTGATGGACGGCCGCGACATCGGTACCGTGGTGCTGCCGGATGCCACTGTCAAAATTTTCCTCACCGCCAGCCCGGAGGCCCGCGCTGCCCGCCGCTGGAAAGAGTATCAGGAAAAGGGCGTCAACACCCCGTATGAGGAAGTTCTGGCCGACGTGAAGCAGCGGGACTATCAGGACACCCACCGTGCGGCCGCTCCCTTGAAGCAGGCCGAGGACGCCGTGCTGCTGGACACCTCGGAGCTGGACTTCGAGCAGAGCCTTGCCGCCATGAAGAAGATCATTGCGGAGAAAGTGAAAAACTGACGACGATATGATGTTATATTACATTCTGCTGCCCTTTGCATGGCTGCTGTGGCACCTTGGTTTCCGCATCCGGGTGGAAGGGCGCGAAAACCTGAAAAAGGTGCAGACCAAGGGCTATATCCTGGCACCCACCCATGTGTCCGCCATCGACCCGGTGTTCATCGCGGTCACCCGGTGGGGCGGGCGAATGGTCATCTTTGCCAAAAAGGAACTGTTTGAGATCAACGCCTTCCTGAGCTGGTTCTTCCGCTGCTGCGGCGGCGTCTGCGTCCGGGGCACCAAGGACGAGGTGGCCGTCATCGCCCAGACCGTGGAGGCCTGCAAGGAGGGCAAGACCCTGCTGATCTTCCCGGAAGGCACCCGGGAAAAGGAAGGCAAGATCTTGCCCCCCAAAAGCGGACTGTTCGTGATCGCAGCGGAGGCCGGGGTGGACGTGGTGCCCTGCCGCATCCTGTACGACACCCCGGACGGGAAAATGCACCTGTTCTGCAAGGTGCGGGTGATCTACGGTGAACCCATGCCCGCCGCGCAGTTTGCCATGGAGGGCCGCCGCGACACGAAAAAACTGCGTGCCAACAAGCAGGCCCTGCTGGATGCATGGGAGAAGATGGGACGGTGAGGAGAACGTAATGGAGATCAAAGTTGCAAAGACCGCGGGGTTCTGCTTTGGCGTGAACCGTGCCGTGGAGCTGACCTATGGCCTGCTGGCCGAAGGGCGCAGGGTGGCCACCCTCGGCCCGCTGATCCACAACCCGCAGGCTGTGGCCGACATGCAGGCAAAGGGGGCCTTTGTGGCCGACAGTGTGCCTCAGGTGCCGGATGGCTATGAGGTGGTCATCCGCAGCCACGGGGTGCCCCGCAGCGTGTACGACGAGCTGGAGGCGCGCGGCATCGCGTACCACGATGCCACCTGCCCCTTTGTGCAGAAGATCCAGCGCATTGCCGCACAGGCCGAAAAAGAGGGTGCCGTGCTGCTGGTGGCGGGCGATAAGACCCACCCGGAGGTGCAGGGCATCGTGGGGCACACCCGCGGAGAGGTGTTCGTTTTTGCGAATTTGGAGGAGCTTGCGGCCTGGAAAGGCCCCTCGGACCCGCAAAAACCCCTTTTTGCAGTTGCACAGACCACATTTCAGGTGACAAAATGGAAAGAAAGTTCGGAGTTTCTCAAAAAAGCCTATACAAACGCCCGAATTTTTGATAC
>ERZ833822.2158-NODE-2158-length-13040-cov-2.187678_pt1 | contig 13040 bp, 11 predicted proteins | sample MGYA00519913_ERZ833822 | MGnify/ENA primary metagenome ERZ833822 (study PRJEB31850, sample SAMEA3708746) | human gut metagenome | biome: human gut; feature: human-associated habitat; material: faeces | place: China | collected 2014 ... | reverse complement strand
CTTCCGCAACAGTTGCCGCCCAGCATCCGTCAGTCCGGCTTTCAATCGTCCTTGGCCGAAGACTCTCACCAGTCCCAGATCGGAGAGATGTTCAGAAATGGCACTCAGTTCCATCATGTAGATGGAATGCTTTCCAGAGATCTCGCTCATCGTGGCATCGTCCTTTTCGATCCAATGCATGAACTGGATTGCCTGACTGGCCACTCCATATACGGCAATGGTCTTCAACTCTGTTTCACTCATATTGGCACAGGCCGCGGCATCGCCTTTTTCCGTCAGGGAAAAATATAGCTGGGCAATCAGCCGCTGTCCCTTTCGCTTGACATAGCCGCTCTTCTCCAGAGAATCCAGCGCATTGTGGATATGGCCAGCCTGTAGCTGATGCTCATTGCAGAAGCGCGTCATACTGGTGATAATAGCGCCGGCATTTGAATATCCACGCTTGATGGTTTTCAGAATCTCCATCTGGGCTTCATTGGGTCCCGTCTTTTCATCCACAGGAACAACGGTATCCTTCTTGGTCAGAAAGCTTACAATCACCAGCGTGAGGAAAGAGGCCGGGAAAATCAGCCAGAGGCTGTTCATCTGCTGGGAGTTGGTGGTTAGGATATCCCAGTACAGTACAATGGCCATAGACACGGCAACAGAGGCAATCGCTCCCTTCTGGTTGCCTACCCGCAATAGCCAGGAGTCCAGATAGTAGACAAACAATGGGGCACCCACTCCTGTGCCGAAAGCGAAGAGATAGCTCAGCCCGCCGCTCCAGAAGATGGCGAAGAATACCGAGGCCATTCCATAGATGATGGTGCCCCACTTCGCCCACTGCAGGAGCTTTTTGGTATCACGAATTTTCAGGAAATACTGCGCCACATCACGGACTAGCTGATTCACGCCAGATACCAGGTAGATGTCGCAGGTGGACATGGTGGCCGCCATCAGGCCGGCCATAATACAGGCCGCCAAAGGAATCGGCAAAATATTCATCAAGGCTCCGAACGCCTGACTGGAATCCGTCAGTCCCGGCAGAAGCTGCCGGGCATAGCAGCCGATAAAAGCTCCGACAACACCGGTAAAGTAGGCGATGATCACAGTCCACATCCAGCCGCGCTTGCAGTTCTTTAGACTGCGAGTACCCGCCGCCCGGGCCCAATACGGAGACTGGTTCAGCAGAGACTGGTGCATCATCAGGAAGGTGATGACAGACGGTGCCACAAATTTGATGACAGGGAGCGTACCGAAAGGAAGGGAGAGGAAAGCATCTGGTAGCGCCACTGCATCAGGCAACCCGTACTTCGCGATCAAAAAGGTCGGCAGGATGATGAACTGGATAATGAATACCCAGGAGAACTGAATCACATCTGTGGCGGTAGCCGCCCAGATGCCGCCGAATACCACGTAGGCCGTGACCACCACACCTACCAACAGCATCGCGATTTTGGGGTCAATGCCCAGCGCACCGCCGATGGTCTCGCCGCATCCCACATACTGCCAGCCCAGAATGGCTAGGGAGGCAAAAAGGATTACAATGGTGATGGCCATGCGGCCGCCCTTTCCGTAGCGGTATTCAAACCACTCGGTGGGCGTCAGGGCGCCGGATGTCCGCCAGAAGCCGGCCCAGCACAGCCAAGCCACCAGAGCTCCTGTGCCCCAGCCCAAGTAGAACCACATGCCGCCCATACCGAACATATAGCCGTACATGATAATGGAGGGCAGATAACCGCCAGAGATCAGAATGGAACCGTTGCCGATGGCTGTCATGAAGGCCGTAAACTCCCGGCCGCCAACCATGAATTCCGTCTCATCCTTGGTGGTCTTTTTTCCGATGATCCAGCTCAGTAGCATCATTGCGCATACGTAGACCACAGTAATTAGGATCATCCACATTTGTGAAGTCATACAGATACCTCCTTACGTATGAACATTTCACCAGCATTGGCATTATCCAAAGTATTTCTTGTTGACGCACCACATGTCGTGTCCAGTGAGGAACCACTTAGGCTCTTCCCGCTCCGCCAGCATCATAATCTTGTTGAAGCTGTCATAGCAGGCATAGTGGTCATAGATAACGCTGTTGAGGATAAAGGGTCCCCAGTTCTCAGGTGCAGGTGTGATATCCACAATTTCGCCGCCAATGACCTCCATCTTATCCATCTGCGGGAAGAGAGACTGGGCAATATGGGGCATATCGCCGGTAATCACATACTTGCCCTCTGCAGTCTGGACCTGAATGGCCATACCGCCTAGGGAGTGACCGGGAACCTTGAACAGGCGGATTCCGTTTCCCATGTCAAAATCGCCATCAATCATGCGTACATTCTTGATCTGTGCAAGGTCGCCTGGCGTGCGCGGGTCATAATCTCTTCGAATCTTCTGTGTGGGCAGGGGGTGAAGCATATTGTAATACTCATCCCTCTGAAACAGGTGCTGTGAATTGGGAAACAGCAGCATGCCGCCTGCATGATCGTTGTGGAGGTGGGTATACATGACAATCTCAATATCGTCGGGTGTCAGACCTTCTCCTTTCAGCGCATCCAAAACAAATTGATTGCCGCCCTCCGCCGGACTGTCCGCCCAAGCTTTGCCATCGACAATGTTGTCCTGATGAACACCAGTATCCACAAGAATATTTCTACCATCCTTTTGCAGGAGATACCCACTATAGACAAAGGGATATCTCGTTTGGTCAAGCCCACCATCAAATAAGGACTTATAGCAGGACAGCGTACCATAGTGCAGGCAGGTGATTTTCCAGTTGTTGTTCGCCATATTTTCCATCCTTTCTACTCCAAATGTGAGCCGGTGTTTCATTCACTCCGGCATATGCCATTGCCGGACGCCCTCAAAATAGGGAGCCTGCTTCCGGTATCGGAAGTCATCCTCGTCCTTTTCAGACCAATCATAGAGTCCTTGGCCCGCCTTTTGCCCCGTGCGCCCGGAGGCAATCCCCACCAGAGTGGTCTTTTGGATACTTTTTGTGTCGCAGAGATCTGGATACACATTCAGTGCAATGGCCCTTTCCAACTCAAAGCCAACCGCATCGTAATATTCCAAAAGCCCTATAGAAGCGTACCGCATTCCAACTGCATACTTAATTGCCCGATCAATGTCCGCCGCAGTGGTGATCCCCTGCTCAATCAAATAAATCGACTCGCGGAACAATGCCTGGGCAAAACGATTTACTAAAAATCCTGGGACACTGCGATTCAGCATGACCACTTGTCGATTCAGGTCCTTCAGCAGCGTACAGACCTGATTCAGAGTTTCCTCTGATGTCTCTGTATGCCGGACAACTTCCACCAGGGGAAGCATGTGGACGGGTTGGAATGGATGCGCAATCAGGAATCTTGCGGGATTTTCAATTTTTTCTGCCAGGATTGCAGCATCAATGGAAGATGTTGTGGATACCACAATGATATCTCTGCCGCAGACCTCGGTAATGATGCTATACACACGCTGCTTAATGTTCACATCTTCTGAAACCGCTTCAAAAACAATGTCACAGTCTCTAAGGGCTGAGACATCATTGGTGATCGTCACCAGGTCCATCGCAGCACGCCGATTGGCCGCAGTCGCCAATTTCTGGGCTATAAGGTCATTCCAGTTTTGCAGCATGGTGTTTCTGCAGCGGGATAGTCCCTCCTCTGAATGTCCAATTACAACGGTGGAATATCCATTGCCAGATGTCAGCGTCGCTTGGCACGCGCCGATCGTTCCTGCCCCATAAATTGCAATTTTTTTCCCCATAGAACGCCTCCTCTCGTTTTGAAACAGCATTGTCAGGGCCTTGACGCCTTACTACCTAAGCAAAAACTATGCCAAGAATGGAAAATACAAAAATTCTCCATTCTTGGCATAGTGTGTTGTAAAACTGTACAACTCCCCTGTTTGCTGAGTCTTTAAAGAAGTTGATACTTATGAAGTTTTTTATACAGGATTGTGCGGGAAATTCCCAAATTTTGTGCTACCAAGGTCTTATTACCGTGAAACTCCTGTAAAACTTGCATCAGGATATCCTTTTCCAGCTCATCCGTCCGTTGGCGCAGCAAGCGCGGCGGCGCGGCAGAGTTTAATGTTTTTGTTTCATATGCGTGATGTTTAAAATAGTCCGAAAAATACTTCCACTCCAGCGTCTCAAACCAGGCAAGATTCATGGCCCGTTCTAAAACATTCTGCAGTTCACGGACATTTCCCGGCCAGTCATATTCCATCAGACGCTGAACGGCTTCCTGAGAGATTCCCGGGATTTGGAGGTTCAGCCGGAAATTCAACTGCTTCATCAGCCAATCGATCAGCAAAGGAATATCCTCGCTTCGCTCTCTCAATGGCGGAACATGAATGCATACATTCAGTCGGAAATAGAGATCACTGCGAAATTTTTCTTCCATCACAAGCTTTTCAAGAGGCGTGTTTGTCGATGAAATAATCCGCGTGTCAATGGGGATTGTGGCAGAAGATCCCACACGCTCAATCTCCCGCTCCTGCAATACCCGGAGGAGTTTCGGCTGCAGGGCAAGCGGCATCTGATTAATCTCGTCCAAAAAGAGGCTGCCGCCATTTGCCATCTCAAATTTTCCAATCCTGCCTCCCCTGCTGGCCCCCGTAAAGGCTCCCTCCACATAACCAAAGAATTCTGATTCCAGAAGTTCAGCGGGGATCGCTGCACAGTTCACTTTGATCAGGCGATTCTTACATCTGGGACTGAGTTCATGAATGGCATGCGCTACCAGCTCCTTGCCGCTGCCAGTTTCTCCATCAATCAAAACCGTGGAAGAGGACCGCGCTGCACAGACAATTTCGTGCTTCATTTTCAGAATCTCCGGGCTGTTTCCGACAATCCGATCCAAGGGATCTACGGTATTTTGCTGAAAGGACTGAAGCAGTTGCATCTGGCGATTCAGTTCTTCCAGCAGTGAAACGACATGAGAGGGAACCGCCATGGAAACATCCTCATTCTTTCGAATCATATAGACGAGACAACCCTCCAACTTGTTTTCGTGAAACAGCGGTGTGTAGGAGCAATAGACCGGTACCTCCTCCCCAGTTTGACTGTTCAGGAGAATCGCATCCCCAGACACAAATTTTTGAGTCTTTAATACCTCATCCACGCGGGAAAGCCGAACAACATCCCGGACATATCGGCCCTTTACCTGCTCAAATGTATACCCGGTAAGTGATGACCATCGCTGGTTGACATAGGCATACCGTCCCTCTGCATCCGCGACAATGAGTCCCTCCAGTTCATCGGCAATTCTTTGCATCAATGCTTTTGTTGAAATTTCATGTAGACTCTGGACCATCAAGGGAATTTCTCCTCCTTTCGATTTCCGTTATTTTAACGAAAATTCACACAGCTCCCCGGTTCTGTTTTGGAAGAATTATTGTAAGCCAATTTTAACACAAGTTGTAAACACTGTAAATAAATACTTACAATTATGTAAAATTGTTACAGTACCTAAAAAATTCTCCCAAAAATAAAAAGCTGGAAAGTAAAAATTGCTGCACTGGTACTGCTTACGCTGTGGCAACATGGCTATCTATCATATAATCTCTCTGGCTTTTCAAAATACTTAGCCATCCGTTTCTGCCGTATTCTCAGGAACGGCCTGCCGCTAATCAGATAACCATAGGGTGTTCCTATATTCATTTCTAAAATTCTTCCCCCTTCTCTCCACCGTTTTCATTGATTCTTTGCTAAGTATAACATCGGCACAGTCGGAGGTTTCCTTTTACAGTCATAGTCACCGGCTAAGCCGATGGCTTGAGTAGGCCCTATGAAGGCCTATTACCGGCAAGCGTCTCAAGGCGCACTGAAATTTATTTTGCTTGCATCACTTGCCTTACAGCCTGTAAACGGGTAATCATCGTTCTAATAGTAGCTTTCTATTATTGGAAGTCTCATGCCAGCGGCTCACTTCGCTCGATGCTTGAAGCTAAAGCTCCTCTCTCGATTGACAACTTTGATGCCTGCGACTACATCTTCCTGAATCACGCGCACCCGGACCACTACCTGAACATCAAGGAGTTTGTGGACAAATTCCACCCCCCGATCTCTGTGGACAGCCTGTATGCGGCGGAACTCTCCCGCACCATAGGCATTGAGCTGGCATACATTTTCCCGGTGGACCGGACACAACTACCGCTTCCCGGACTTCCGCCTAGATGTCTACTACGGGAGCCACAACGCGCTGACAGGGATCGGCTTCGACAACTATACCTTCACGGAAAAGCTGTTTGGCATCAAGGGCACGGAGGCGCTGGATCAATACGGCAGCCTGTTCAACACGAATTTCATGTTGACCCTGCCCAATGGCTACAAGGTCGGCTCTGTCGCCGGAATCGACAATCTGAACCAAGCGGAGGCGTGGCGGAACAATCAGCCAAATCTCCTGCTGCACCAGCGTATGGTGTACACAAAGCCGGAGGACTATGCCCAAGAAGTGATCGATCTGGGCGGGCAGATGGGGATTGTGGAGGCGTGAGGTGCCTCTGCAAGAAGGCGGGAGCGATGCTCCCGCCTTTTCAAAACTGTCTGTCCTTATTTCTGCCACTTATCAGATTTTGATATGCGATACAAAGAAAAAGCATTGGTTGCAAGCCCACTTGCGATACGCTGATCAAGCAGAATGACGGCACCTTCTTCGACTGGCCGGTATTCTGCCTTTAGCTCCGTGAACTAAACGTACTGAAAGTTACGGTGTAGGCTATCAAGAATATTTTGTCTAAATTTTGATTTCAAGATTGTTAGAAATGCAGAAAACGAATAAGCTCCTACAGGATTTTCGGAGGCCCGGCAGTTACCTTGCCGGGTCTCGCTGTATCCTCGGAAGTAAGGAGCGATAAGTGGGAGTGAGATCATTGGGACCCTCGGAACAGAGACAAGCGATATGGGGCTACTTATGCGGCGCACGGTTTGGTACAACGAAACAACTGGCAAATCGATTTGGAGTTTGTGAGCGGACGATTCGAAGCGCCCTGGTCATGTTATCCTGTACATATCCCATCGAGACTTCCTTTGGTCTCTATGGAGGAATTCGCGTCTCAGATTGGCACCACCCAGCTCAAACGCAACTGTCGGCAGCTCAAATATCGCCTTTGCTAAGAGTCCGAATGGATCTGGATGGTGAGGATTTGAAAGTGATGAACTCTATCCTCATCCAATTTGCTTTTCCTGGAAGTTACTAAAATGAGTCCTGCTTCCCGCGAAAAAGCACTACAGCTAGAATGAAAATTTCAAAAAGAGCCGGGACAAATATACCAGAAGTGAAGGATGCCAGAGAGACCCACTCCGTGGATGAGTTCCTGCGTTTGATCCATCCAAATGTTGTCTGTGAGGCTTCGAAAAGGGATGCTGATTGAAAAAATTTCGAGACCCGGCAAAAAGGCTGCCGGGTCAGCTGATAGACTGAAAGCACAAACATTGGATCGAGATCTACTGGCAGGAGGTGCGTATGAAAGAGTCCCATTACAAAAGCTATGATGATCTGCCTCTGTTTCTCAATGCAAAAACAGTGGCAAAGGTTCTGGGCGTGTCACCATCTAGCGGTTACGAGTTGCTGCACGACCCGGGCTTCCCGGTGATGCGCGTCGGGAACCGGATGGTGGTGCCCAAGGAGCAGTTCATACAGTGGGTGAGCGATCACACAGGAGGTGGAACATGAAGTATAGAAATTACCGAGACGTTTTCTTTCTGCCCAACGAGTTGTTTCAGCTGGGACTGGACTATGGAGAACTGGCGGTCTGCAGTTTCCTGAAACGGTGCAAAAATCGAAAGACACATCAGTGCTGGCACAGCATCAAAACGATTGGCCATGCGGTAGGCATGAGTGAGAACACGGTGCGCAAGTGCATCCGCCGACTGGAGGAGCGGTAGCTTATCTCCACCGAGCCTACCGAGGTCACCACCAAAGCCAGTGGTCGGCACAGCGGAAATTTTCTGTTCACCCTCCGGCCAATTCAGGATGTGATCGCCGAATCCTACGCCTGACAGCTGGAGAGGGTAGAATTGGCTGCAGAGCGGCAACGGGTCGCCAAGTCCTTCCAGGAGCTGGAGACTCCAGCGTGACCGCCTGTGAGCCGCTGTGTGCCCCGTTTGCGTGAGCTCTTGCCCCTCCCAGTGGCTTCGGACGGATTTGGCCCGTTTTGGGGGTTTTACGAGGGACGAAAAAAGGAACAGGATAAACGTCGGGGTCACCGATGGTGCCTCCAGCCAGTCACATCTGCCCGCAGTGCGGGCAGTTACAGGAATTTTCCGGATGACCGAAAGTGGGGTCAAAACAGCCAGCGGGAATCACGTTTGCGGTCACTATCCCAGAACACCTACTGTCACAACAAAAAACAGGGAGCACGCCCTGGAAAAGAGCCGCTTTTGAGCAGAAAAGAGAAGTTTTCCCTGTACCTGACGCTGGAGAAAAAAGCAATTCCGGAACGCCGGTATCAGGAGGACGGGGGCCGCAGCCTCACCGCCTTCATCGAGAATGCCGTAGATTTCTATCTTGACTATCTCAGCGCCAATAATGCTGGTCTATTCCTCCCCGCCTCCGTCAAGTCCTGCCTGGATGGACGCTGGGACAGCTGGAAGATCGCCTGTCTTCCCTGCCTTCAAACAGGCAGTGGAGCAGGACATGGTGGCTGGCATCCTCGCTGACATCTACCAGTTCAGCGAGGAGGATCTCCGCCGTTGCCGTGCGCAGAGCGTCATCAATGTGAAGAAGGCCAATGGCCGCGTCTCGTTGGAACAGCGGGCGCGGGAGTTCTGGGAGTAGGACGATGAGTGGCAGGATTGATCGTGAAAAGCCCCTACCTGAAGTGTGGCGAGGATCATTCCGTCAGTGGATACCTCCACTACATCGGGACCAGGGAGCGGGTGGAGCTGCTCCCAGATGACCGTCCGCCAACCAGAAAGCAGGAGCAGTTCATCACGAAACTGGTGAAATATTTTCCGAATGTCAAAGAGCTGAATGAATTCTCCGGCTACGAAACCAAGCCTACCAAGGCCAATGCCTCCTCGCTCATCACTAGGGCGCTGGAGGAAAACTGGTCAGCACTACAGAAAACAGAGGGCTACATGAAGTACATCGCCACTCGTCCCAGGGCGGAGCGGCTGGGGGGCAGGGTCTGTTTAGTGATGAGGACGGCGTGGACTTGGCAAAGGCCATGGAAGAACTGGACCACTACACTGGAAAGGTATGGACGCACATCCTCTCCCTGAAACGGAAGGATGCAACACGGCTGGACTGCGACAATGCTAAAGTGTGGATGAATCTGCTCCGGACAAACCACAACGACATCGCCGCCATGAACATTCCGCCGAATCACTTCCGATGGTACGCCGCTTTCCATGATGAGGTGAAGTACCCCCACGTACACATGATGGCGTGGTCGGCGGTACCCGGTGAGGCCTATCTCACCAGAGAGGGCATCCGCAAGATCAAGTCCACGCTCACCAACCAGATCTTCCGTCAGGAGATGCTCCACACCTACGAGCAGAAATCTCAGTCGCAGGATGAAGTGGTGCGGGAAGCTCGGCAGACCATCCGAAAACTCCCCCAGGAGATGGCTCGGACTATCTGTACTCGCCCTGAGATCGAGCAGAAGATGGCGCAGTTGGCTGAACAACTGGAAACGGTTAAGGGAAAGAAGTCCTACGGCTATCTCTCCAAGCCGGTGAAGAAAACCGTGGATGAGGTGGTGGACAAGCTGGAGGAACTGCAGGTAGTTCGTGCGTGCTATGACCAGTGGTGCAGGCTCCAGGGTGAGGTGGAAAGCTGCTACCACGACAAGCCCAGAGAGAAGAAAAGCTGTCCCAGGAGAAGGAGTTCTGGCAGATCAAGAACGCCGTCATTCAGGAGGCGGAACGCATTCGGCTGGAGGAGATCACCTTCGAGAATGATGACTTGGCTGAGTGCGATGAGTCGGAACAGGTGCAGAGCGAGTCCTCTGCCTGCTGGGAACTACGGCAAATCATCCGGGACGCGCCCTTTCCTCTGAAAGATCAGAACGATGCGGCAGAGGAATTGGAACGGCTGGCGGAACAGAGTGATCTCCATGCGCAGTACCTGATGGGTCTACTCTACCGGGATGGCCTTCTACTGATCCCGGACAGCCAGAGCGCGAAATACTGGCTCACCCAGGCGGCAAAGCAGGGATTGCCGGAGGCACAGTACGCTCTGGACAAACTGCTTTCTCTGACGATCTTGAAGTCTGTGATTCGGACGGGGGCATCCGCTGCTTGAAAGAAGCAGCTGGGAACGGGAACCACTTTGCCGCCTACCGGCTGGGCAAGAAGTATCTCAGCGGCGAGGTTGTGTCAAAAGATGCAGTCAGAGTCACAGAGCGCCTCACCTAGTCAGCGGAGGCGGGAAACCAGTATGCCCAGTATATGCTGGGAAAGTTGTATCTGACTGGGCAGAGTGTTCAGCCGGATCAGGTCCAGGCAATAGTGTGGTTCGGCAGGTCCGCTGAGGGAAATCAGTACGCCCAGTTCTTTCTGGAGCGGCACGATGATATTCGACCGCCCTCTGTCATGCTGGCAGTTACCCGCCTGCTCTACCACATGAGCCGGAGCTTTGAGGACTGCTCCCTGCCTCGATCCAGCACTGGTCTGCGCATCGACCGGAAGCGCCGGCAGAAACTCCAGGCGAGGCGTATCGCTCTGGGCCACAAGCCGGATGACCATGAGGATGAGTAGCATCAGGATGAAATGACGATGAAGGGATGGTGAGCTGCACGAGAAAGGAAAAAGGCCTCCCGCAAATACGGGAGGCCCGGCAGATCAAGAGGTGCCTTCTCCCACTCCGCCCACATAGAACTCGGCCATATCGTCCAGCCGCAGGCAGGCCAGGCGTCGGTGTGCCGCCTTCATGCTGCCACAGCCGCAGTCGATGTCGAGGATGCCGTCTCCATGCCAGATTGAAAAGTCCTCGTCGTGCCCATCCGTAAGGAACACCGTGGGCGTGTGGCCGACAATGCAGATGGTGTCCGGAAAGGGGCTTCTGTTGTCTGGCTCCACCCGGCCCCAGATGCGGGTTTCGTGCCCCTCTCCCGGATACCCGTGTACCAGATGAAACCTCTGCCCACCCACTGTCAGGTCCAGATAGCCCGGCAGGCCGGCGAGGAAACACAGGATCCCATTCCGCTCTTGGTGCGTCCGGTGATAGATCAGCTCCCGGTAAGCAGACGAACCCGCCGTTCATCCGCCAGAGGTCCCGGGCGCCGAACTCGTTATTGGGTTCCAGGGTCCTCAGGCACATCTGCTTGTGGTTGCCCAGAAGCATGGTCATATTCGTCGCGGCTATGATCCTCCAAAAAATGTCCCCACCCAAAGTCCCCCGGACGATAACGCCTCCCAGAATGTATAGATGGTCCTCACCAGAGAATCGGATCAGCTCCAGCATCTGTTCAAGCTTATCCAACTCGCCGTGGATGTCCGATATACAGCAGATTACCGGCCGCACCTCCTGCCTGAAAAGTGATACCCGCATTTTACCATAGAATGTCTGCGGATACAACGGCGGTGTCCCCCCTTCAAATTTTGCAGGGTAGTATGCGATATACGCGTTTCCCAAATAGAAACTTTCTGATAATAGTCCTAATTCAGGGTGGCTATTCTTCTGCGATTGTGGGATTGTCCGTTGCTGAGAAAGGGAAGCTAGAATATGCACACTGTCACACGCCCATCAGGAAGGTCAACAAGGGGATTGTCAGAATCGAGCAGAGCGTGGAGGCAAAGATGATCTGCGATGCAAATATGGCATCACCGCCGTATTTGTCTGCCAAAATGGAAGTCGTGCTGCCTGCGGGCATCCCCGTTATCAGAATGCAGACATTGACCAGCGTTGAATCCAGCGGGAACGGCTTTAGCACCAGCCAGATCAGCACGGGAAAGAACACCAACCGTAAACAGGTGTACCATAGCACGGATTTGGAGAATAGAGATCGGATTGGCGCATCCGCGAGAATTGTACCGATCACGATCATGGAAAGCGGCACTGTGCAGCCGCTGGTTATGTCAATAGCTTCTTCTAAGAAATTTGGAAGTGAGATCGGAGCTACCATCAAAATCAGGCCCACAAATACCGCGATGATGCAGGGATGCCGCACCAATTTTCGGAAGGCATCTTTTTTACTGACATCCGTAAATAGGGAAAGACCCGCTGTCCACATGGTAAAGCGAAGGGGAATTTGAAATACGGAAGTATAGATGACACCCAGATCCCCGAACATCAGATGGGCAATCGGCAGCCCTACAAAGCTGGAATTGGAACAGATCATGCCATAGGACAGCACACTTTTCTGGTTTGCCGGATACCGGCGGAACAGCAGCTTGCTTCCGTAAATCGACAGTACCTGAATCCCGATGGAGATACAGACAGCCAGAATGCAGTTGTGCACAAAGCCATCGGGCAGTGTGATCCCACCCATAAAGGACGCTACGATATTACAGGGGAGAATCGCATAAATCAGAAGATCTGAAAGGGTTTTCCGCCCGTTTTCGCGGATGATCTTCAATTTTTTCACCAGCACACCCAACAGGATCAGCAGAAACAGCGTCTCCTGCAGGGATAACATCTCCCAGAAAAAATCCATCTCGCTCCCTCTTCTCCGCAAAGCTTATTCCAATAAAAATTCTACAATATATTCCGATAGGCCATACCATTTTTATCCGAAATAGGGCGCAGGGTCCGGCCCTGGGGCCGGACCCTGCACGAAAAAAGGATCGTGTGTCCGATGGCAGCAAATTTGGAATGCGGTACCGTGCTTACAGGATTTCGCAGCTGATTTCCTTCAGCTTTTCATCTACCCAGGGACGGATGTAGGTGCCGTCCCCCAAAATATGGGCCATGATGTCGGCTTCTTTCTTCTCAACCGCCTCGGTGGCGTCCGCCAGCTCTGCGGCGATGGCGGGATCAATGAACAACACACCGTCGTCGTCGCCCACTACGATGTCGCCGGGACGGACGAGTTTTCCACCAATCACCACGGGGACGTTGATCTCGCCGGGGCCGTTCTTATAAGGGAGTTGAAATCATGGTTGAGAAGAA
>ERZ833822.2157-NODE-2157-length-13051-cov-8.959295_pt1 | contig 13051 bp, 13 predicted proteins | sample MGYA00519913_ERZ833822 | MGnify/ENA primary metagenome ERZ833822 (study PRJEB31850, sample SAMEA3708746) | human gut metagenome | biome: human gut; feature: human-associated habitat; material: faeces | place: China | collected 2014 ... | reverse complement strand
CCACCGCCGGTTGTAATGATCTTATTCCCATTAAATGAGTATGCTCCAAAATCTCCAATCGTTCCCGCATACTTTCCGGCAAAACGTCCCTTTGTGTAATGGGAGCCCAGCGCCTCTGTGGCATCTTCTATCACCTTTAAATGATACTCTTCCGCTATATCCATAATGCTTTCCATATCTGCCAGATTTCCAAACACATGCACTACAATAACCGCTTTTATTTTCTTGCCAGAAGCCGTGTGAATTAATTGTTTTTGTTCTACATGGCACTCTTTTTCACAAAACTCTCGCAGTTTGACCGGATCCATGCATAAGCTGTCATCACAATCCATAAATACAGGCTCTGCAAATTGATAATGTACCGGATTCACTGCTGCAATAAAAGTCAATGTCGGCACGATCACCATATCTCCCGGCTGTACATTACATTCCAACAACGACAAATGTAATGCAGATGTGCCACTCTGGCAGGCAGCCACTTTCTCTACATGAAGAAATCCTGCCATCTGTTCTTCTAATTTTGTAATATAGGCTCCGCCTGTAGATACCCAGCCCTGATCTATTGCATCATCTACGTATTTTCTCTCATTTCCCTCAAAATTCGGAATTGACAATGGGATAAATCGACTCACTTTCTTCTTCCTTCTTTCCTTTGTTAAAACAATAACTCTGTCAATCTTGCACACAGATCCCGTTTACATCATCTTTGTTTCTACACATTATAAATATCTGTCTTATATGCAGCCATATTCTGTCTGATCCATGCGATCGTCTCTGCAATCCCCTGTTCAAAGGTGTATTGCTGCTTCCAGTCTGTCAGCTCTTTTATCTTCGCATTCGCTCCAAGCAGACGATTTACTTCACTCTTTTCCGGACGCAGCCGCTGCTCATCACATACAATTTTTGCATCCGGGTTAATCTGTGCAATAATTTCTTTCGCCAGATCTCCAATAGAAATCTCACGCTGTGTTGCTATATTAATCTCCTGTCCGATGGTTTTATCCGACTCTGCGATTGCTATAAATCCTGCTGCTGTATCTTTCACATAATTAAAATCTCTCGTTGGTGTCAAAGAACCAAGTTTGATCTCTTCTTTACCCGCCAAAAGCTGAGTAATGATCGTCGGGATGACCGCTCTTGCCGATTGTCTTGGTCCAAATGTATTAAACGGTCGGACAATTGCAACCGGAAGATTAAAGCTACGGTAAAAGCTCTCTGCCAGACGATCTGCCCCAATTTTCGTTGCAGAATACGGCGACTGCCCCTGAAACGGATGCTTCTCATCAATCGGAACATACTGTGCTGTTCCGTATACTTCCGATGTAGATGTCACCATAATCTTCTCTGTTCCCAAATCCCTTGCCGCCTGCAAAACATTCAACGTACCCTTAATATTGGTATCAACATAGGAATCCGGTGAATGATAACTAAATGGAATTGCAATCAGTGCCGCCAGATGAAAAACCTGATCGACACCTTTCATTGCCTCTCTCACTCCATTCGGATCTCTGACATCTCCACTAAACACCTCGATCTGATTTAATTTTTCCTTTGGTAATGTATCTAACCATCCCCATGTATTAAAAGAATTATAATAGGTAAAGGCTTTTACATCATATCCTTTTTCTAATAAGCTTTCTGTTAGATGGCTTCCAATAAATCCATCTGCTCCCGTTACAAGTACTTTCTTCATTCTATATTCCTCGTTCTTTCGTCTAATTACTTATAATACTATTATCAATTTCAATTGATTATGTAAACCCATTATTTCTTGTAATTTACTCTGCCTACTCTGACTTCAAATCCAATTTTTTCTCCATACGGTGCATCTCTTCAAACTCACCCATATCCAGAAATGAATCCTCACTAATCGGATACATGCCGACCTTGCGGTTTTCTTTCAGTAATTTATCCGTAAGATCTGTCATATGATAAAATGTGTCCTCCGGAATTTCTTTTTTCAATTCAGGATTCAATATGTACATACCCGTATTGACAAAATATGATAATTTGGGTTTTTCTTCCATGGACTGCACTGCACCATTCTCGCTCGAATGGATAACACCATAGGGTACTACAATATTCTTTAGTGCAGAAACGATTGTCAGTTCATTGCCGCTTTCCCTGTGATACCGGTAGACATCTTCGTAATCTGCGTGGATCAGTATATCACAATTCGTCACGATAAAAGGCTGTTCAAAATCTTCTTCTATCAGCCGCAGGCTTCCTGCTGTTCCTAGTGGCTGATTTTCTTCTACATACTGTATTTCATAATCTTTTGCCGTATCAGTGAAATATGATTTGATCATATTCTTGCGGTAATTGACAGTCGCATAAAAATCCGTCACACCAACATCCCTGAATTTATCAATAATCCGTTCCATAATCGGAATATCCCCAATCGGGATCAGCGGTTTGGGCAAAATCTTGGTATAAGGATATAATCTGGTTCCTTTCCCTCCTGCCATAATGACTACCGGCACTTTATCTAAAGAGAGACTTCCTTCCCTCACCTCGGTTTTCTGCTCCTGTTCAAAAAGAATGTCAATCACGATTCCCTTTGAATTGAGCACAGGCAATGCCGTGATCGAATATCGTCTCATCACATCCTGCGCAGACGCCACTTCCCTTCTATACACCGACTTAGGATTGCGATTCATAAGACGGCTTATCTGTTCCTGCAGATTTCCTGTCTTAATCAGCCAGCGACGGATATCTCCATCGGTGATCGCCCCTATTAATTTTCTATCTGTATTGGTAATAAAAAGAATCCCCTTCGCATTCGCATCTATCTTCTGCATTGCTTCTACGATTGTCTGTTCCGGGGAAATCAGAAATGTTATTAACTGTTCTGTTTTCATAGACGAACCTCCATGTTCTTTTCCTATCGCTCCATGATAGGTTACAGTCTATATATCGGATGATCGACTGCAAAAATTAATCTTTATTATCTTTCATTAACGTCTCGACGAATAAGAAATCAAGTTCATTGTCAATGTCAACAGAATGTCTTTGATCCATAATATAGGCATACGAGTTTTCGTTATAAAAATTCTGCTTATTCATCAGCAGCTCTGTTTTCTGAATATAAATTGCTCCATTCAATCGATAATAAGTATCCGACAATTGTCTGGCTCCAACTTTATTGCTATCAATAAAATTATACATTGAACCATTTTCGCCTAATTTGTTGCATATCTGAATGGAATGTTCTAATTCGCAAATACTAATGACCGCATCCGCAGATTTCTGTTCAAATACCTCATATGCTTCCCTGATATTCCGTGCGTTTCTCATCGGAGAAGTTGGCTGTAACAGAGTTACCAGTTCAAATTCTTTTCCTCGTTTCCGGTACTCCTGTACCACATAACGTAACGCATCCCAGGTACTGCTCTTGTCTCCAGCCAGTTCCGCATCCCTCAGAAAAGGAACATCTGCCCCGAACTGCCTTCCTATTTCAGCATATTTCTCACTGTCTGTCGACACATGTACACAATCAAATATCCCTGATTCTAATGCAGCCTCAATTGTATATGCCATTAGTGGTTTTCCATTTAATTCTTTGATATTTTTGTCTTTCAATCCCTTTGAGCCACTTCGGGCTGGAATAATCGCTATATTTCTCATTTTATATCATAAAATCCTTTTTTCAATTTAATTTTATCATTCAACAAATAATCCTTTATAACACTTATAATATTTGCTGCTGTATTTTCCTTTTCATATGGATTTCTACAGTTGCTGGCTTTATTTTCAAACTCCTTTGTCAGTGCAGTTTCCATAGCCTGCTGAATTTCCTGCTGTGTATATCCACAATTAATCACACTGTCTGCACATATTCTTCCTTTTTGTCGGTCTCCTATATTAATAATCGGTTTGCCAAAGGAAGGTGCCTCAATAATTCCACTCGAAGAATTACCTATAACTATTCTGCAATACTTTAATGCACTTAAATATCTTTTCTGTCCCAATGACACAAACGCACAGGCTCTTTCACTATTTTGAGCTGCATATTTATCTATCAACTCATTGACAATTCTGCCATTTGTATCCGCATTTGCTTTTGTAAATATCATTCTTATCTTAGGATTTCTGTCCAATACCTCTAAGAGATTTAAGAACTGCTCCTCAACCGTATTATTTTCCAATGTTACCGGGTGATAAGTCACAATCACTGTATTTTCATCAATTTCAAAATGAATCGATCTCTCCAGTTCTTCTTTTGTCATCAAGTTAATCTTTTTTATATTTTCTACTCCAAGTGCTCCCACATAGAATACTCTTTCCGGATTTTCGCCTAATTGAATCACTCTGTTCCGATATTGTTCTGTACTTGTAAAATGCAAATAACTCATTTTTGTAATGGAATGACGTATTCCTTCATCAATAGCGCCCTCTGTCAACTCTCCTCCATGAAGATGTGCAATCGGTATTCTCATGACCAATGCACAGATTGCCGCTGACAGTGCTTCATATCTGTCTCCAAGCAAAATCAGCATATCCAAATCTGCTCTTTGAAATTCATCTGCAAATCCAATCACACCCAAACCAATCGATTTACTAATTCCTGCCGGGCTATCGGAGCTTAACAGCATCTCTACTTTTGCATTTATTTGAAAACCGTCTTCCTCGATTTCCTTATAAGTCATTCCAAACTCTGGTGACAGATGCATCCCTGACACAATCAAGTATAATTCCAAATCATTATCTTTATTAATCTCCTGCATCAAAGACTTTAACAATCCATATTCTGCTCTTGTTCCTGTCATTATCCCAATTCGTTTCATACGGTTCTCCTTACATCTTTTGCTATGCTTTCAGTATAAAATATAAAATGCTATTCTTTCTCCTCTCCTAAATACATGAATGGCAAAAATAAATCTTTTAAAGATTCTGATTTTGACCAGTCTATTTTAGAAATAAAAGTTCCAAAAGATCTCATTGCATCTTTCGGATTTCGAACACTAAAAAAAGTTCCAACTGCAGCCTTATTGGCTTTATTAATTTGATTTAATTCAGGCACTAACCTTGCTTTTAATGAATCAACAAACTGAATTACTTCTTCTACCAACTCTTTTTCTTCCGGAATATCTTTCAATGCATCTATTATTACATTTTCTAATGCTCCCTTTTTATCCGCCGGAACAATTAAAAGATATGTATCTACCTGCTTTTGTTGTCCAAACGAATCTTCAACATCGTTACAAATCCACACTCCTGCTCTGTATGATACGTTCTCAAACAAACTGTTTATCGTTCTTCCAATTTTGGAAATTGAATCCTCATCCCGATCTGTCACAACCATTATTGAGGATATCTCATGTTCAATTATCATACTATTGATGCGGTGTCTTTCTACGAAATGTGCAAATCTTCCATTTCCTCCAACACCGCACAAAACAAGTTGCTTTCCTTCTTTTGAAAGACTTTCTATGTGATCATGTTCATCCAGTGAATTTATTCCAAGATTATTATTCTTTTCATGTCTCCAGCCATACACATTTTGTAAATAATAGCTAATCAACTGTACATCCGATACACCTTCAACAAGCATTAATTCCGTCATCATAAGCGCACCTCAAATTCAAATGCCTTGCGGTTTTCATACACATACTTACCCGTAACATTTCGAGCAGCTATATTACTTCCCTTTCCATCGTTTGAATCGATTTTCTTTAATGTAATAACTTTAATCGGATCCTTACCGTTGGTATCATTTTCATATTTGCCATACTCCAGTATTGCATCAATTGCTTCCATACTGTGTGTCGCAATAAATAATTGTACATTCAGTTTTTTAGCCAGCTCAAATACTACCGGAAATAATTTATCATAATATTTCTTGTGCAAACCTGTCTCAATTTCGTCTATCAACAAAATTGAATCTGTTGCATCAAATAGTTTATTCAAAATATATAATATTTTCTTAATTCCGTCACCATAAACGGAGAACGGCATGTTTACGCCATTTTCTGTTATAATGGATTCCACAAAGGATTCATCATCCGCCTTGGTATAACAAATATCCACTATAGATTCATCAAACTTCTTCAGAATGCTGATAGCTAATTTCTTATATTCCGGATTATCTACGATATTCTGCAATAAGTCATATCTCAAATGACCAAAAGAAGATATATATTGAACTTCCCTCTTAGTTACAGAACCTACCATTGTATTGTCTAAAGATGTAAAACGAACATTTTTCTCTATTGTTTTTTTACCATTTTGACTAATAATACTACCTGTAAACAGTTTGACCGTTTCGGGGATAAAAGTTGTTGATTTTCTGTAATACGTTTTTTGACGTGAAGACATTGTTGAAATTTGAAGTGCTTCTTCTCCAGAAATGGTTTTCTCACGTCCAGTCATTTCAAATTCAATCGGACCGTTATTACTTTCTCCATAAATATCGAGATCTAGCAAATCCTCATTTTGCTCCACATTGAACATTTTAATAAAAGAAGTATAAAAACTATTATCATGAATATTAAGTACTGTTCTCTGCCTTATGATATTTTTAACAGAGCTGAGTTGAGCTTTCGCAAACAATAACTGAATTGCCTCCAAAAATGTTGTTTTTCCACTGTTATTATCGCCTACAATAAGATTGACATTTGAAAAATCAGAAACTGTTAATTGCTTAATTCCCCTGAATTGATTAATCTCAATGGACGTTATATTTGCCATTTTTAATCCTCTCCTTCCATGCTTTCAAAACTTATTACAAGTCTTGTGTGTGTAGCATTCGCAATCTTTTGTAGTGTTTCTATCCTTGGAACAACCTTTCCGTTTTGTATTTTACTAATATTGGACTGTGACATATTTGTTATCCGACATAAATCTTCCTGTGTGAAATCATTTTCATCCAATACTCTTTGAATTTCCTCTGATATTCCATTTAAAACTTCTCGAAAAGCATCCTTTTCATACTCAGCATTTGTTTCTTTGGATTCTGTAACAGGTTTTTTTAAATTATTTATCTGGTCAAATATAGATTTCATATCTTCGTTATTCATAACAACACCCTCCCAGCTTGTTAGGAATGACATATTTTAGCAGATCCGTTCATTATTATGTCATTCGTGACATATTTGTTTTATTTTAGCCTCTATATTGTTATTAATAACATATTTTATAATTTCATGCAACAAAATTGTCATACTCATAGCGAGATATAATGCAACATTTACGCTTTTTCCGGAGTTTATCATATAAGTTCATCTTCCAGATAATCCCTCTCTGCCCTTGTTCCAATAATTTCTTTCCACCTCATCGGGCTTATCCCGCTTCCTGGTCTTTTAACCGTAAGATTTGCCTCTGTAAAAATATCTCCCTTAGAAATCGCACATTTGGCGACAATGCTCTTCCTCGCTGCTGCTATATTATACTGTTCCGAAGCAGTTCTTTTCTTATTACCATCCCCCAGACTTTTTTCAATATGGCGGATAGAACATATCATCTGAGTTAATTCCAATGGTTCAAGGCTTGCTTTGTGATCAGGACCTTCCATATTCTTATCTAACGTAAAATGCTTTTCAATAATCTCAGCACCTAATGCCACGGCTGCGATCGGCACTTCAATCCCGACCGTATGATCCGAATATCCCACCTGCTTTTTAAAGGCTGTACGCATCTGCTTCATTGCTAGCAGATTTACATCCTCATATGGTGTCGGGTATTCTGTATTACAATGGAGCAGCGAAATATTCCCTGCTCCATTCTCTTCCAATACTTTCATTGCATCCGCTATCTCATCCATCTCACACATCCCGGTGGATAGTACGATATCCCTGCCTGTCTGCGCAATCTGAACCAGATATGGATAATTTGTGATCTCACCGGAAGGTATCTTCCAGAAATCCATGTCCAGACTGTCAAGAAACCGGATACTGTCCTCGTCAAACGGTGTGGACAGAAAACCAATTCCAATCTGCTCACAATATCTTTTCAATTCCACAAAATCATCATATGACAATGCCAGTTTTTCCAACATCTGCAGCTGCGATTCCTGACTGCCTGTCGTTTTCTTCTGGTAATCTGCTTTCTGTGCATATTTGGAAACCAACTTTTCCGGTTTAAATGTCTGAAATTTGATATAGTCTGCTCCTGCCTTTGCTGCCTCGTCAATCATTTGCTTTGCCAGTTTTAGACTGCCGTTGTGGTTCACACCAGCTTCGGCGATTATTGTTGTGGTCATTCGATATCTCCTCGGTTTATAACATATATAATATCTTCTAATAGCACCAGCGTTTTATAGCGTCAACAAGGTTTCCTCTGTGAGTGGAATAAATAAATCTATACATTGTTCTACCATTTTTGTATAGGCTATTCCTTGCTTAGCAATCTGTAGTCCTTCAGCAGCCACAGTATCCTCTTCATAAAACTGTTCGCTTTCAATAATATAATTTGCGACTGTTAATGTACACGATATTGTATCATATAATTCATGCTTTTCAATTTCTTGTGTTAGATTTTTTATATTTTTCAATGCTTTTAAATATGTATTCTTATCAATTATACTTTTACCGCATATTGTTTTCAGTTTTTGATATTCCTTATTTAATTTTATTACTTTCTTTTTCAGTTTTCTGTACATTTCAGGGAATGTTTTAAGATATTCCAACGCTTTATGCTGTTGCTCTGCGTTAAAAATAGGCTTCAATTTTTCAAAGCACGCATCAATATCAACTTCTTTTATGCACTCTCTCATAATCGCATCGTGCAAAGTCATAATCTCCGTGTTATCGATTTTTGCTCCACCCTCTGTAGCATTAATAACATGAATACCTTCACATCCTTTGATATAGTAATTAAACCAGTCTAAATATAACTTGAAGTCTCCTCTCGTCGGAACTTCCTCCTCATAGTTTCCTGGAACTTTTATGCAACGACTTGTATCAATTTCATCCATGATACTTTTAAAAGTACCGTCTGCATGTGTTTTATTACCTGTTAATGCCAAATCCTGACCCACCAAAATTATTCTGGAGAATCCAAGCTTATATACCAGCGAAAATGCACTACACGCAACAGATCCTCCACATGCAACCGTGCTGAACGGAACTCCATTCATCATCATCATACTCCAGATGAACCGCTGTCCCTCAAACCAGAAAATTTTCTTTCCAGTATGATTTTCCAAAATTTCTTTCGTGGAAGTAATACTTGGCATCAACGGAATTCTTTTTGCCTCATCAAAATCCAATAATTCTTTTGGTTTTAATCCATCCACTATCACATACATATCTGGAATAATTCCTGCATTTACCAATGGTCTGACTGCCGTGTCCACTGCAACGATGAAAGCTTTATTCTTTGCTCTCTTCAATTCCATGATATTTTTATTCAATGACGGTCCAGCCGATACAATGATTGCAGGAATATCCGTTGGAATAATGTCGCACAGCTGTGTCGTAATTGATCCTTCACAAAGATATTTTATGTTATGAAACAAATTATCCATTTCGACAGCAGAATATCTGATTCCTGTATTTCTGCCGACTATCACATCTTCGACCGTTTTTCCTAAAAGTTTCATAAAATCTATAACCTGTGCTGAAAAGAGAGCTGCACAGCTCCGATTTTCATAATGCTTTATAAATTCTATATTCGCAAGAGTTACCAGTTTTTCTAGGATTGCTTTTTTTTCCTCGCCATTAAGTCCATCCACTATCAGTGCAGGTATTCTGTCCTCAAACAAAAATGACAAATCAATATTCTCTATCACCTTAAAAAAAACATTTAAAGATGGTTCATATATTACAAGCTGTATAGAAGGAACTATTTTTATTACAAGCTGTTTTAAAAATGCAATATCGCCCAAACCCGTAACAAATACAACCGCATGTTTATCTATCTTCCCCCATTTTTCAATTTCGATCCTCGCTTTGTCAGCTGGTTCTCTCTTCCCACTAAAATATAATTGCCTATCTTCTTTTTTTACTTTAATGATTTTGTTGCCATCTGCTGCTTGTTCAAAATACACTTCTGTTTCTTTCTCAATACTGTTTCTACAATTTTCTATAATTTCACTAATTCCCGGAAAGCTTTTTTCAAATAACTGCATATTTGATTTATATATATTCCTATTCATTCACGCTTTCCTCCTTTAGCCGTAACACTTCATCTTCATCCATAAATATTTCCAGAAAAGACAATAATCCATATTCCATGGCATCTTCCAACAAAACTACATCTTTATTTTTTAATCCTTGTGAAAGATCCCTAATTATGTTAATAAACAACAGCTGAAGTTTTTCATAATCTGTTTTATCAATTTCAAATACATTCTCTTTTAAAAACCTGTCATAAAATTCATTTAACAAAGGTAATAATTCTTTTGTTTCCTCTTCTACTTTTTTAGTTCCATACACCGAGAATCCAATACACGTTTTTAATACTTTTGTATATATTTGTTTTATACTCATGTTACCATCCTAATTATGAAAAAAGAGTTGACATAACTGCCAACTCTCTTTCTATTTTACATGTTACTGAAGAAGTGATAATACTCCCTGAGTAGACTGATTAGCCTGTGCAAGCATAGACTGTCCAGCCTGAGCAAGAATATTATTCTTGCTGTAGTTAACCATCTCTTCTGCCATATCTGTATCACGGATACGAGACTCTGCGGAAGATGTGTTCTCTGATACATTGTCAAGGTTTGCAACTGTATGCTCTAATCTGTTCTGTAATGCACCTAATGCAGAACGCTGTGTAGATACTTTATTAATAGCATCCTGAACTTTTGTGATTGTCTCATTTGCAGCTTTATAATCATCTACGCGAGCACCATAACGAATCTCGCCATCTGCACCTTTTGTTGCTTCTGTAGCTGATGTCTGAACATATTTCTGGAAATCTCCTGTAATAGCTTTACTAGCAAGTGCTTTCTGATTACTTACATAAGCATTACGAGCCTTCTCTACAGACTTGAATTTTAATTCCTTACCATCAACTGTTGCTTTGTAATAAATAGAGCCTGTTGTATTATCATACTGTGCGGTAAATGCTGCACATGTAACTTTCTTCGAGATAGATCCTTTAAACTGTGAAATTGCGTGCTCTTTATTCTTTTCAGCAGTGCTTTTTTTATTGTATGTATATGACATTCCCTGATATTTTACTGCTGTAGGAGTTGTTCCACCCTGTTTTACCTGTTCTTTTCCAAGACCAAGTGCATCTGCATTCATAGAATCAATACTGATTTCAATGTTCTGATTAGCATTTGCACCAACCTGAAGTTTTTTATCTTTGAAGTTACCATCTAACAGATTCTGTTTGTTAAACTGGGTTGTCTGAGAGATTCTGTCTATCTCATCTGTTAATGCCTCTAACTCCTGATTGATTGCATCACGGTCGATAGACTGGTTTGTATCATTAGCACCCTGAACTGCTAACTCATTCATTCTCTGTAAGATAGAATGAGCTTCATTTAAAGCACCTTCTGCTGTCTGGATCAAAGAAATACCATCCTGTGCATTGTCAGATGCTTTGTCAAGACCACGGATCTGGCTTCTCATTTTCTCAGAAATTTTTAAACCAGCAGCATCATCACCTGCACGGTTGATTCTGTAACCAGAAGATAATTTCTCTGAAGATTTTGCCTGAGCTCCTGATGTGATTCCTAACTGACGATTAGCGTTCATCGCTGTAAGATTGTGCTGTACTACCATTGCCATAATATTTTTCCTCCTTGAATTGGGCTTCAGCATCCATGCTGAAGTAAATTTGTTTTATTTGTGAACATTCCTACTCTGACCGTACGCTTCATTTCGGATTTCACGAAGTAGCATTCTTTGCTTACTTACATTTTATATCGGCATGAGTGAAAGATACTTAACCCCTTTTTATTAATTTATTTTTGGAAAAATATTGTATCTGTTCAGAACCAATGTCATTGACTTAAGACGAGCAGGATTCAAACAGATCACTTGGTCGATAAACTTAAGTCCTCAACGCGCCATCAGACGGGTACGGCATTGCATAGATGGAAGCTTTTTCATCGTTATGGGATGTTTTGCGCAATCAAGCTTTCCCTCTCCATTGTGGAAACTCCATCATGGATTCGAAGAAAATCCCTGCATATCCTGAATGCTTCTGTAAAGTTGGCATGATACTCGTATTGGGTGTCGCGCTGTTCTATTTCGACATTTGATATGATCTCGGAACTGAAATTATGCAGTATAGCACGTGCCCATATCCCCTGAACAATGTACTCATATTTCTTGGAATGAAATGCCTTGAGGCATAAGGGATACTTGAGATCACGGAAAGAACCATTGACCGATATGGGCAGTATTTTATCGTACCCGATATAGAACTGGGCACATACTGAACAAACACTTCCCTGCCAGACGAAACCGTCATTGATCTTTACCATGCCCACGGAGAAAGTGAGCAGTATCACAGTGAAATCAAGACGGACATGGATGTTGAAAGACTCCCGTCGGGAAAGTTTGAGAGCAACAAACTGGTGCCGGAGCTGACAATGATCGCATATAATATCCTTCGAATCATAGGGCAGGAATCGTTGAAAAAGAAGGATGCTCCCGGCCGGAAGAAAATACATCGCCGAAGAATACGTACGGTGATCAGTAATCTTATGCAGTTTGCGGGACATCTGACAGAACATGCCGGCCGTCTGGTACTGTCTATTGGAAGGAGTAATCGCTGGAGATTTACTTTCAAGCGTCTTTATGACAGCTTTGCATTCATCACCTGACAACAGGTAGCTGAATATGGCAATGGCAGCTGCACACAAATGGTGCAGTCTGTTTTTGAACGCAAAATTATGCAGCATTTTCCTATCAAAAAAGTGATGATGTATTGTTTTTTCTCATACCTCATCACTTCTTTTTGCTTCCTTATGTTATTTTTAGATGCTACTTATAATAGCACTGGAACTTTTCCTTCCAGTATTGCATTGATTTCATCCAGTTCCTTACCTGTGATGGATGCAATGTTTTCTGGGGACATTCCACTACGGTTCATATTGATAATGATTTTTGCCTCCCCTTCCGATTCTCCCAGTTTTCTGGCATCTTCC
>ERZ833822.2147-NODE-2147-length-13124-cov-3.730660_pt1 | contig 13124 bp, 13 predicted proteins | sample MGYA00519913_ERZ833822 | MGnify/ENA primary metagenome ERZ833822 (study PRJEB31850, sample SAMEA3708746) | human gut metagenome | biome: human gut; feature: human-associated habitat; material: faeces | place: China | collected 2014 ... | reverse complement strand
TCTTTGTTCACTGCAGCTCGTCCAGGGTCAGGGAGAAGCTGTCCATAAAGGTCTCCAGAAAGTACGTCACTTCCGGCAGTTCGTAGCCCTCCAGGGCTTTCCGGGTCTGGCCGGCGGCCTGCCGGAATTCGTTGTTGCCGGCTTTCAGCTCCTCTACACACTTGATATAAGCGGAGAGCTTGTCCGCCGCCTTCACCACCTGCCGCACCTCCGGGTCGGACTGCGTCAGGATGGGCCCGTACACCCCCTGAAGCTCCGGCGGCAGCATGTGGAGCAGCTTGCCCTCCGCCACCGCCTCCACGTCCTTGTAGGCGTTTCGGATGGCCGGGTTGTCGTACTTGATGGGGGTGGGCATGTCGCCGGTCAGGATCTCGCTGGCGTCATGGTACAGCGCCGCCACCGCCACGGCGCCGGGGTCCAGGCGGCCGCCGAACTTCTCGTTGCGGATCACCGCCAGAGCGTGGGCCAGGACGGCCACCTGATGACTGTGCTCCTGGACGTTCTCCGGCGCGGTGTTGCGCATCAGGGCCCACCGCTGGATGAACCGCATCCGGGAGATGTAGGCAAAGAAATGGCTCTTCATGTCAGTCCTCCAAAAGCTCACCCAGCAGGGATGCTCCGTCAGTGCCGGTGACTTTCACATTCCGCACCTGGTTATGCAGGTCCGTCCCGTCCGCCAGCACCTCCATATAGTTGGGTGCGTGGCCGAAATACCTGCCGTCCTTGGGCTGTTCAAAGAGGACGGGATACACCGCTCCCACACAGGCCGCGAGATAGTTCCGGTGGAGCGCCTCCGCCACCGCCGCCGCCTGGCGGGCCCGCTCTTCCTTCACGGCCTTCGGCACCTGACGCATCTTGGCCGCCGGGGTGCCGGGCCGGACGGAGTAGGGGAAAATGTGCATCTGGGCAAAGCCGCACCGGCGGATGAAGTCCAGCGTCTGGGCAAATTCCTCCTCCGTCTCCTCCGGAAACCCGGTGATGAGGTCCGTGGTGACAGCGGGGTGGTCAAAATATTGATTTAAAAGTGCAACGGACTGCGCATATCGAGTGGTATCGTATTTCCGGTTCATTCGCTTCAGGGTGTCGTCGCATCCGGACTGCATAGACAAGTGGAACTGGGGGCAGAGGTTCGGCAGGGCGGCCGCCCGGCGGCAGAACTCCTCTGTGATGGTCCGGGGCTCCAGGCTCCCCAGCCGGATGCGGACAGCCGGTGCGGCGGTGCAGACAGCCTCCAGTAGGTCGATCAGGGTCTCTCCGTTCTTCAGGTCCTGGCCCCAGGAGGAGATCTCGATGCCCGTCACCACGATCTCCCGGTAGCCCTCTGCCGCCAGGGCCCGAGTCTGCTCCACGGCAGTGGGGACGGGCAGGGACCGCACCCGTCCCCGGGCGTATGGAATGATGCAGTAGGTACAGAAGTTGACGCACCCGTCCTCCACCTTCAGCATGGCCCGGGTGCGGCCCCCCAGGCCGCCGGCGGGCAGGACCTCGAACACCCGCCGCTCAAAAGGCTGGTCGATGGCCTCGATCTGCCGCTTCTCCGCCGCGGCCTCTTCCAGAAGGCGGATAAAACCCGTCCGGTCGCCGGTGCCGGAGATCAGGTCCACCCCCAGCTTCCGCACGTCGTCCGCGTGGGTCTGGGGATAGCAGCCGCACACCGCCACCACGGCGCCGGGGTGCTTCCGCTGGACGCCGTGGATCACCTGCCGGGACTTCTGGTCGCTGACTGCCGTGACGGAGCAGGTGTTCACAATATAGGCATCCGCCTCATCGGAAAACTCCGTGAGCGTGTGCCCCCTTGCCAGCAGCTCCTGCTCCATGGCCTGAGTCTCATATTGGTTCACCTTGCAGCCCAAGGTATAGATGGCAACTTTCATGGAATCTCCTTGCACTTTCCGCAAAACCTTTATATAATAACTTGATGCGTTTCGATTATACTGTAATTTTTACTGTTGGGCAAGGCCCAACTGCAAGGAGATCGTTTTTCATGATTTATCTGGACCACGCCGCCACTACGCCCGTTCCCCGGGCGGTGGCGGATGCCATGTATGAGGTGCTCACCGAACAGTTCGGCAACCCCAGCTCCCAGTACCCCATGGGGCTGGAGATGAAGTGCCGGGTGGAAGTCTGGCGGAAGACCGTGGCGGACGCACTGGGCTGTGGGGCCAAGCAGCTGTTCTTCACCTCCTGCGGCACGGAGGCGGACAACTGGGCTGTCACCGCCGCCTGCTGGCAGAACCGCCACCTGGGCCGCCACATCGTTACCACCGCAGTGGAGCACAGCGCCGTGCTGGAAGCCTGCCGCTGGATGGAGCGGCAGGGATACGAGGTGACGTATCTTGTCCCGGCTCAGGACGGCTCCCTCTCTGCGGAGCAGGTCCTCGCCGCCGTCCGGCAGGACACGGCGCTGGTGTCCTGCATGCTGGTGAACAACGAGCTGGGAAACATCTATCCCATCGCTGAGATCGCCCGGGGCCTGGCAGTGAAGAACCCACAGACGTTGCTGCACACCGACGCGGTCCAAGGCTTTTTGAAGGTCCCATGCTCCGCAAAAACGCTGGGGGCGGACTTCCTCACCATCTCCGCCCACAAGATCGGCGGGCCCAAGGGCATCGGCGCTCTGTACATCGGTCCCCGGGTCCGGAATCCAAAGCCGCTGCTGGCCGGCGGCGGGCAGGAGGGCGGCCTCCGGGCCGGCACCGAAGCCACGGCCCAGATCGCGGGCTTTGCCAGGGCTGTGGAGCTGCGGCGGGAAAATTTGGAGGAGAAACTCCTCTGCATGGCGAAAATCCGGGACTATGCCGCAGAGCGGCTGTCTGCCATCCCCGACTTGAAAATCCTCTCCGCTCCCGGCGGCGCGCCCCATATCCTCTCCATCTCTCTCGTAGGCTGGCCCAGCCAAAATATTGTCAATGACCTGGGCAGTCAGGGCGTCTGCATCTCCGCCGGCTCCGCCTGCCATCAGGGCAAGCCCAGTCACGTGATCGCGGCCTTGAAGCTATCCAAGAAGGTCTCCGGCGGGGTGATCCGCCTGAGCTTCGGCCCGGAGACTGACAAGGGCGACATCGACGCCTGTGCGGACGCCCTGCGGCGCCACCACGACACGCGGATGCCCATGCTGTAAGGCAATTTTACTTTTCAGTTTCAAGAGGTTTCGTCTTTTATGTTTCGTCATCTTCATCGGGAGCCCGGCTTCTACAAGCGGCTGTTCTTGCTGGCTCTGCCGCTGATCCTGCAGAATCTCATCACCACTTCCCTGGGATTTGTGGACACCTTCATGGTGGGTATGCTGGGGCAGAATGAGCTGTCCGCTGTCACTGCCGCCAACACGCCCATCTACCTGCTCCAGATCATCATCCTGGGTCTGCTCAGCGGACTCTCCGTCCTGGCCAGCCAGTACTGGGGCAAGGGGGACACCGACAGCATCAACCGCTGTATGGGCGTCAGCCTTTACGCCGGGCTCATCATTGCGGTTTCCGTGGCCGCTGTGCTGTTCTTCTTCCCCCTCCATGTGATGGCTCTGGTGACCAACAACGACCTGCTCATTGAGTTGGGCGCCCCCTATCTCCGGATTGTTGGCCTCAGCTATATCTTCAACACCATCAGCTCCGTCTACATCGGCATGCAGCGCAGCACGGAGAATCCCGCCATGGGCATGATCGTCTTCGGCATCTCCATGCTGACCAACACGGGCTTGAACTACATTCTTATTTTCGGCAAGTTCGGCGCGCCTGCGCTGGGGATCACCGGTGCTGCCATTGCCACCCTGACCTCCCGGGTGCTGGAGTTCGTGATCGTCGCGGTCTATGCCCCCCGCTACCGCCGAGTGCCCCTGATGCTCCGCCTGCTGCTGCGGCCCGGCGGGGCCATGGCGCGGAGCTTCCTGAAATACGCCACCCCCGTTCTGGTGAACGAGGTGCTGTGGGGTCTGGGCGTCAGCGTTATGACCGCCGTCATGGGCCACATGGCCATCAGCACGGATATGCTGGCGGCCCACGCCATCATGGGCAACATCGACAAGTTCTCCACTGTGGCCTGCTTCGGCATCGCAGGCGCCACCGCCGTGATTGTGGGCAAGCGGATCGGTGAGGGCGCCGGCCGGGAGGAGGTCTACTCTCTGGGCTGCTGCCTGCTGACGGTCTCCTTCGGAGTGGGTTTCGTGGTGTCGGTGTGCCTGGCGGTCCTCCTGCCTACGGTGTTCATCCCCTATCTCTATCCTCTGTTCCATTTGGAGGGGCTGGCGCTGGAGATCGCCGTCACCATGTGCGTCGTATATCTCTTCATGCTGCCGCTGAAGGCCTTTGACATCACCAACATCACCGGCCTGCTTCGGGCGGGCGGCGACTCCCGCATGGCCTCCATCATCGACCTGAGCTGCCAGTGGGTCATCGCTGTACCTCTGACCTTCCTGACTGCCCTGGTGTTCAACGCCCCGGTAGCGGTGGTGTGCCTATGCATCCAGTCGGAAAATGTGTGCAAGTGCCCCTGGGGTATCCTGCGGCTGCGGAGCCGGAAGTGGATCAACGATGTGACGGGCGAGGACACGTGATGGAAAGTCTTTTCCGCTGCCCCGTCTGCGGGGCGCCGCTGGACCGCGGAGACCGGGCCTATCGCTGCCCGGCCGGACACAGTTATGACATCGCCCGGGAGGGCTACACCTATCTGCTGCCCCCCAATCAAAAGCACTCCGCCGCGCCGGGGGATGACCGGGATATGGCCGCCGCACGGCGGGATTTCCTCTCCAAGGGGTATTATGACCTGCTTCTCAATACGCTCTGTTGTCAGATTTTGTCTCTTTCCGGCGAATCGCCGGTGATCTGGGACGTGGGCTGCGGCGAGGGATTCTACACCTCCGGCATCTTCCGGACCCTGGCCGCCGCGGGAAAATCCCCCCGGATGGCGGGAACCGACATTTCCAAGCCCATTCTCCGATCCGCCGCCAAGCGGGAGAAAGGCATTGCGTGGGCTGTGGCCTCCTCCTTCCACCTGCCGGCGGCGGACGGCGCGGCGGACATTCTGCTGGACTGCTTCTCCCCCCTGGCGCTGGAGGAATTCCGGCGAGTGCTGAGGCCGGGCGGGCACTTCCTCTACGTGGTGCCCGGACCGGACCACCTCTGGGAGCTGAAGCAGGTCCTCTACGACCGTCCCTATCCCAATGAGGAAAAGGAGACCCCCTATGAGGGGTTCGCCTATCAGTCCATCGTGCCGGTGGAGGGCACCATCACCCTCCCCTGCCAGGCAGACATCCGCGCCCTGTTCCAGATGACGCCCTATTACTGGAAGACCCCCAAGACAGGTGCAAAGCGTCTGGCGGACCTGGAGTCTCTCACCACCCGTATCTCCTTTCGCATCCATATTTTTCAAAAACTCTGACAGGAGGTTCTGCTGATGAAACCCAATCCCACCCGCTCCGCCCTGCTGGTCATCGATATGGAAAACGGCTTTGTTCATCCGGAGGGCGGACACTGGATCCGCTTCGCCCAGTCCATGGTCCCCAACTGCGTCCGGGCCGTGGAGCTGGCCCGGGCCAAGGGCATTCCGGTATTCTTTGTCAAGCGGCTCTACCGCGCTGACGGCAGCGATGTGGAGCTGACCCGTTACCCCGGCTGGGTCGCTGGCGGCCGGGCCTGCCGCCCCGCCTCCACCGGTCCCAACAGCGCCCAGGCACCGGAGGGCCTGCGCCCCCAGCCCGGGGACTACACCATCATCAAGCCCAGGTGGAGCGCCTTTTTCCAGACGGAGCTGGACCTGATCCTCCGGCGGCTGGACGTGCGGACGGTGATCCTCACCGGCACCACCACCCCCAACTGCATCCGCACCACCTGCTATGACGCCATCGCTCTGGAGTACAACACCGTGGTGCTGACGGACTGCTGCTCCTCCCATACCGAGGAGATCCAGCGGGTGAATCTGGAGGACATGGCCCGGGCGGGCGCCATTTTGATGGACTCGGCGTCCTTTGCCGACTACGGCCCCGGCACAGTGGAGGACCTCTCCGCCGCCATCCGGGCCCGGATGCTGGAAGAGGACACGGTGCCCGAGCCCTTCCGGTCGGAGGACGGCCAGGTATTCTGGCCCGACCTCTGGTAATCACAAAGGAAAACGGACGCCCTCCGCACAACTGCGGAGGGCGTCTTCTTGTTTCGAGTCATTCCCTCTGGATCCGGATGCGCCGGGTGGCGATCTCGTCGCAGAAGCGGGCGTCGTGCTCCACGAACAGCAGGGTCGGCCGACAGGCCAGCAGCAGATCCTCCACCTGCATCCGGGAGATGACGTCGATAAAGTTCAGCGGCTCATCCCACACGTACAGGTGTGCCTGTGTGCAGAGGCTTGCGGCCAGCAGCACCTTTTTCTTCTGGCCGCTGCTGTAATCTGCCAGGTCCTTCTCAAACTGCTCCCGTGGAACATCCAGCTTCCGCAGGATGGTCCGGAACCGGCTGCCGTCCAGACCCTGGGTCCGGACAAACTCCGTCAGGCTGCCCCGCAGGTGGTCCGTATTCTGGCTGACATAGGACACCACCAGGCCGCTCATGGTCTCCACCGTGCCGCTGTGGGGGATCTCTTCCCCCAGCAGCAGCTTCAGCAGGCTGGACTTGCCGCAGCCGTTTGCGCCCTGGAGGGCGATCCGCTCCCCCGCCAGCACCTCGAAGGTGATCTCCCGGCAGACCCTGCGACCGTTGTAGCACACGGCTACGTCCCGGAACTCCGCCAGCCGCGCACCCGTCCGGCAGGGCAGGGGCGTAACCGCCAGCGCCTCCTGCCGCTCCAGGTTCTGCAGCAGCTGCTTCTTCTCCTCCACTGCCTCCTCCCGGCGGCGCTGGATGGATTTGGACCGCTGCATCAGCTTGGCCGCCTTGTGGCCCACAAAGCCCCGGTCCGCTGCCTTGGCCCCGGTCTTGTCCACACCGAACTTGCTCTTCTCCGTCCGGTCCGACCAGCCGGAGGCACGGCGGGCGGACTCCGTCAGCCGCCCGATGTCCTTCTGCAGCTTCTCCTGCCGGGCCAGTTCAAAGGCGTCCTGCCTCCGGCGGTTCTCCCACCAGGAGGAGAAATTCCCCCGCTGGATCTCAATATTGGTCCGGTTGATGGCCAGAATATGGTCCACACACTGGTCCAGGAACGCCCGGTCATGGGATACCAGCAGAAATCCCCGCTTCCGGGCCAGATAGCTCCCCAGCTTCCGCCGTCCCTCCAGGTCCAGATGGTTGGTGGGCTCGTCGATCAGCAAGAAGGCATTCTCCTTCAAAAACATGGCCGCCAGCAGCACCTTGGTCCGCTCCCCGTTGGAGAGGCTGGAAAAGGGCAGCTCCAGTGATCTCTCTGCCAGGTCCAGAAGCCCCAGCTCCCGCTGGATCTCCCAGTCCTCCGCCTCCGGCGCGATCTCCCGCACCACCTCCAGGCCCGTCCGGGACAGGTTCGCCACCTCGTAGGGGAAGTACTCAAATTCCACAGAGGCGGAGATGGTGCCGCTGTACGGGTACTCCCCCTGGAGCAGCCGCAGGAAGGTGGTCTTTCCCCGGCCGTTCCGCCCGGTAAAGCCCAATTTCCAGCCGCTATCGATCTGAAAGCCCACATGGTCAAAGATGAGCTCCGGACTGCCCTCGTATCCAAATGTCAGATTCGAGACGTCGATCATGGACATATCGCATTCCTCCTTTGCGCAGACCCTCATGTGCGGTCTGGCGCACCGCAGACTTCGGCAAATGCCGCGCACATGAGCGTCTCATCCGTCATTTCCGATTCGCCGTGCTTTTGCGCAGCAAAAAACGGCCGCGGGAGAGCAGACCTCTCCCGCGGCCGGGCATACGGCATTCACCCCGCATCCGGGGCTGTGCGATACCTGGGTGAGATCAGCGGTCTGCCTTCCCTGCAATGGCATGGAAAAAGACGCTGCGTCTTCGCCGCAGCAACCCTCTATGCCAAAACACGAAGGTCAGATCCGCATCTTCACACCCCTCCAATCATTCATCAATCTCCGGTTATCCTAGCACACTTCCGCCGGGATTGCAAGCCCCCCCTCATGCTCCCGCCTTCGGAAAGGTAAGCGTAAAGGTGCTGCCGTGGCCCGGTTCGCTGTGGAGCTCCACCTGGGCACCCAGATAGGCCGCCCCGTGCTTGACGATGGAGAGCCCCAGTCCCGTGCCGCCGGAGGAATGGCTCTTGTCCACCCGGTAAAACCGCTCGAATACCCGGCCCTGGGCCTCCCGGGGAATGCCGATGCCGGTATCCGCCACCGTGATCCGGGGGCCGAAGGCGGTATTTTCCACCGTGACGGTGACGCTGCCGTTCGCCCGGTTGTAGGCGATGGCGTTGTCGCAGAGGTTGTAGACGATCTCCTCCACGATCTGGGGTACGCCCCGCACCAGAGCCTCGCCGCCCTGGAGCCGGGTGGTCACCTGTTTCCGCTGGGCCGCCGGAGCCAGCTGCTCCAGGACGGCTCGCGCCTCCTCGTACAGATCCACGGTCTCCCACTGGCCCAGGCCGCCGCCCTCGTCCAGGCGGGACAGCTTGATGATGTCGTTCACCAGCCCGATGAGCCGCTCCGTCTCCCGGTGGATGTTCCCGGCGAAGTGGGGGACGTCCTCCGGCTTCACCAAACCGTTCTGCAGGATCTCCGCCGTACCCAGGATGGAGGTCAAGGGCGTCTTCAGCTCGTGGGAGACGTTGGCGGTGAACTCCCGCCGCAGCCGCTCCCGCTGCTCCTTCTCCGTCACATCCAGGATCACCAGCACCGCACCCGCGATCTGGCCGTCCTGTTCCACAGGACTGGCGATGATCTGGCGGCAATCATCGTCCTTTTCCAGCAGCTGCTCACACCGCCGACCGGCCAGAGCCTCCTCCACGCAGCGGCGGAAGCCCGCCTCCCGGTTCAGGGCGTAGACGCTCTCTCCCTCCTCTGTGGGGACCTGCGCGTAGAGCAGCCGCAACACGGCGGAATTGTAAGTCAGCACCCGCGTCTCCTGGTCGATCACCAGGAAGCCCTCGCTCATGTTCTCCGTGATGGCGGTGAACTCCTCCTGCCGGCGCTTTAAATCCCGCATCTGCCGCTGGATCTGCCTCTGCTGGCTGCGGAGCTTGGACAGCAGGGGCGTCAGCTCCTCATAGGTCTCGCTGCCGGCGGGGTCATTGAGGTCGATGGCGTTGATGGGCTCCACCAGCTGCCGCGCCACCCGGGAAGCCAGCGCCATGGCCAGGATGAAGGCCAGCAGCATCATCAGCGCCACCGGCTGCAGCGCCTGCAGTACCAGGACCCAGACGGAATACTGGGCGCTGGACACCCGCAGCACCGTTCCGTCAGCAAGCCGCTGGGCCGCATACAGCGTCTGCTGGGAAAGCGTGTCCGAATAGCGGACCGCATGTCCCTTCCCCAGGATCAGCGCCTCCCGGATCTCCTCCCGCTGGGCGTGGTTCCCCATCTCCTCCGGGTCCTGCCGGTTGTCGAAGAGCACGGTGCCGTCCGCATCCACCCAGGTAATCCGGTAGCTGCCGGGCAGATCCTCTGTGAGATAGTCCGTGCCATTCTCCTCTACCCCATGGGCGATGTACTCTGCCAGACTCTCCAGCTCACCGGAGACCCGATCCTGGAAATAACCGTGGAGCACGCCCACGATCAGCACCAGGCTGGCCAGCAGCACTGCCAGGGACACGCCCAGGATGGAGCGAAAGATCCGTTTCGTCATGTCTCTCCAGCCCTCCTGTCAGTTCACAGGGCTGATCTTGTAGCCATAGCCCCGGACCGTCTCGATGTAAGCGCCCGCCTCCCCCAGCTTCTGGCGGAGGGTCCGCACGTGGACGTCCACGGTCCGGCTCTCGCCGGTAAATGCGTAGCCCCAGACGTTCTCGATCAGCTGCTCCCGGGAAAGCACCTGGCCGGGGTTGCGCAGCAGCAGGCACAGCACTTCAAACTCCTTCTGGGTCAGGATGGTCTCCTGTCCCCGGACCCGGACGATGTGCTGCCCCGGATCCACCTCCAGAATGCCGCAGCGGAGGGTGCCGTTCTCCGTCTCCGTCCGCCGCAGCAGCGCCCGGATGCGGGAGAGCAGCTCCATCATGCCGAAGGGCTTGGCCACATAGTCATCGGCGCCGCCGTCCAGACCCACCACCTTGTCGTACTCCGTGCCCTTGGCCGTCAGCATGATGACCGGCAGCTTGGCCGTGCGGGGCGTGGCCCGGAGCTTTTTCAGGACGCTGAGTCCATCCTCCTCCGGCAGCATGATATCCAGCAGCACCAGGGCAGGCATCTGCTCTCCCACGGCCTGCCAGAACAGGGAGGGCAGCGGAAAGCCCCTGGCCTCCATACCCTGGCTGTTCAATGTATAGATCACAAAATCCCGGATACTGTCGTCATCCTCCAGCAGATAGATCACAGATATCCCTCCCCATTCAATCTCTCCGCCCCGCTGGAGGGACGGAGGGTGTCTCCCTCCGGCGGCCGGTCAGATCAGCTGCTGCTCGTTAATCATCAGCTTGAACTGCAGGCCCAGCTTCTCCGCTGCCTTTCGACAGAGGAGCATCCGGCCCATGAAGATCTCAAAATAGTCCATGACAGAGCCGTACTTCGTGTCCACGGACAGCTTCAGCTTGATGAGCGTGTGCTCCTCGTTGATCTTCAGGACGGACTTCTTCACCGAGTAGTTCACCCGGTCATGGATGTCGAAGCTCTGATGCTCCTTGTTGCGCACCCGGCTGCGGCGCACATCGGTCTTGTCGGCCAGGATCAGGGCGGCGGCGATGGCGTTCACCGGGTAGGCGGTGGAGTCGTCGTGGTGGCCGATGGCAGTGATGACGGCGGCCACGTCGGGGTGACGATGGTGGCGATCTCCTCCGGAGGACAATCCATGTTGTCCAGAATGCGGAAGGCCATGACCGCACCGGACTGGGAGTGATCCACCCGGTTCACCAGGTTGCCGATGTCGTGAAGAAACCCGGCGATCTTTGCCAGCTCCACCGTCCGCTCCGGATACCCCAGGGTGGAGAGGATATAGGCGGCGTTTTCCGCCACCGCCGTCACGTGGGCAAAGCTGTGCTCCGTATAGCCCAGAGCGGTCAGAGACTCGTCCGCCCTCTGGATATAGGTCCGGACCGCAGAATTGTTTTTCACATCCTCATAGGTAAGCATGGCCCCTCCCCCTTTTCAATATCGGCGCCGCGCCTGTGCGCAGGCCGCTCAGTTGTTGGAGGGGTGATTCCCCGTAATGGAGTACTCCACCCACTCCGCCACGTTGGTGGCGTGATCGCCGATCCGCTCCAGATACTTGGCCACCATGATGAGATCCAGCCACAGCTCGCCGGAGTCGGCGTCTGCGGCGATCAGCCCGATCAGCTCCTTTTTCACCTGGTTGAACAGGTCGTCCACCTGGTCGTCTTCCCGGCAGACCTCCCGGGCCAGCTCCAGATCCCGCTTTACAAAGGAGTCCACACTGTCTGTCACCATCCGGATGACGGCCTTGGACATCTCCTCGATCCGCTGGCGGCCGGGGCCGTCCGGCAGACGCACGAACCGGGTCAGCTCCGCGATGTCCGCCGCCTGGTCCCCGATCCGTTCCAGATCGGAAATCATCTTCAGCGCAGAGGAGATCTCCCGCAGGTCCCGTGCCACGGGCTGCTGCTGCAGCAGCAGCTTCAGGCAGAGGTTCTCCACCTCCCGCTCCTTCTGGTCGATCTCCCGCTCCGCCTCCCCGGCGGCGCGTGCCAGGTCCTCGTCACCCTTCATCAGGGCCTGGGCCGCGGCAGAGATGGCATCCTCACACAGGGCGCCCATCTGGATCATTTCCACGTGCAGCCGCTCCAGCTGCTCGCCAAATCTGTTTCTCACCTTACGTCCCTCCTTAGCCGAACCGGCCGGTGATGTAGTCTTCTGTGCGCTTGTCCGTGGGGGTGGAGAACAGTGTCTCCGTCCTGCCGAACTCCACCAGATCCCCCAGCAGGAAAAACGCCGTGTTGTCGGAGACACGGGCGGCCTGCTGCATATTGTGGGTCACCATGATGACAGTATACTTGCTTTTCAGTTCCACTGCAAGGTCTTCGATCTTGGAGGTGGAGATGGGGTCCAGGGCGCTGGTGGACTCATCCATCAGCAGGATCTCCGGCTCCACTGCCAAGGCACGGGCAATGCACAGCCGCTGCTGCTGGCCGCCGGAGAGGCCCAGGGCACTCTTCTTCAGCCGGTCCTTCACCTCGTCCCAGATGGCGGCGGAGCGGAGAGAGTTCTCCACGATCTCGTCCAGCTTGGCCCGGGAGCGGATGCCGTGGGTCCGGGGGCCGTAGGCCACGTTGTCATAGATGCTCATAGGGAAGGGATTGGCCTTCTGGAACACCATGCCGATCTGCTTGCGCAGCCAGGTGGTGTCCACATTGGGGGCGTAGATGTTCTGCCCGGCGTAGTTGACCTCCCCCTCAATGCGGATGCCCGGTACCAGGTCATTCATCCGGTTCAGGGTCTTCAGAAAGGTGGACTTTCCGCAGCCGGAGGGGCCGATCAGGGCGGTGATCTCATGCTCCGGAATGTCGATATTCACACCGTGGAGGGCATGGTGCGCCCCGTACCACAGATTCAGGTCCTTTACTTGAATGATGGTGGACATTTCGTATCCTCCTCGTCAGTTTTTCTTCAGCTTCCGGCCCACCAGATTGGCGGACAGGTTGATGACCAGCGTCAGCAGCATCAAAATGGTGGCGATGGCGAAGGCGATGTCTGTCTCGCCCCGCTCACTGGCATACACATACAGGGCCACGGTCAATGTGGCGGAGGAGGATTCCAGCGCAGTCACAAAGTTATTGAGCACCAGGCCGAAGCCGGCGGTGTACAGCAGCGCCGCGCTCTCGCCCACAATGCGGCCCACCGCCAGGATGCAGCCGGTGACGATGCCGTCCACCGCGTTGGGCAGCACCACAGTGCGGACCATGTGCCATTTACCGGCGCCCATGGCCAGGGCGCCCTCCCGGTAGGAGTCCGGCACGGTCTTCAGGCTCTCCTGGGTGGTGCGGACGATGGTGGGCAGGATCATCACCACCAGGGTCAGGCCGCCGGCCAGCACACCGGTCTTCAATCCCATCATCTGGATGAAGAACAGCATACCCACCAGGCCGAAGATGATGGAGGGGATGCCGGTGAGGGTCTCGGTGGC
>ERZ833822.2145-NODE-2145-length-13137-cov-6.179483_pt1 | contig 13137 bp, 10 predicted proteins | sample MGYA00519913_ERZ833822 | MGnify/ENA primary metagenome ERZ833822 (study PRJEB31850, sample SAMEA3708746) | human gut metagenome | biome: human gut; feature: human-associated habitat; material: faeces | place: China | collected 2014 ... | reverse complement strand
GGTGTTTGTTAAAATTTTTGTTTAATCCGAGTCAACCATTTTCAGGAAAGTACAAATGCCTTAAAGATGGCCAACCGTAACCGCTTGTATAAAGAAGTACATTGATACATCATTTAGACCGTGGTATACAATACTGTTCTAACGTGTATCAGAAATTACTGAAAAGATATCAAATAACACCTAGCATGGCCGAATCTTACGATCTATATACAAATGCTATAGCTGAACGGATAAATGGAATACTCAAGCAGGAATTCCAGCTTGAAGAACTTAATCTTCCTTTATGGGATATGAAACAGGTAATAAAGGATGCAGTCTATAAATATAACAATCTCAGACCTCACGACTCTTGTGAGTATAAAACACATGAGTATATGCATCATCAGAAACTGATTAAAATTAAAAACTATAAAACAAACAGTTCAACAAGGCTAGCCTTGCTGAACTGTGATAAATGTTTTATTTTTGTCCAATAACTGTAACGGTTATTTAGGACGAGTCAGATAGTTTTGATGTGGAGCTATTATAGTAAGCATAAGGGCATTTGCATTCCTGAACGAGAACTATAGTTATAGCATCAATGAAATGGATTGTGAAGTAATATATAATTACCATGTTTAATTAGGGATATTCAGAGTATCTTTAGTTATGATTATTTGTGAAATATTTTGTTTGTTAAAGAGACGTTTTTTGATTTTTAAAATCAAGGTATATTCATGAAGTGTGAACAGGAAAAGAAACTCGTGACACGATTCAAATCAGGGGATGCGGATGCATTTGGAATGCTTTTCAAGTTGTATGCTCCTAAACTGGGGAGTTTTTGTTTGGGCTTGGTAAGCAAGGAGGATGCGGAAAACATCGTGCAGGACGTGTTCCTTAAATTATGGGAAACGAGAAAAAAAATAGATCCCTCACAGAATTTTGGTATGTATACCATGACGATAGCCCGTAACTTGATTTACGACATATTCCGGAGAAAGCTGGTTTCGAGTCGTTACGTTCTAAAACTTCAGCCGTTACTTGAAGAGAGTGTCAGCACGTGGGACGAGTTAAACTCGAGGGATCGCGGGAAATTTATGCTCTGTTGTATTGAAAGGCTTCCAAAACAACAGAGAGAAGTTATGTTGCTGAAAATTAAAGATTTTGATAATGAGGAAATCGCCAAGTTGTTGGGATTATCCAAACGAACAGTGGAAACTCATTTGAACAAGGCTTATAAAAAATTGCGAATTGACCTGAAGGAAATAAGGTTCTATTTGTTCTATCTCTCCCTGTTATTCCATTAATATTTTCTTGGGCTACGTGTGTTTTATCGTGTTGCCCGTATATATAGAAAATTAAAACATGGAATTGGAAGAAATAATTAAACGAGTGTTGCGTGATGAACCTCTAGGTCCAAGGGAGCTAGATGCTTTATCTTCGTGGCTGTTATCTAAACAGGGCAAAGAAGATTTTTTCAATATTTTAGAGCGGTATGATGGCAACAGCGGTGGAGATGATATTCTTGATTATGATTTGATCTTGAAAAGGTTGCGGTCTAGAATTCAAGCTAAGCCAGCAAAAAAACTACAAGGGGTATTCTGGTGGGGAATTTCTGCTGCGGTTATCGTTTTGAGCGTGCTTATGGGACAAGTCTTTTATGAAACTAGAGTGGAAAGAACTATTTTGCCCGGGATGAACGGGGCGATATTGACCTTGGCGGATGGGAGCGATATCTTGTTAGAAAAAGAACTGGTTGGAGAAATTCGGCAGGGGGGTGCTATGATAAATATCCATGGCTCTATCATTGGTTACAGGAATGACTCGGCGAACTTGGGAGACCAGTATAATTTACTGGCAGTTCAAAAAGGGGGAGAGTACGTGTTAACTCTTGGTGATGGCACTAGGGTATGGATGAACGCGGATAGTCGCTTGAAATATCCGGTGTGTTTTAACGATACCTTGCGTGAAGTATTTTTGGAAGGAGAAGCTTATTTCGAGGTAGCTCCAGACTCTTGCTGCCCTTTTCTAGTGAAAACAGCGCAGCAAGAGATCAAGGTTCTGGGAACAAAATTTAATGTTTCCGCTTATCTTGATGAACCTACCGTGACAACACTACTGGAAGGAAGCGTCTATCTCACTAGTGTTGTTGTTAAGGGGGAGCATCAACTGGTCCCTGGCGAGCAAGTCGTGATAGATCCGGTCTCTAATGAATTTACAGTGACGGAAGTCGACGCTGAAAACGTTATCGCTTGGACCCTTGGAAAGTTCGTGTTCGATGATAACACGTTAGAACAAGTGATGAAAAAATTGGAAAGATGGTACGGGGTTGAGGTTGATTACGTGGACCCGGAGGTGAAAAAAATTGTTTTTAAAGGAAACCTACCTCGTTACCTTGATTTGAGGATTTTGCTAGGAATGATCGAAAGAATTTCCCCGGCACGATTTCAAGTAGACGGGTATAAGGTTACTGTTTCCTTATTTTGATTTTCCCCCGGTGCGAGCGTGATTATTTATTCATTGTAGATTGTTAAATATTTTGTGTAATTATTGTAATTTAGATGAACGTTTATGAAAAAAAGAGTTCTTGAAATCACTTTTTGCCTTATCGTGTTCTGTTTTATGTTTAATAAAGGGCACGCTCAAGCCAAAAGAATTACCACGAAATTTGAAAACGAGTCTCTCGTTTCTGTTCTGGAAAAATTGGAAGCGATTAGCGGTAGAGATTTTTTCTACCAGAGAGATTCTGTAATGCAAGGAGTCATGATTAACGATTCTTTTGCCGGAGCCACACTCGAGGGGATTCTAGATAAAATTTTAAACGGTAATGGGTTCCGTTACGAGATTGAGGGAAATGTAGTGTTGATTAACCATGGACGAGAATTAACTGATGTGCCCAAGCGAATACTTGGGCAGGAGGGGAAGAAGATCGTGGGACGGGTGACGGATAAGAACGGGGAGCCTCTCCCTGGAGTTACCGTGTTGGTGAAGAACACGAGATTGGGCGTCGTAACCGATGTGGACGGGAAATTCGAGTTGACCTTACCGGGATTAGGGGGTGTCTTGCAATTTTCTTTTATCGGGATGAAAGGTTGCGAGGTGCAAATCAAGGATTTTAAGCCACTTCAGGTCGTTCTGGAAGAAGACGTGACCGAGATGGAAGAGGTGGTGGTGACAGGGATTTTTAACCGTCCCAGGGAGAGTTTTACCGGGGCAGTGAAAACGGTTTCTGCAAAAGAGTTAAAAAATTTTCGGGGGCAAAATTTGTTGAGCACCTTACGGAATATAGATCCCTCGATCAACATGGTGATAGATAACACTCTTGGAAGTAATCCTAACAGGGAAGTGGAGATCACCATACGTGGAAATTCTAGTTTGCCAACTAGTTTAGAGGAAGCCGAAAATGATGCAGCCAATCGTTTAAACGCTCCCCTGGTGATCGTGGATGGATTCGAGGTAACCATTCAAAAATTACAAGATTTTAATGACGAAGAGATTGAAAGTATTAATATATTGAAAGATGCCTCGGCCACGGCGATCTATGGGGCTAGGGGGGCCAATGGGGTTATCGTTATAAAAACTAAAGATCCTCAACCTGGTAAATTGAAAGTTTTTTTTCAAGGGGGAGTAAACCTCGAGATTCCCGATTTGTCGTCTTACGATTTGATGAATGCGAAAGATAAACTCTCGTTAGAACGAATGGTGGGGTTGTACGATGCGGGTACACCTTATGAAGATGCCTTGCTCAAGCAACTTTATAACGAGCGCTTGACTGACGCTTTGATGGGTGAAACGGAATGGATTAGGATCCCCGTTCGCGTTGGAATCGGGAGACGACTTAATTTAAGGTTAGAGGGGGGAAGCGAGGAGTTCCGTTGGAGCGCTTCATTGAGCAATAATTTGACCAAGGGAGTGATGAAGGGCTCGGAGAGAAATGCTAGTAATGCCTCGATCACCTTAAGTTATAACTATAAAAATTTGATTTTTAGAAACGTGGTTTCGTTTGATACTTACAAGGCAGATAACGGGACTTATGGAAGTTTCGCAACTTACGCTCGATTGAATACCTATTTTAGAGCGAAGGATGAAGAAGGGAGATTGATAAAATCATGGACGAATTTTCCTGGTTATTCTGACATCTCGAATCCTCTTGTTGATGCAAGGTTAGACGGCGAGAATTATAGCCGGGCGAGTACGATTCGGAATATATTTTCTATCGACTGGACAATCGCGAGAGGGTTGAGCCTGAAAGGACAGCTCGGGATTTCAAAAAGTTTTTCAAACAAGCATAAGTATCTTCCGGCAGAACATTCTTCGTTTAGCTACCCGGGGATTGATACTTTCGCAAAGGGGACTTATGATTACACTACTGGAGAGGGGTTCGCTATTGATGGAAATTTAACCTTGAATTACTCTACCGTTTTAAACGAGAAACATTCAATTTACACGGGTGTATATGCTACAATCATGCAAAGTAAGGATTTCGCTTACTCATTCTCGGTACAGGGATTGCTGAATAAAAATTTTAAAGATTTTGCTAATGCGTTGAGCTATAAAACCGGGACAGTCCCTTCCGGCACGGATAATCGTGCGGCTAGTGTTGGTTTCACTGGGAATATCAACTATACCTATGATTCTCGTTATTATATTGACGCTTCGATACGGGTTGATGGATCCTCTCAGTTTGGACGAGATAAACGTTTTGCTCCTTTCTGGAGTCTGGGACTTGGCTGGAATATTCATAACGAGAAATTCATGGATAAACACGCTTTGTTCAGCACGTTTCGCTTGCGTTTATCGTTAGGTGAGAGCGGTTCACAACAATTTGCGCCTTACCAGGCTCGCTCCATGTATTCTTTTTCAACGGAATCAAGATATCTTGTCTGGACGTCAACGGAGTTAATGGGTTTGGGAAACGAGAAACTTTCCTGGCAAACCACGATACAATACAACGCGGGAATGGATGTCGAGTTATTTAATGGGAGACTTCTTGCCGGGGTGGATTGTTTTTATAAGAAAACCAGGGATTTGCTTTCAACCATTGATTTGAAATTAGTTCATGGCTTTAATGGTTACACCGAGAATATCGGTTCAACCGAGAATGTCGGTTATGAAGCGATGCTTGGAGGGTATATCTTGAGAAACTCGGGAGTTGGTTTAACTTGGAACGTGACGGGTAAATTAGCTTACACCCGTAATAAGATTTTAACATTATCGGACGAATTAAAACGAGAAACCGAAAAACGCAGGCAAACTTCCGAGTACGGGACCCTGTTTTATGAAGGACGTTCTCAAAATTCCATTTATGCGGTGCGTTCCCTGGGAATAAACCCGGCGGACGGAAAGGAACTTTTCCTTGATGCCGAGGGTAACGTGACTGAAACCTGGGATCCCGCTTATCGAGTGTATTGTGGTGTTGGGGAACCGACTTATCGCGGGTCTCTAAATAGTTTAATATCATATAAAAACTTGTCGTTTAATCTCTCGTTTGGGTTCCACTGGGGAGGGAAACAATATAACTCTACCTTGCTGGATAAAGTAGAGGTTCCGGTAGGGTTGGAAGGGAGTGGCGTGGAACAATCTATTATTAATAATGTGGATAATCGCGTGTTCACCGAGCGTTGGCAAAAGCCGGGGGATTACAAGTTCTTTAAGGGGTATAGTGATAAAGCGACTCGTTCATCTTCTCGATTCGTGATGGATGATCAAGCATTTCAATTGCAGAGTTTGAGCTTGCAGTACGGTTGGCGTACAGGTTTCGTGCAAAAAGTTTTGCATGCAGAAACCGTGAACGTGAGCGTGAACATGTCCGATTTATTCTACCTGTCAAGTATTAAACGGGAACGGGGCACGGATTATCCTTTTGCGAATAATATACAGTTTGCTCTTTCCGTTATTTTTTAACCTTATAGAGATTATTTATGAAAAAATATTTATTGTTCCTCGTTTTCTTGTCAATCTTGTGTGCGTGCGAGGACTTTCTTGATCAAAAAGCACAGACTCAAGTGGATGCTGAACATATGTTCCAAACGGAACAAGGTTTTAAAGACGCCTTGACCCAATGTTACGTGGGCCTGGCGGGGGATTATTTGTACGGTAAATACATGTCTTATGGACCGATTGAAACGATGGCACAGCATTGGGACTTACAACCAAGTAACTGGGAAAACTTGTACCAGCTAGATTTCACGCTTGACAATGCTCGAGAGATTTTTGAAACGATATATGCCGAGATGTATAACGTGATCGTGCACGCTAATGACGTGTTGAGGCATTTAGAAAAGAACGGGGCGGTGATAGAATCCGGGCAAACTCGTGACGTGATTGAAGGGGAGGCTAGAGCCATTCGTGCGTTTGTTCATTTCGACGTGTTAAGGTTGTTTGGGCAGATGCCGTTTGAACCGAAAAGAACTGTTCGATTGGCTTATGCAGAGACCGTTGGTAAGCAAGAGATCCCGTTTTTAGATTTTAATTCGTACGTGGAAAAGTTGTTGAGAGATCTCGACAGGGCGGAGGCCTTGCTCGCGGGGAATGACCCGTTACTGGTGAAGAGCCTGACAGCCTCGGATGAGCCGGGTGAAAGTGAAGACGTTTTCTTGGATTACCGTCGTTTTCGTTTCAATCTTTACGCAGTGAAGGCTTTGAAAGCTCGCGTGAACTTGTACTTGGGGAGGACGGAAGAGGCTTACCGGAATGCCTTGAGCGTGATTCAGGCCAAGACAAAAGGAGGAGAGGAAGTTATCTCTTTATCCGGGAGTGATGATTTGGAAAAGGGATTCTACGCCATGCCTTCCGAATCTATAATGGTTTTGAGCAAAACGAACATTTCGAATACCATGTTTTCGATGAATTCTTACTATATCTCGAGTTCCAGAAAGACTACGTTGTTTGAAGGGGCCCTTGCCGGGGATATCAGGATTAGAACCGTGTGGGGATCTGAATCTAACGGTTTTGGAGGGTCCGTCCCTCTTTTTAGAAAATTCTTGCAACCTAGTTCTGGTACGGGAACAACCTCGAAAGATCTCATGTTAAAATATCAAGTTCTACCTCTATTGCGTTTAGCTGAAATGTATTTGATCGCCATGGAAACAGCTCCTTCGGAAAGTGAGGCCAATCGTTTATACAAAGACTTCATGTTAAGTCGTCAAATGTTAGTATCACGAGATTTGTCTTTAGCGGCGTTGAGGCAAGAGATCGAAAAACAGTATCGTCGGGAACTGTTCGGGGAGGGACAGATGTTTTTTTATTACAAGAGACGTTCGGCCTCGAGTATGTTATGGGGTAGAAATAGCGATTTAACCGAGGACAATTACATCGTTCCCCTGCCAGAAACAGAGTTGGAGTAAAATGAATTTGAGTTCTAGTAAATATTGGATGTTATGAGAAATATGTTTTGCATTTTGTTATTATTGGGGGTAAGCTTTTATCTTGCATCTTGCAAGATGGACTTGGATCCCTATGATCAGACCGTGGACCGGGTGGCCTTTTATTTTGCTCCGGGATCGGAGAGCGAGGAAAAATACACCTTTGCCTATTTCCCTGACAGCGTACGAGTGGATACCGTTAACGTGGAAGTACAACTTTACGGGAACTTGAGTTTGTGGCCTAGAAAGGTAAACATCGTGCAGCAGGAGGTTGATGGAGTGGATAATGCGATACCAGGGATTCATTATGTGCCCTTTTCGGAACTGTCATCTTTATACATCATTGATGCGAATGGAACGAGCGTGAAGTTACCGATCGTGTTCAAAAGGGATGCGTCTTTGAGAGAAAAAGAGCGTGTTTTAGAAATCCGATTGACCGAAGAGGGAAGTGATTTTAAACTGGGAGCTTCAGATCTAATTGTCAAGCGACTCGTGATTTCGGATATTCTCTTGAAACCGACCACTTGGGGAGGGGCGGCTGACTGGTATCTAAACGGTTATGGGCAAGTAAAGCACCGGTTGATGATTGATGCGGCCGCTCCTTACGGTGTGCTTATAAATGATGATTGGGTGGAATCGGTGATTAACAGCGGAGACGTGGGGTATATTAATTATTGGATCAGTATTTTTAAGACAGAGCTCCAAAGGGTGAATGATGAACGCGCTAGCGCAGGGCAAGGTCCCTTGAAGGAAGGAATAGAGTATGGTGAACAAATTGTTTCATTTGATATGTAGTGATTTTAAATATTGTATTATGAGAAACATGATGAAATTTCAGGTGATTTTTCTGCTCTTTTTCGGGATGGTAGCCTGTTACGATAAAGATGAGAATTACGAGTATAAACCGAAAACCGAGTTGTCTGTTATTTTAAATGGGCTTAAGGAATCCTATATCTCGTTGGAGGATACGCTTTACATCGACCCTGAAATCATGGTGTCGAATTCTGAGCATGAGTTGAAATACGAGTGGAGTATTTTCATGGCCTACGATAAGGATAAAGTTCCAAAAGTGGTTCCGGTGACCGTTATAGGAGAAGGGAAAGTGTTAAGATACCCCGTGACAGAGAAACCCAATTCTTACACGGTGATGTTGAGGGTGGTAAACAAGAACACGGCGCAAGAGGTGTGTGCTCACGTGGATATAAAGGTGAAAAACAAGTTGTCTGAAGGTTTTTATGTTATGAAGGAAGTGGAGGGTAATAGTGATCTGGATTTACATTTTTTAGACGGGGAAAAACTGGAAAATTTGTTGTATCGTAAAAATGGTGTGCGTTTGGCGGGTGCTCCTAATTCTTGTTCCGTGTTGCTGAAATATAGCTATATAGATACGGCAACTGCCGCTTTTGTCCCGACCACGGCCTTGGCGTTGGCGACAAAAGAGGATTTTCATATTGTCGACGTGGCAGATTTGGGAACGATATACTCGCACAAGAATATGTTTTATGGGGAAGTTCCTAGGGGAGAGGAATCGCTTTTTGCTTGTTTCCATCTCTATGGCACGAGTTATTTTAGTGATAAAGGAACTTATTTTTGTTTTTATGATTTAATCTGGGGCGATGGAGGATCTGGTAAGTTCCCTGTAAAAACTGCTATCAACGGGGGATGCAAGCCAAATATTAACATTTGCTCGGATGGAAGTAACGTTTTCTTTTTCGATGAGTTGAACGGAAGATTCTTATGCATTGATGCTAACGGGGAATTGCATGATTATCCAGATCAAGAGGATGTTACCGAGAATGGAATTCGTCACTCGTTGCTTTTCTTGGGGAATATTGGTGGAAAACAGATGGCTATATTGCGAGATGCTAGCGATGCTGAAAAATTATGGTTGTATGAATTAGAACTTGTCGTTGAAGATCCGTGGTGGGGAGGAACAATGGCGAATCCCGGTAATCCGATCACAAAAATCTCGGAAATTTCTAGTGAAAAGTTAAGAAAAGCCGAGTGTTTCTGTTCGAACGAGACCTCTGCGAGAATATTATATTTTGTTATGGAAGGACAGGTATATGCTTATGATATTGACAATGAAACAGAAACTCGTTTGACTTTGGATGGGCTTGGTGATGGGGAAGAAATTCGTTTTATTCGTCATCGTTATTGGACTGGGGCGCTTGATCCAAAAGAGAATTTCGATTGTCTAGTAGTGGGGACCCAGGCTGGAAATAATTACAAGATTTGCATGTATGACTTGATAGGAGGGATGACAAATGGTAATGTGACTCGATTATTTACAGGGAAGGGACGTGCGGTTGGTTTACAATTTGTTACGCTAGGTTTCGAGGTAACTAGTGCTGTCCAGGGAGACTACCCTGTATCTTATTGATTAAAGTTACAAGGAGCTAGATGTCAGGCATGATACCCAAGGAAAAGAAGCGGGAGTAAAAAATGATTTTTTTAGAAGTGAAATATAGAGGAAACATTCCCGTTTTTTCACGGGAATGTTTCAAATAAGAAAATGAGAAGGAAAATGAGAAGAACTGTTGTTTTAACGATATTACTGGCGTATGGAAGTGTGGTTTTGTTCGGGCAGAATGTGACCCTTTACAATACGAATATTGTTGACGTTGAGGGGGGAAAGGTTGTTCCGGGCATGACAGTTCACGTTAAAAATGGGATGATTGCAAGAATTGTTAAAGCGAAGAAAAGGATCAAGAAAGGACAAACGGACTATACGGGAACTTATTTGATGCCGGGATTAATTGATTCTCACACGCATTGGGGGAATAACACGATGAAAGCCAGTTATATGCGGGAGATGGCGGAGTCTTATCTGGCAGATGGGGTTACCACCGTACGTGATGCGGGTGGTGATGCGCGTAACGTGAAACTTTACAAAGTTAAACAGGATAGTGGGGTTATAGTGGGACCGGACGTGTACTTCTCTTCACTTTGGGCTGGTCCGTCATATTACGGGGGAAGGGAGAGATTAGACACCCGGGGACACGTGACCGAGAACGCCCCGTGGAGTCAAAAAATAAAGGACACGACAAGTTTTGAACAATTGGAGAGAATGATACTGGAAGCCAAAGAGTTCGGTTGTACGGGACTTAAGTTATATAATAATATTTCTTTCGATATGTTAAAGAAAATTGTACCCTTGTGTCGTGAACATGGACTTAAAGCCTGGGGACATTTCGCTATTTTTCCTGCGGTTGCACGTGAGGTTGTGGAAGCCGGGTGCGAGACGGTCTCTCATGTTTATTTGATAGACGGGATGGAAGGTTTTACACGGTCGTTTAAAACCAAGCGCTTTTCCCCGGCGGAAGTAGAACATAGAGCTTCTATTTTTAGGGAGATGGCTCGCCAGGGAACAATTTTAGATGCCACTGTTCTGATCTGTATGAATGATTACAGGAAAGAATTCGTGCCTCGCTATGTGAGCGAGGCGTACCGGTTGGGAGTAAAAATTGCTACCGGGACAGACTGGGTTCGACTAGAAAACGGCAGGATAAACTCGGTTTTTATGGACGAACTATATCTATTGACTGATTCTTGCGGGATGAGCATCCCAGACGTGTTACGGGCCGCCACTATTGTTGGGGCAGAGGTTTTGGGACAGGTCGATAAATTGGGAGTCATTCGTGAAGGTGCTGAGGCTGATTTGATAGTTTTAAAGTCTAACCCCTTGGAATCATTGCAAGCTTTGCGTCAGCAATTGGCCTTGTACATGAACGGGAAAAAGGTAAAATAATGTAAATAAAGAGAAAGTGAGGGTATGAATTGTGGGGATTTCCCTTTTCGTCATTCACCTCTACGATATCATCGGTGGGCAGTTCTTTAATATCCACGAATGACAAGGCGGTGAAATTTGCAAACACGAGCAAGTCTCGGGTATAAGTCAACTTCTTATTCCATGAATTCGTGTGTCATTACCGTCTTGATTTCATCTTCGGTCAGATATTACCTCTCCTTGATATTCTGATTGACCCGGTACCGGGTCAATGTTTTTTGTCAGTTTGTTATAATGAGCCTTTGAGCCGATTGTTTTCAACCATGTGCAATGGGCCCACACGCTACCGTTGTGTATCCCTGCATTGGTAGCGAGATAGATTTCGTACTCTTTGATAAAGTTGGGAGTAAGTTCAAGCATAGCAATATCACTTCTCTTGTTGCATTTTTGATGAACATGACTATAGATTTCTTAACCTTACACGTACTTTATAAAAAGCTAACATACAGTTTGCTTATACGTTTTGACAACTCTCCTTCTCTTTATTAAACGTACCGGGTAATGTTGTGTACTTCGTTTAGATTCCTCGATCGTTATTATGTTTCGATTCGGTAGTTATTAACGCTTGGAGATTAAAACCTTGATGTTATCCAAGGCAAGATTGATGCCTCGTGCCTCCTTGTTCTCTTTAGTTACCCTGTGCCTGTTTGGGGAAGCCATACCCTTTTTACGATAGTCGTTTGTAATAGAACAGGGCTATCCCCCCATTGATTGTATCTCTTGTTATAATGGGACTCCATCGTTTTGCTTTTGCCGGTCGTTCATGTATAACTCATCTTAAATGTTCTTCGCATAAATCTATCCTTTTTAGAGATTAGGGTGTTACATGTTGTCTCGAGATAAATAATAAATCTATTACGAATAACATTATAGCGTTTCTTTATAATTGGTAAATCTCGTTATTTGAAATATTCAATAATATTAAGTGATATTGGATTTTTCCAGTCGCTTCAATTGTTTTAGTTTTTTCGATTTATTGTTGATATAAATATCGTTAAATAGTAAAATTATGTATATTTTTTTGAATATGTTGTTCCATAAAGTGAAAAATATTACTTTTGTATTCATCTAGAGTGTTATCATGTCAAAAAGAAAGATATACACGTGACAGGGGAAATTTTAAAATAATTTAATGACCATGCAAACTACACTGTTTTCCCCTGTCTTTTTTGTAACTTGCACGATCTTTGCGTGCTTTATTAGTGGGGAAAACGGGAAAATTCAGAATTGTACATCTTTGTTTTTTGACCTGCAAAAGGGAGAGACGATTAGAAATGATATGTTGACCTTGATTGTTATAAAGAGATTTCCGTTAATTTGATATCTTGGGACCTCCATCTATGTACACGTGAAACATGCTTATAAATTTAAGACTTATATACAAGTTTACAGTAGATCAATATCCTCCCGGCTTCGCTGTACTCCTTCTATAAACAGAGGGTGAGGTAAGTTACTCGCTATTTTTGACAAAATGTACAAGTACAGGAAGTGATACAAAAATGCTGGGTAGTTTGAGCGTAAAAACAGGCTTGCTTTCATTTACGGTAAAATGGTAATAATTACCTAAATTTATTCGAGAATCCCTGTCTTTGCTTCATGTCTTAATCTCTTCAAGAAAACACGTTTTTCCCCTCAATAATAGAATAATACAAGATTTATTTCTATTAATATTGTATTAATAGTATTTATTTGTTGTTTGAGAAAGTCAAATCGAGGGACAGACGTGTATCATGAACGACTCTCATGATTGAATTGTTATAAATACTTGTGTTTTCCAGTAAATTGGAAGGATATACAAGTTTAATCGTAATAGACCTTGATAGATAGTGTATTATAGTAATTATAAAACTTGTTTTTAGTTTTGATAATTAAATACCTGCTAAATATATGTTATGTTTTTTAGGGATCACGGGGTTGTTTATCAAGTTGAGAAAATATATCTTTGCCATGTGAAGTTACGAAAAGAGTGTAATTTATTGGAAATGAGCGTAGGTTAATTGCTCT
>ERZ833822.2122-NODE-2122-length-13251-cov-4.366702_pt1 | contig 13251 bp, 7 predicted proteins | sample MGYA00519913_ERZ833822 | MGnify/ENA primary metagenome ERZ833822 (study PRJEB31850, sample SAMEA3708746) | human gut metagenome | biome: human gut; feature: human-associated habitat; material: faeces | place: China | collected 2014 ... | reverse complement strand
GAGGATATACTTGTCCAGACCGTCGAACGCACCGCCGCAGATGAAGAGGATGTTGCGCGTGTCGACCTGGATGAATTTCTGCTCGGGGTGCTTGCGGCCGCCCTGGGGAGGCACGTTGACCACCGTTCCTTCGAGGATTTTCAGCAGGGCCTGCTGCACGCCCTCGCCCGAAACGTCGCGCGTGATGGAGGGGTTGTCGCCCTTGCGCGCGATCTTGTCGATCTCGTCGATGAAGACGATGCCGCGCTCGGCCTGCTCGACGTTGTAGTCGGCGACCTGCAACAGCCGCGAGAGGATGCTCTCGACATCCTCGCCCACATATCCCGCCTCGGTCAGAACGGTCGCGTCGACGATCGTGAACGGCACTTTCAGCAGCTTGGCGATCGTGCGGGCCATCAGCGTCTTGCCCGTGCCCGTCGGACCGACCAGCACGATGTTCGACTTGTCGATCTCGACCTCGTCCTCCTTCGGGGCGTACAGCAGCCGCTTGTAGTGGTTGTAGACCGCCACGGACATATACCGCTTGGCGGCATCCTGCCCGATGACATACTGGTCGAGGAACTCCTTGATCTGCGCCGGCTTGAGCAGTTCCTCCATCTTGAGCGGAGCCGCCGCCGGACGCCGTCCCCGTTCGGAGGCGATGTCGTTGTCGACGATGATCTTATAGCCGTTCTCGATACATTTGTTACAGATATTCGCGCCGTCCGAACCCTGGAACATGATCTCCACGTCCGTGCGCTTGGCGCCGCAGAACGAGCAGCAGTCGCCGCCGTTCTTGTTGTTGTTCTTATTCTGTGCCATGCGGTTTACTTGTCTCGTTTGGAAAGCACCTCGTCGATCAGTCCGTAATCCTTCGCCTCGCGGGCCGACAGCCAGTAGTCGCGGTCGGCGTCCTTCTCGATCTTCTTGACCGGGACGCCCGAGTGGACCGAGAGGATTTCGTACAGCTCGCGCTTGGTTTTCAGAATCTCGCGCGCCGTGATCTCGATGTCCGAGGCCTGCCCCTGCGCGCCGCCCAGCGGCTGGTGGATCATCACCCGCGAATGCGGGAGCGCCGAACGCTTGCCCTTGGCGCCCGCCGTGAGCAGCACGGCGCCCATCGAGGCGGCAAGCCCCGTGCAGATGGTCGCCACGTCGGAGTTCACCAGCTGCATGGTGTCGTAAATGCCCAGTCCGGCCGAAACCGACCCGCCGGGCGAGTTGATGTAGATCTGAATGTCCTTCTCGGGATCGACCGATTCGAGGAACAGCAGCTGGGCCTGGATGATATTGGCCGCGTCGTCGTAGATCGGCGCGCCGAGGAAGATGATGCGGTCCATCATCAGGCGCGAGAAAACGTCCATCGTGGCGATGTTCAGCTGACGCTCCTCGATGATCGTAGGCGACACGTAGGCCGCGCTTACCGACTGGAAATCGTGCAGTTTCAGCGAACTGATCCCGCAGTGGTTCCGTGCGTATTTTTCAAATTCTGACATAGTCGTATTTATTTACTCTTCATATTCTGCCTTCTGCCGGTCAGGAGCGCACAAGCCGCCGGAAGCATTCCGGATTCCCCATCGCCCCCGAAACCCGCTTCTTAAAGCGGGCGCGAAAACCGCCGCAAGCGATCCGGCCCCCGTCGCTCCCGAAAGCCGCCTCCCAGGCGGGCGGACGGGAGCGCAGAACCGGATGGAAAGCGTGAAAACCCACAGCCGCCCCTAAAAGCGCGTTCTTAAAGCACAAAGGACTTTGCAAACATCACGCCTGCAAAGTCCAAAGATAGATAAAATTCCGCGAAACTTAAAGTTCCTTCGCCAATTTAGCGAAATCGTCCGCAGATACGGCTTTTTCAGTTACCTTGACCTTCGATTTGACATCCTCGACGACCTTCACTTCATAGAGCTTCTCGTAAATCTTCTGGCCCTGATCCTTGTCGGCGAGAATCTTCTCGGCGTAACCCTCCAGCATGTCGTCCGGCGCCGAGGGCATGCCGTACTGTGCGAACTGCGAGGCGGCCAGCGCCTTGGCTTCGGAGAGCGCCTCCTCCTTCGAAACGGAGATGCCGTCGGTCTTGATGAAGTGCTTCTGGAGGTAGTTCCAGGTGAACATCTTCAGGAACTGGTCGAAATCCTTCTCGATGTCCTCCATCGAGAACTTGCCCTCGTTGATCGTGTAGAGCCAGCGCTTGAGGAACGCCGCGGGCATCTTCAGGTCGGCCTTCTTCACGAGATAGTCGCGCACCTGCAACGTGAAGAGGTAGTCGCTCTCGCGGCGCAGCTCGGCCTCGATCTGCGCGTCGATGAACTTGTCCAGCCCGGCTTCGTCCGTGACGCCGCCCTGCGGGAAAGCCATCTTGAAGAACTCCTCGTTCAGCTCCGGCTCGGCGAACTTGCGGATTTTGGTGATCTCCAGTTCGAATTCGGGGTTGACGCCCTCCAGTTCGTTCTCCTTGACCTGCAGGCAGGCGGCGCGCTGGGCGGGATTTTTATAGAGTTCGTTGATATTCACCTTCATCTTGTCGCCGACCTTCTTGCCGATGAAAGGCTTGCGGTCGGCCTCGTCCATCGAGATCAGACCCACGTAAGCGTCCGCAACGTTCATCTCGCCGTTGTCAAGCGTCACCGACAGCGCCTCGTCCGAAGTCACCTTCTCGGCGTCCACCAGGCGGCCGAAGCGGCGCAGGTAGTTCGAACGGTAGTCGTCGTGCATCTTCTTGTCGACCTTGATCTTGTTGTAGGTCAGCTTATCCTTGTCGGAAAGCTCCAGCTTGATCTCGGGAGCCTCGCCGATCTCGAACACGAATTCGAACTCGGTGGCGTTGTCGAAATCGAAGTCGCCCTGCTCCTCCGCGGGAATCACGTCGCCCAGATAGTCGATGCCCTCCTTCTGGAGATATTCGAAAACGGCGTTCGAAGCCTGACGGTAGGACTGCTCGGCCAGGACGCCCTTGCCGTACATCTTCTTGACGATGCCCATGGGGACCATGCCCGGACGGAATCCGGGGATGTTGGCCTTGCGCTTGTACTCGCGCAGGGACTTTTCGACCTCCTGCCCGTAATCCGCCTCGCCGACAGTCACGCGGATCAGCGAGTTATTCTCGCCGCGTTGTTCTCTTACAATGTTCATAATGAATGAATTATATTTGTTATTCTTCGTATTTCCGTTCAGAATCGGGAGGCAAAGATACGAAATTATTCCATTTCCGGCAAGACATTACCCGTAATAATACGGTCAAATTATGATATACGGTTTGTTTTTCGTACCTTTGGGGCCGCAACGCCCCGCTTGCCGGGGAAGGTTCTACCGAGCCGTGCGCAATTCCGTTTTGATCCCATCCGGCTTTTCCGCAGCCTTTGGAGTCGCAACGCCCCTTTTGCCAGCCGAAAGGTTTTACCGAACCGCACGCAATTCCGTTTTGATCCCATCCGACTTTTTCGTATCTTTGTGAGCTATTTTGTTCCGAAACAATGAAAACGACCCCGATATTCCTGTTTTCCATCCTGCTGCTGGGCGCATGCGGCGGTCCGGCGGCGCGCGCCAAACGCCCCGGCGCAAAGGCGCAGGCCGCGGCGGCCGTGCAGGCCGAGCCGAAAACGTACACCTACCGCATCGCGGCGACCTACCCCCACTCGACCGGCGCCTACACCCAGGGGCTGCAATACGTCGACGGGACGATGTGGGAAGGTACGGGCCAGCACGGCGAATCGGTCGTTCGGAAGACCGATCTCGCGACGGGGAAAACCGAGGTCATGGCGCGCCTGCCCCGTTCGGAGTTCGGCGAAGGAATCACCCTGCTCGGCGGGAAGCTCTACCAGCTGACCTGGCAGTCCAACACCGCGCACGTATATTCGCTGGAGAACGGGAAACTGCAAAAGGTCCGCGACTTCCGCTATCCGGGCGAAGGCTGGGGCCTCACGACCGACGGCGAGAAGCTCTACATGTCGGACGGCACGGCCACGATCCACACGGTCGATCCCGCGACGTTCCGCCGCGAAAAGCGCGTGACGGTGACCTACAAGGGCGCGCCGGTCGAATACCTCAACGAACTGGAGTGGATCGGCGACAAAATATGGGCCAACGTCTACACCACCGACCAGATCGTCGTCATCGACCCCGCGACGGGCGTCGTCGAGGGCGTCGTCGACCTCGCGGGGCTGCTGCCCGAAACGGAAATGACCGCGACGACCGACGTGCTGAACGGCATCGCCTATGACGCCGAGGGGGACCGCATCTTCGTGACGGGCAAAAACTGGCCGAAACTCTACGAAATAGAAATTACCGAAAAATAAATGACGACAACGCTATACGACCAACTGGAGCGCCGCATCCTGCTGCTCGACGGAGGCTTCGGCACGATGGTGCAGGGCTACGGACTGCAGGAGGAGGACTACCGCGGCCGGCGGTTCGCCGGCTGGCCGGTGCAGCTCAAGGGCTGCAACGACCTGCTCGCGCTGACCCGCCCGGACGTGGTGCGCGAGATTCACGAAAAATACCTGCGGGCGGGAGCCGACATCATCGAAACCGACTCGTTCAACGCCAACGCCGTGTCGCTGGCCGACTACCGGCTCGAAGAGTGCGCTTACGAGATTTCGAAGGCCGCAGCCGGAATCGCACGCAGCGCGGCCGACGAGTTCACGGCCCGCAACCCGCAGAAGCCGCGTTTCGTGGCGGGATCGGTGGGTCCCACGAACCGCACGGCCTCGATGTCGGCCGACGTACAGAATCCCGCGGCCCGCGAGGTGACCTTCGCACAACTGGTCGCAGCGTATACGGATCAGGTGCGGGGACTGGTGGACGGCGGGGCGGACATCCTGCTGGTGGAGACCGTTTTCGACACGCTCAACGCCAAGGCGGCCCTCTGGGCCATCGACACGCTCTGCGAGCGGCTGGGCCGCGCGATCCCCGTAATGGTCTCCGGAACGCTCGCCGACGCCAGCGGCCGCACCCTCTCGGGGCAGACCGTCGAGGCCTTCGCCGTCTCGGTGTCGCATGCGAACCTGCTGTCGGTCGGACTGAATTGCGCCTACGGGGCCAAGCAGCTGCTGCCCTACCTCGAACGGCTGGCGGCAGTGGCCGGAACGCGCATCTCGGCGCACCCGAACGCAGGGCTTCCCAACGTGATGGGCGGTTACGACGAGACGCCCGAAATGTTCGCCGGGGATGTCGGCGAGTATATGCGTCGCGGACTGGTGAACATCGTGGGCGGCTGCTGCGGCACGACGCCCGCCCACATATTCGAATTGTCGAAAATATCCGGAGACTACGCCCCGCGGCCCGTTCCCGCGCCGAAGCACATCACGACCTTGAGCGGTCTGGAGCCGCTGCGGATCGTCCCCGAAGCCAACTTCATCAACGTCGGCGAACGCACGAACGTCGCCGGATCGGCCCGTTTCGCAAGGCTGATCCGCGAAGCCAACTACGAAGAGGCGCTCTCGGTGGCCCGCGCACAGGTCGACGCCGGGGCGCAGATCGTCGACGTCTGCATGGACGACGGGCTGATCGACGGTCCGGCGGCGATGCGCACGTTCCTCAACCTGATGGCCTCGGAGCCGGAGATCGCCCGCGTGCCGGTGATGATCGACTCGTCGAAATGGGAGGTACTTCAAGCGGGACTTGAAGTGACGCAGGGTAAGTCGGTGGTCAACTCCATCTCGCTCAAGGAGGGCGAAGCGGAATTCCTGCGCCGGGCCGCGGAGATCCACCGCTTCGGCGCTTCGGCCGTGGTGATGCTCTTCGACGAGCGGGGCCAGGCCGACACCTTCGAACGTAAAGCAGAGGTTGCGGAGAGGGCATACAAGCTATTGACGGACAACGGATTTCCGCCCGAAGACATCATTTTCGACCCCAACGTGCTGGCCGTCGCAACGGGCATTGCGGAGCACGACGGCTACGCCAAGGCGTTCATCGACGCGACGCGCTGGATCAAGGAGCACCTTCCCCATGCGAAGGTCTCGGGCGGCGTGTCGAACCTTTCGTTCGCCTTCCGCGGCAACAACACGGTGCGCGAGGCGATGCACTCGGCGTTCCTCTACCACGCCATCCGGGCCGGAATGGACATGGGCATCGTCAACCCGCAGATGCTCAAAGTGTACAGCCAGATCGAACCCGAACTGCTCTGCCGCGTCGAGGACGTGATCCTCTGCCGCCGGGCCGACGCCGCGGAGCGGCTCGCGGAGTATGCCCACGGGGTGCAGCAGACGGCCCAGGCGCAGCCGCAGGCCCCCGACGCATGGCGTGCGGGGACGCTCGGAGAGCGTATCGCCCATGCGATGCTCAAGGGCGTGGCCGACTACGTGGAGCAGGATGCGCTGGAGGGTTACGAGGCGCTGGGAAGCCCGATGGCCGTGATCGACACGCTGCTGATGCCTGCCATGGAGCAGGTCGGCACGCTGTTCGGCGAGGGCAAGATGTTCCTGCCGCAAGTGGTGAAGACCGCCCGCGTGATGAAACGCGCGGTGGCGGCGCTGACGCCCTATATCGAACAGGGGTCGGCCGCGAATGCGCATAATTCGGGGAAAGTGCTGATCGCCACCGTGAAAGGCGACGTGCACGACATCGGCAAGAACATCGTGGCGGTCGTGATGGCCTGCAACGGTTACGAAATCCGGGACCTGGGCGTGATGGTCGAGCCGGAACGCATCGTCGAGGAGGCGGTGGCGTGGGGCGCGCAGTGCATCTGCCTGAGCGGGCTGATCACCCCGTCGCTCGACGAAATGGCCCGCGTCTGCGAGGAGCTGGAACGGCGGGGGCTGCGCATTCCGGTCATCATCGGCGGCGCGACGACCTCGGACCTCCACACGGCGGTGAAGATCGCCCCGGTTTATTCGGGCGTGGCGGTCCACTCCGCGAACGCCAGCCGCAACAGCCAGATACTGGCGCAGCTGCTCGGCCCCGACGGCGACCTTTACGCCGACAAGGTGAAAGCCGACCAGCAGGCCCTGCGCGAGGAGTACGCCCGCCGGCTGCGGGAGCGCGACCTCATTCCGATCGCCGAAGCGCGCGCGGCGCGGCGCGGCGCGGCGCAGCACGAACCCGTCGTGCCGCTCCATACGGGGCGCATGGTCTTCCCCGACTTCGACGTGGCCGACGCCGAACCGTACATCGACTGGAGTTTCTTCTTCGCGGCGTGGGGACTCAAGGGGCGTTACCCCGAGATTCTCGACCACCCCGAAAAGGGCGCCGAGGCGCGCAAGGTCTTCGCCGACGCCCAGGCCCTGCTGGCCCGCATCCGCGACGAGCGGCTGCTGACGCTGCAAGGGGTCGCGGGCATCTTCCCGGCACGCTCCGAGGGCGACGACATTCTGGTGACGGACGCGAAAGGGCGCGAAAAACGCCTCCCGATGCTGCGCAACCAGACGCGCGGCGAGGAGAACCTGTCGCTGGCGGACTTCATCGCACCGGACGGCGACTGGATCGGCTGTTTCGCCCTGACGGCCGGCATCGGGCTGAAGGAGCTGGCGGAAAAGTTCCGCGCCGGGGGCGACGACTATTCGGCCATCATGGCCAAACTGCTGGCCGACCGCCTCACGGAGGCCTTCGCCGAGGCCGTGCACGCCTTCATGCGGCGCGAGATGTGGGGCTACGAAACGGGCACGCCGCCCACCCCCGAGCAGGCAGTCCGCGGCCAGTACCGCGGCCGCCGCATGGCCTTCGGCTACCCGGCCTCGCCCGACCATTCGCTCAAACGCGAGGTCTTCGACCTGCTCGCGGTCGAGGTGACGACCGGAATGCGGCTGACCGAAAACTGGATGATCGACCCCGGGGAGGCGCTGTGCGGACTGATGTTCTCCGACGCCGACTACTTTTCGGTCGGGACCATCGGCGCCGAACAGCTGCTCGACTACGCACGCCGCCGCGGAATGGAGGCCGAAACCGTAAAAAAGATTATACCGAACAACGTATGAACGTCGTAGAGATCATCAACGAAGCGATCGCCTCCGGGCGCACCCGCTTCGCGTTCGAACTGCTCCCGCCGCTCAAGGGCGACGGCATGCAGAAGATATTCGCCGCCGTGGAGCCGCTGATGGCCCTCGACCCGGCTTACGTCAACATCACCTTCCACCGCGAGGGAATCAAGGAGACCGAGCGCGAGGACGGCAGCGTCGAATGGCACGTCGTGCGCCGCCGCCCCGGGACGGTGGGCATCTCGGCGGCCATCCAGAACCGCTACGGCGTGGAGGTGGTCCCGCACCTGATCTGCGGCGGACTGTCGAAATACGACATCGAGGACACGCTGATCGACATGGACTTCCTGGGCCTGCACAACGTGCTGGCGCTGCGCGGAGACAAGTCGCAGAACGAAAAGCGTTTCATGCCCCATCCGCAGGGCCACGCCCACGCCGTGGACCTCGTGCGGCAGATCGCCGACATGAACCGCGGAAAATTCATCGACGGCGAGGTCGAGGAGTGCCACCACTCGAAATTCTCGATCGGCGTGGCGGGCTATCCCGAGGTGCACGCCGAGGCGCGCGACATCACCTCGGACATCGCCCGCCTGCGCGACAAGGTCGACGCCGGGGCGGAATATGTCATCACGCAGATGTTCTTCGACAATGCCAAATACTTCGACTTCGTGCGCCGCTGCCGCGAAGCGGGGATCACCGTGCCGATCATCCCCGGCATCAAGCCCCTCTCGACGCTGCGCCACCTGGAAATACTGCCCGAAACGTTCGGCGTGAAGCTGCCCGAGGAACTCGTGCGCGAAGTCAAGGCGCATCCCGACGGCGTGCGCGAAGTGGGAACCGAGTGGGCCATCGCCCAAAGCCGCGAACTGATGGCCGCAGGCGTGCCCGTGCTGCACTACTACACGATGAGCCGCACGACGAACATACAGAAAATCGTCAAGGCGGTTTTCTGACCCAAACCGATAAAACAGAGAATCAATGGAACCTGTCGAATTCCGCCGCCGCCTGCATGCGCACCCCGAACTGTCGTTCAAGGAACACGACACGGCGGCGTTCATCGAACAGCAGCTCGACGAACTGGGCATCGAACACCGCCGGATCGCATCGACGGGCGTCGTGGCCCGCATCAAGGGCCGCAAGACCCCCGAAGGCGACCGGCGCGCCGCGGTGCTGCGCGCCGACATCGACGCCCTGCCCGTCACGGAGCGGAACGACTGCGAGTGGAGATCGCAGAACGAGGGCGTGATGCACGCCTGCGGCCACGACATGCACGCCGCGGTGCTGTTCGGCGTGCTGAAAACCTTCGCCGAGGCGCCCGATTTCCGGGGCACGCTCTTCGGGCTGTTCCAGCCGGGCGAGGAGTGCAACCCGGGCGGAGCCTCGCTGGTGCTGGCCGAAAAGCCGTTCGAGGGCTACGACGTGCGGGCCGTCGTCGGCGAACACGTCGAACCGCAGCTGGAAGTCGGGACCCTCGGATTCCGGGCCGGAAAGTACATGGCGGCAAGCGACGAACTGCGCTTCCGCGTCCGCGGCACGGGCGGGCACGGCGCCATGCGCAAGCAGCTCAAGGACCCCGTGGCGGCCGGCGCCGAACTGCTGACGCGCCTCATCGCGCTCAACGGCGAGGAGTGCGTGCTCTCGATCGGCCGCGTGGAGGCCGGGGGCGCGACGAACATCGTGCCCGACGAGATCTACATGGAGGGAACGCTGCGCACGTTCGACGAACGCGAGCGCGGCATCATCCACCGCCGCATCGAGATCATCGCCGCGGACATCGACGCCCGGCACGGCGTGAAGACCGAAGTGACGATCGGCCGCGGCTATCCGTGCGTCGTCAACGACGAGATCCTCGTGAAGCAGGCCACGGCCCTGGCCAAAGCCGAGAAGCTGAAGGTCGAGATGCTGCCCCTGCGCACCACGGCCGAGGATTTCGGGTTCTACTGCAAGCAATACCCGTCGCTGTTCTACCGGCTGGGCGTGGGCGCTGCGGCCGGACGCCCGCACACGGCGACATTCTTCCCCGACGAAGCGGCTATCGGCGTGGGCATCGCCTACATGCGGAAACTGGCCCTGCAACTCCTGGAAAAATAACGCCCGGTTCCGCAAAACGCACACAGGCCGGCCGCGACAGCGGCAAAACGGGCACAACGGAAATCCGACGGAGGACCGAAGCCCTGCAAATTTTTAAGAAATGATGAAAAAACAGAAACAACGCTCCGAAAACGGAGCACGGAAGACGGACCGCACCTCGATCATATTGAGCATGTTCCGGGAATTCCCCAACAATAAGTTCTCGCTGAAGCACCTGGCTTCGGCTTCCGGAGGCGCCACGAAAGAGGGCCGCCGCGAAACGTTAGAAATCCTCGGACGCCTCTTCGAAGAGGGAGTCGTCGAGGAGTGCGCGCGCGAAAAATACCGTCTGATGCAGACCCACCTGCCCCACTACGAGGGCGTGGCCGACATGGCCCCCTCGGGTTCGGTCTATGTGAAGGTCGAAGGGCAGGAGAGCGACATCTTCGTCAACCAGCGCAACGCCGCGAACGCCCTGAACGGCGACCGCGTGGAGGTGGTGGCCATCCACCGCGGCCGCGACGGGAAATTCTGGTTCGGCGGATTCGACGGCATCGTCGGTTTCGATCCCTCACAACACCATTTCTCGCCCAAGCCCGAACCGGCCCTCTACATCACGGGACTGAGCATCAACAACGAGGAGCAGAGCGTCGGGGGAGAGGGATCGCCCCTCGATCGGAGTCCGCTCTTCACCGACCGCATCACCCTCGCACACAACCAATCGAACATCAGTCTCCGTTTCGCCGGCACCAGTTTCTCGCAAACCGGCTCGATCGACTACTACTATGCACTCGAACCGGTAGACACGGAGTGGATCGCCGCCGACCGGTCACGTCCGATCTCCTTCGCCCAGCTTCAGCCGGGCAACTACACGTTCCGCATCCGGGCCGTCAACCGCAACGGCGGCTGGCAAAGCGCGGAACGGTCGCTGAAGATCGTCATCCGCCCTCCGTGGTGGGGCACGGGGCTGGCCAAGATCGCCTACCTGCTCATCGTCGCCGGAGGCGCCGCCGCCGGATTCCGCTACTACCTGCGACGCAAACGCAAGCAGATACTCGAACAGCAGCGGCTGTTCGAGGCCGAGAAGGAGAAGGAGCTGTACGGAGCCAAAATCGACTTCTTCACCGAAATCGCCCACGAGGTCCGGACGCCCCTGACACTCATCAAGGGGCCGCTGGAGGACATCATGGAGATGAACGCCGACCCGAAGCTGGAGAAGAACCTGCATGTCATCCACAAAAACACACAACGCCTGCTGGAGCTGATCCGCCAGCTGCTCGACTTCCGCAACGTCGATTCGAACAAGATGCGGCTCGACTTCGTGCGTTTCGACATTCCGATGCAGCTGCAGTGCATCGTCGAGCGTTTCGAGCCGACCATCGAGAAACGGGGGCTTCACCTGACGCTCCGCCCCGGCGAAGGCTCGTTCCAAGCCGCAGCCGACCGCGAGGCGCTGACCAAGATCGTGAGCAACCTGCTGAACAACGCGCTGAAGTACGCCGAACACGAAATCGAGGTGGCGCTCGAACACAACGGCGAAACCTTCTCGGTCCGCGTGACGAGCGACGGCGAGAAGATACCCATACACCTGAGCGAAAAGATTTTCGAACCCTTTTTCCGCATCGACCGCACGGGGCAGGCTCCCGGAGCCGGCATCGGACTGCCGATGGCCCGCTCTTTGGCCCAGCTGCACAAGGGGCATCTGTTCCTCGACACGGCGGCTCCGGGCAATTCGTTCGTGCTGACCCTCCCGCTCGTACAAGAGCAATACATCAATCTTCAGGAGCAGGCGGAAACGCTCGCGGAACTCCCCGGCGAAGAGACCGAAATGCTGCTGGCCGACCCGCAGGAGCCGACCGAGACCGCCTCGTCGGAACAGGACTATTCGGTACTGCTCGTCGAGGACAACACCGCCATACAGCAGTATCTCGCCGGCCGCCTGCGCAGGGAATGCGTGGTGCTGACCGCCTCCAACGGCGCCGAAGCCCTCGAAATCCTGCACAATCAGGCCGTAGACCTCGTGGTCTCGGACATCATGATGCCCGGCATGGACGGCATGGAGCTGTGCCGCACGATGAAACGGGAGGAGAACCTGCACTCCATCCCGCTGGTCTTCCTTACGGCCAAGAACGACATGACGGCCAAGATCGAAGGGCTGCACATCGGCGCCGAAGCCTTCATCGAAAAGCCCTTTTCGTTCAGCTATCTGCGTGCCCTGATCTTCTCGATCATGGACAACCGCCGCAAGGAGCGGGAAGCCTTCATCAAACGCCCCTTCGTACCGGTTCACAACATACGCATGTCGAAGGCCGACGAGGAGTTCATCAACAGGATCATCGCGCTCATCGAAGAACACATGACCAACGAACAGCTGAACGTCGAATGGCTGTCGGAAGCGCTGCACATAAACCGTTCGAGCCTGCTGCGCAAGGTCAAGAACATCACCAACCTCTCGGTGGTGGACTTCATCCGCCTGATACGTCTGAAAAAAGCGGCCCGCATGCTGCAGGACGGGAAACACAAGATCAACGAAGTGTGCTACGCCGTAGGCATCACCTCCCCGTCGTATTTCAGCCGGCTGTTCTACAAACAGTTCGGCATGCGTCCGCGCGACTTCGAAAAGATGCACAAGCCCGAAGAACCGCAGACCGACGGCGGAGACGCCCCGAAACACGCCTGAAAGCCGCCCGAAAAGCGGGAATGCATCAAAAAGACTATAGTTAGCCGAATCCTTGCTATTTGAGGCGGGGTTCCGAGCATAATTTTGCGGTATAAACTCCAAAACAAAAAACAATGCACCATCTACTGAAAGCCTGCGCGGCAGCGGTTCTCCTGCTCTGGAGCTGCAACATCACGGCCGACAACAGAAACGGCCGCTGGGAGGTCGTCACCAACTCCGACCACACCGTCACACTGCTTTGCAACGGCGATACGCTCTTGTCGCGCGCCGCTTCGACAGCACGTCTCGACGGACGGACCGTTTCGTCGCAGTCGTACCGGAAACAGCAGGTCCGCACCCGCCGCACCCAAGATCCGCTGGGCAAGGCCCTCGAAATCCGCATCCGCCATACCGACCGGGCGCTTCCTCAAATGGAAATCAGCTACCGGCTCTACGACCACGGCCGGTTCGTCACCGTGCAGTCGACGCTCTCCGATAAAAAAGGCGTATCGACCAACGGACTGACGCCCGTCGCCGCCGAAAAGCAGTCGCTGCGGCCCGGAGGTACGGCACGCGCCCTGTTCATCCCTTTCGACAACGACTGCTGGATCCGCTACGCGTCGCATCCGCTCGGCTTCG
>ERZ833822.2119-NODE-2119-length-13275-cov-3.616793_pt1 | contig 13275 bp, 8 predicted proteins | sample MGYA00519913_ERZ833822 | MGnify/ENA primary metagenome ERZ833822 (study PRJEB31850, sample SAMEA3708746) | human gut metagenome | biome: human gut; feature: human-associated habitat; material: faeces | place: China | collected 2014 ... | reverse complement strand
GGAGGAACATAAAACGAAATTCGATGAAAATACTTTGCTGGACACAATCAAAGATGATCCGGCTTTTTCCGGCTATTCAAATTTGCTCTTTCCAAGAGGCCGCACCGAAGGCCTAAGGCTGAGAGAGGCAAGCAGACTTCTTCCTTATCACAGTTATGTGATGCCGAAAGAATCTGCTGAAGTGCTGAATTACATGAAAGATGAAGTCCTAAAGGGAAAGAAGATCTTCTACCCCTTAAAAACAGCTTCAAACGGCAGACCGGTTGCGGGACTCTTCTTTTTCCGCGGAAATCCGGATGCGCCTTTCGCGATTATTTGCCCGGGCGGCGGATTTCAATACGTCGGCGCGATTCACGAAGGTTTTCCGATCGCGAAGTTCCTTGCCGGAAAGGGCATCAATGCTTTTGTGATTGTCTATCGTGACGGCAGTGCGCAAGCCGCGTGCGACGATTTGGCGCAGGGCATCGATTTCATCTTTGACCACGCAAAGGAACTCCAAGTTTCTACTAAAAATTATTCTTTGTGGGGCGGATCTGCCGGCGCAAGAATGGCTGCCTATCTCGGAAGCTACGGAGCTACTGAGTTCGGCGGTAAAACAAAGCAGCGCCCGAGCGCCGTCATCATGGAATACACAGGTCACAGCGATATCAGCGGCTCTGAACCGGGGACTTATGCGGTTGTCGGAGATCAGGACGGCATCGCAAGCCCCTGGACCATGGAACAAAGAATCAAACGCCTTAAAGCTCAGGGAACACCGGCCGAATTCAGACTGATTCGCGGGATGCCGCACGGATTCGGCCTAGGAACAGGAACAACTGCCGAGGGCTGGGCACAGGAAGCGCTCGACTTTTGGCTTAAAAATTCAAAATAAGGACAAAAGGAAATGAAGACAAGAAAGTTATCTGAAGGTTTGGAGGTCTCGGACCTCGGTTACGGTGCCATGAGCCTTTCTCATGGATACGGCGAAGCTACCGATAGAAAGGATGCCGTAAAGATTTTGAGACAGGCGCTTGACTGCGGCTACACCTATTTTGATACCGCAGAAGTTTACGGCCCTTATATTAATGAAGAAATTGTCGGAGAAGCCTTAAAGCCTTTCCGTGACGAAGTAGTCATTTCTACGAAGTTCGGTATTTCGTTTTCCGAATACACCCACGGCGACATCATTCCTGACGCTCGCCCTGAAAAGATTCGTCAGTCCGTAGAAGGCTCTCTGAAGCGTCTCCAAACCGAAACCATCGATCTTTATTTCCAGCATCGTATCGACCCGAAGGTTGAACCGGAAGTGGTTGCCGAAGTTATGGGCGAACTGATTAAAGAAGGAAAGATTCGTCATTGGGGCGTCTCCGTGGCGCCGGAAGAATACATTCGCCGCGCACACAAGGTCACGCCGATTAGCGCAGTTCAGGACCGTTATTCTATGATGGCTCGCGGCATTGAAAAGCTCTTCCCGACGCTGGAGGAATTAGGTATCGGTTTCATGGCTTACTCTCCGCTTGCCAACGGTCTGCTTTCCGGAGCCTATGAAAAAGCGACAAATAAACAGTTCGAAGCCGTGGTCGATTACCGCTCCCGCATGCCGCAATTCACGCCCGAAGCGATGAAGAAAAACGAAGAGCTGATAGCATTCTTGCAGAAAACCGCTGAAGAACACAGCGCAACAATGTCTCAGCTGTCCCTGGCTTGGATGCTCGGCAAACACTCATGGCTCACAGCCATCCCCAGCAGTCGTAAACTCGAAAGAATCGTAGAAAACGCCGGCGGCGCAGTTGTCAAACTCTCTGCAGAAGAAATCAAGGCGATTGATGAAGCCCTCGATAAGCTGCCTAAGTCGGATATTTTCGGTGTCAAGAACAATTAAGGAGGTTGAGTATGCTTTGTAAGACTCTTAATAACGGCGTCAAAATGCCGATGCTCGGTTTCGGTGTGTTCCAAGTCACCGATCCGGAAGAATGCCGCAAAGCAGTTCTTTGTGCTTTAGAGAACGGCTATCGCTCCATCGATACAGCTCAGGCTTACGGTAATGAAGAGGCTGTCGGCCAAGCCATCAAAGACAGCGGCATTCCGAGAAATGAGCTGTTCATTACCACAAAGCTTTGGATTACCGATGTTTATTATGAAGGTGCTAAGAAAGCCTTTGCCGCTTCCTTACAAAAACTCGGTCTCGACTACCTTGATCTTTACCTCATCCATCAGCCGTACCACGATTATTACGGTGCCTGGAGGGCGATGGAAGAATTTCTGAAAGAAGGCCGCGTTCGTGCGATCGGCGTTTCTAACTTCGATATGGGCAGAATCGCCGACTTAGTGGCTTTCAATGAAGTCAAGCCGGCCGTCGATCAGATCGAATGCAACATCTTTAATCAGCGTCATTCCGACGAGGAATACCTGAACTCCAAGGGTATCGCGATGGAAAGCTGGGCTCCATTTGCCGAAGGCAAGAACGACCTGTTCCACAATCCGGTGCTCATGAAGATCGGCGAAAAATACGGCAAGTCCATCGCTCAGGTCGTCCTTCGCTGGCAGCTCCAAAGAGGCATCATCTGCATTCCTAAGAGCGTCAACCCCGCTCGTATCCGCCAGAACATCGATGTCTTTGACTTCGAACTGACGGCCGATGATATGGCTGCCATTAACGCTCTGGATCAGAAGAAGACCGTTTTCTTCGATCACAATGATCCGAAGATGGTTGAATGGCTCACCAAACTTCATTGATCGGGGGCAAAGTATGAAGAAAACTTTACTCGCCGTTTTACTCGGTTCCTTCGCACTGGCGTCCTTTGCTCAGCCGATCATGATTGAAAAGCAGGGCGCATTCTCTGCCGGCGGCACAGTCATCGAAGCCAAGAAGACTTTCGATCCGTACCATCCGGAACCGGATGCTATGACGTTGCACGGCGATCACGCAAACATCATTTATCAGATTCCGGCTCATGCCAAGAACGTATCCTTAATGTTTTTACACGGTGCCGGCCAGTCCATGCGAACCTGGCAGACAACACCGGACGGAAGAGAAGGCTTCCAGAGCCTTTTCCTGCGTAAAGGTTATCCGGTTTATTTGATCGATCAGCCTCGCCGCGGTGATGCGGGCAGGGCAACCGTTGACGGAACGATCAAGGCAAGTCCTGACGAACAATTCTGGTTCGGTCAGTTCCGTATGGGTTTGTGGCCGAAGTTCTATGACAACTCCGCTTTTGCCAGCCAAAAGGATCTGAATTCTTTCTGGCGTCAGATGACACCGAATACCGCTCCGTACAATGACAAAGTCATCGCCGATGCCGTTACGGATGCTTTAAAGAAGACTAAAGACACAGTCCTTGTCACCCACTCTCAGGGCTGCGGACCCGGATGGCTGATCGGAATGGAAGCGGGAAAGAATCTGAAGGGTATCATTGCTTTTGAACCGGGTTCAGGATTTGTTTTCCCGGAAGGAAAAGTGCCTGCTCCGATTCCGAACAACAGTTTCTTTGGTCCGACCAAGGCAGTCGGCGTTCCCCTTAGCGAGTTCAAAAAGCTGACAAGATTCCCGATCCTCATCGTTTACGGGGACAATATTCCCAAGACCGAAGTTAAGAATCCGTACCAAGATTACTGGAGAGCAGCTTCGACAATGGCTCAGGAATTTGTCAACGCCGTTAATGCCGAAGGCGGTCATGCTGAAGTGCTCCATTTGCCGGACATCGGCATCAAGGGCAATACGCACTTCCCGTTCTCCGATAAGAACAGCGCAGAAGTCGCCAAGGTAGTGGAAAAGTGGCTTAGCGATAACGTTAAGTAATTGAGCTTTAGAAGGTCGGTCAGAGACAAAATCTTTGGCCGATTTTTCTTTGTATTGAATGAAGGTGGAAAGGAAATGAAGGACGACATCCTGGTAAGAGGCGCAAAAGTTCACAATCTCAAGAATATGAATGTGGATATACCGCTCAATGAGCTGGTGACGATCTCAGGGCTTTCCGGTTCCGGCAAATCTTCTTTGGCTTTAGGCGTGCTCTATGCCGAAGGGTCGCGCCGTTACTTAGAAGCGTTGTCTGCCTACACACGCCGGCGCCTGACGCAAACTCAGGACGCAAAAGTTGATTCCGTAGAGAACATTCCGGCCGCTCTTGCCCTACATCAAAGACCCTCCACACCGGATATTCGAAGCACGTTCGGTACACTGACTGAGCTTTTCAATTCCGTCCGACTGATGTTCTCCCGACTCGGCTCGCACCGCTGTCCGAACGGGCACTATCTTCCTCCGACACCGGCAGTCGCCCTCGGCCAGAAACTCAAATGTCCCGTCTGCGGTGTTGAATTTGATGCGCCGAGTGCCGAAGACTTTTCTTTCAATAGTTCCGGTGCTTGTCCGACGTGCGGAGGCACAGGAATTGCAGTTACGGTCAATCGGGCGAGTCTGGTGCCGGATGAATCGCTGAGTATTGATGAAGGTGCGGTTAAACCTTGGGGCACACTCATGTGGTCACTGATGACGGAGGTCTGCAAGGCCATGGGTGTGCGCACAAATATTCCTTTTAAAGATCTGACCCCGGAAGAAAAGAAAATCGTCTATGACGGGCCCGCTATTAAAAAGCACATCGTCTATACCAACAAAGGCAGCGGTCAGGCCGTCCCGCTGGACTTTACGTATTTCAATGCCGTCCGTACGGTGGAGAATGCGCTCTCGAAAGTCAAAGACGAAAAGGGCATGAAACGCATTGAGAAGTTCCTGACCAAAGGATCGTGCCCTGCCTGTCTTGGAACACGCTTCAATGAACGAGCACTGTCGACCAAACTCATGGGCAAAAACATCGCAGAAGTCTGCGCGATGACGCTCTCAGAACTGGTTGTCTGGGTGAAGAAGATACCCGAACAAATGCCCTCTGAAATGAAGGATATGGCCCAGAGTATCGTCAACGAGTTCTTGAGGACAGCTGAACGGCTGACGAACCTCGGCCTTTCCTATTTGTCTTTGGACAGAGCCGGCGGCACGCTGTCAAACGGAGAGCTTCAGCGCGTTCAAATTTCTCGTGCGATAAGAAGCGACACGACAGGTGTTCTTTATGTTCTCGACGAACCTTCAATCGGACTTCATCCATACAATGTGGATGGCCTGATGAAGATTGTTCGGGAGTTGGTTGATCGCAAAAACTCGGTCGTTTTGGTTGACCACGATCCGAGAATTTTGATGGACGCGGATCAATTGATTGAAATCGGTCCCGGCGCCGGTAAAGAAGGCGGACGAATCGTCACGCAGGGAACTCCTTTGGAGGCTGAAAAGAATCCTCATTCTCTAATCGGTCCTTATCTGTCAGGTAAAGAATCTTTGAAAGTGCGCACTCGAGCCACAGAAGAAAATATGTTCGAGAATGGTTCGGTCAAGATTAAGACAAAGCCGTTCTATACCGTCAAAGCCTTGGATGTTTCTATCCCTAAAGGTCGAATGATTGCTGTCACCGGTGTCTCAGGTTCCGGTAAAACTTCCCTTGTTATTGAATGTCTGGTACCTGCGCTTCAGGCTGTCATCCAAGGTACAAAACTTCCTGAGCATGTTGAATCAATAGAGGCAAAAGGTATTCAATCCGTCAAAGTTATTGACTCAAAACCTATCGGAGCGAATGTTCGATCGACAGTTGCCACGTATGACGGAGTGTTCGACGACTTAAGGAAGTTATTTGCAAGGACGCCGGATGCAAAGGCGAAAGGATTAAAAGCCGGAGATTTTTCTTATAACACGGGCAAATTGCGATGTCCCGTTTGCGACGGAACCGGCATTATCTCCATGGACGTTCAGTTTCTTCCGGATGTCGATACCATCTGTCCGAGCTGCGGAGGATCTCGCTACGGCAAAGAAGCCTATGACATCTTGTGGAAGAGCAAGGAAAAGGACTCTGTTTCAGTCTCCCTGCCGGGTGTTCTAAAACTAACCGTCGAAGAGGCTGCCGATCTCCTGCATGAAGAGACCAAGATCGCCAAACAGCTCAAGATTCTTCAGGATCTGGGCGTGAGTTACCTGACACTCGGCGAAGCAACACCCGCATTATCCGGCGGGGAGGCTCAGAGGCTGAAACTCGCCTACGAAATGGAAACGCCTCAGCAAGGTTCGGTATTCGTATTTGATGAACCGACCATCGGCCTGCATCCTCAGGATGTTAAGAAACTGATATTGATTTTTGATCATCTCATTCAGTTAGGGGCAACGGTGATTGTGATTGAGCATGACTTAGAACTCGTCACGAACTGCGACTACATCATCGACATGGGTCCTTGGGGCGGAACGGAGGGCGGCCGAGTAGTGGTTGAAGGAACGCCGGAAGCAGTGGCTGCAAATCCTGAAAGCATTACGGGTAGATATCTGAAACAAATGCTGGCCGAAGACAAGTAGAGCGGCCGGGAATTTAGCAAGAAGTCTTTAGACGTTCAGCAGATTTTTAGAAAATATCCGAAAATATCGCAAAGAATTTTTGAGTGCTTTTCATGGAAACAGATCTCTTCAGAAATCCGGACTCGCCCAATACAACTAAAAACGCTGCGGCTGAAGCTGCTAAAGCGACACGCAAGGCGGCGCCTAAAGATCAGGCTTCGCCTTTAGCGGAGCGTCTTCGTCCTAAAACGATAGACGAGGTTGTGGGACAAAAGCATCTGCTTGGCCTCGGCAAACCCTTGAGAAGCGCATTTGAAAACGCACATCCGCACTCCATGATTTTGTGGGGGCCTCCCGGTGTCGGCAAAACCACGCTTGCCCGTTTGATGGCTGATGCTTTCGGTCTTCCGTTCATTTCGATTTCTGCCGTTCTCGGCGGCGTGAAAGATATTCGGGATGCGGTGGAAAAGGCTACAGCGAATAGAGAAAAAACCGGCCGTTCAACGGTAGTTTTTGTGGACGAAGTACATCGCTTTTCAAAGAGCCAGCAGGATGCTTTCCTGCCTCATGTAGAGAGCGGACTCTTTACTTTCATCGGAGCAACTACAGAAAATCCAAGCTTCGAAGTGATTTCAGCGCTCTTGTCCCGTTCGACGGTTTATGTGCTTGAGTCTCTCAAAGAAGAAGACTTAGAAGAGCTGCTCCATCGTGCGCTTGAGCGCGAATATCTGGGCCTTAAAGTCAATGAAGAGGCTGAGAAAATCCTCATCGGACTTGCTGACGGCGATGCCAGACGCTTCCTGAACGCTCTGGAAGTTTCCGCCACGATGGCAAAAGATCGAGGCATTAAAGTCATTGATGAGAAGTTCGTTCGAGCAGCATTACCTGCAACGATTCGCCGATTTGATAAGGGCGGTGATAACTTTTATGACCAAATTTCCGCTCTGCATAAATCCGTTCGAGGATCAGATCCCGATGCGGCTCTGTATTGGATGTGCAGAATGCTCGACGGCGGCGTGGATCCCTTGTACATTGCACGGCGCTTAATGCGGATGTCGATCGAAGATATCGGCTTGGCTGATCCTCGCGGAATGGAGATCACGACCAATGCCGTTGATATTTACGAAAGACTCGGCTCCCCGGAAGGTGAGTTAGCCCTAGCCAATGCGGTTGTGTATTTGGCCTGTGCTCCGAAGTCAGTCTCGGTTTACAAGGCATTTAATAAGATGAGGGCGTTTGTGAAGCAGGACGGAACTCGTCCCGTTCCGATGCACATTCGCAACGCTCCGACAAAGCTCATGCAAAAAGTCGGAAACGGCGCCGGTTATCGTTATCCGCCGGATGAACCCGGATCCTTTGCCGCCGGCGTTAAATACTTTCCGGATGATATGGACGAGATTCGGGTTTACAAACCTTCGCCCAGAGGCCTGGAAATCAAGATCGGCGAGAAACTCGCTCAGCTTCATGCGTTGAACGAGGAGGTCAGAAGAAGCGGCGATATGCCAAAAGGCAGAAGTGTCGGAACGAAACAGGCCAGCGAACCTGACCCGAACATTCACACCGAATAAAAATAAGTGAGCCTCGCAAAGCGAGGCTCAAGTCTTAATTAAGCGAACATTTCGCTTGAGAGGTAACGATCTCCGCTGTCCGGAAGCAGAACAACTATATTCTTGCCTTTATTTTCAGGCAGTTTGGCAAGCTGTGTTGCGGCGGCTAAAGCGGCGCCGGCAGAAATGCCGACCAAGAAACCTTCTTCTTTGGGAAGTGCCTTGCCGGCTTCATAAGCTTCTTGAGCGCCGATCTTAATAATCTCATCGATAATTTTTGTATCAAGCGTGTCGGGAATGAAGCCTGCGCCGATGCCTTGCAGCTTATGAGGACCGGAGGGTTCTCCGCTCAGGACCGCGGAAGTATCCGGTTCGACCGCATAAATCTTAATGTTCGGATTTTGAGATTTGAGATACTTGCCAACTCCGGTAATGGTACCGCCTGTGCCCACCCCAGCCACGAAAATATCAACTTTTCCTTCCGTATCCTTCCAAATTTCTGGACCTGTTGTCTTGAAATGCGTTTCCGGGTTGACCGGGTTTACAAACTGTCCGGGAATAAAGCTGTTGGGGTTTTCTTTAGCCAGCTCTTCAGCTTTGGTAATAGCGCCTTTCATGCCTTTCTTGCCGTCTGTTAAGACCAGCTCGGCCCCGTAAGCTTTAAGAAGGTTGCGGCGTTCGACACTCATGGTTTCCGGCATCGTCAGAATGATGCGAAGTCCTCTTGCGGCGGCCGCAGCGGCCAAACCGATACCGGTGTTTCCGCTGGTCGGTTCAATGATGACGGTTTTGCTGTTGAGTTTGCCGGCTTTTTCAGCAGCATCAAGCATGGCAAAACCGACGCGGTCTTTTACGGATCCGGCAGGATTGAAATATTCAATTTTGGCAAGGATGTTTGCACCCAGACCGCGTTTGGCGGCGTAACGGTTCAGTTGGACAAGCGGTGTGTTGCCGATAAGTTCTTTAATGGATTGACGAATAGCCATTTTTGATTCCTTTATAAACAAGTGGATGATAAAAAATGATTTATTAAAAAGCCGGAATAACGGCGCCTTTGAAAGTTTTCAATATAAAGTCGTGAATTTGGGGTTGTTGATAAGACTGAATCAACGGTTTTACCCAAGGTTGATTTTTATCCTGTGCTCGAACCACGATGTGATTAACATAGGGGCCGTTCGGATCTTCGATAAGAATTCCGTCTTTGCTTGGATTCAGGCCTGCGGCTGAAGCGTAATTGCCATTGATGGCAGCAGCGTCCAAGTCGGAAAGGGAATGGGGAAGCTGAGCTGCTTCAAGCTCAATTATGTTGTAATGATGAGGATTGCTGACAATATCGAGGGGACTCGAAAGAAGGTTTTTGCTGTCTTTAAGTTTAATAAGTCCCTGAGAAGCAAGAAGGATTAAAGCGCGACCGCCTTGGGAAGGATCATTTGGGATTCCCAGTGTTGATTTATTAGGAAGGTCGCTTAACTTAGAATATTTTTTAGAATAAAAAGCCATCGGGAAGGTTATAGTTTCGCCGACTGGTACGAGGTCATAGCCTCTATCTCGGTTCGCTGCGTCTAAAAAAGGCTTGGTCTGAAAAATATTTACATCCAGATCACCTGCAGCCAGAGCGACGTTTGGCTGCACATAATCTTGGAATTCAACTATTTTGATATTGAGACCGTTTTTCTTAGCTATCGGAAGAACTTGTTCAAGAATTTGTGCGTGGAGGCCTGCAGTCACACCGATCTTAAGTGTTTTGGTCTGTTCAGAGGCCAAAACAAAGTTTGGTATTAATACTGCAAGAGAAGTTAATAAAATATTTCTACGAAGCATAAAGACACCTTTTGGATTACATAACCCCTTGACGTAGCTCAAATAGAACCATAGGGAATTGAGTGATTGGTATGAAAAAAACGGTAAACGTGTGTTTAAATCAACACATTCGCTGGCAACAAGGACAACAAGAAACACTTAGCAGTGCTCCTAACTTAAATATTGCTGTCCGTGTGTTCATTTGATAATACCTTTTGGGTGATTAACTATGTTCTCGAGCTTCAAGTGCGAAGAAGCTCTCTCTGAACATGAGGATATTTTAGGATCGAAAAATAAAAAAAACGAAAAATAGGAATCTATTTTTTGCTCATTTTGGAAGCCGATTGAAGAAATATCCAAATTAGGCTCCCGGTTAACGGTTCAAGCCAGCATTTTCAAACGGAGAAAAAAGGTCCTTAGAATAACTTCTAAGCTGTTACGCATAGTTCATGTGAGGAAGTGTCCTGATAGCGTACAATCAAACAATTCAATCAATCTAGAAGAGAAATTACATGCTTGATTCAAATCTTCTTCGCAAGAATTTGCCCGAAGTTGTCGCTCGCTTGGCAACTCGTAAATTTCAATTCCCTACCGAAAAATACGAAGCTTTAGAAGGCGAACGTAAAGCGATTCAGACTGAAACGGAAGAACTTCAGGCTCGCCGCAACCAAGTTGCCAAGAAAATCGGCGTTGCTAAAAAGGCCGGTGAAGACGCTACGGAACTCCTGAAAGAAGGCGCTGCCATCGCTGAAGGCTTGGCCGCTTTGGAAGGCAAGAACGCTGCTGTTAAAAAAGCTCTGAACGATCTTCTTTTAACCATTCCGAATCTCCCTGATCCCTCCGTTCCCGTTGGTAAGGATGAAACCGAAAACGTTGAAGTCCGCCGCTGGGGCACACCTCGCGAATTTGATTTTGAAATCAAAGATCATGTCGATGTCGGCGGTCCCTTGGGCCTCGACTTTGACGTCGGCGCTAAGCTTGCCGGAACACGCTTCTGCTTCATGAAAGGCCAGGTTGCTCGTCTTCACAGAGCTTTAGCCCAGTTCATGCTTGACACTCATACTCAGGAAAACGGCTATACGGAGTGCTACACCCCGTACATTGCTAATCAGGAAACCCTGATCGGTACCGGCCAGCTTCCTAAGTTCGAAGAAGACTTGTTTGCAGCTAAGAAGGGCGGTCAGGAAGGTGAAGGCGAAATCTTCTACCTCATCCCGACTTCTGAAGTTACGCTCACAAACTCCGTTCGCGGTCAGATGCTTAAAGAAAGCGATCTGCCGATCAAGATTACTGCACAGACACCTTGCTTTCGTTCCGAAGCCGGTTCTTACGGTAAAGACACACGCGGCATGATCCGTCAGCACCAGTTCGAAAAAGTCGAAATGGTCCGTATCGTTAAACCCGAAGACAGCTACAAGCACTTGGAAGAAATGGTTGTCTGCGCTGAAGGCATCCTCCAGAAACTCGGACTTCCGTATCGTGTGATTACGCTTTGCACAGGCGATATGGGCTTCGGTTCTGCTAAGACTTACGACCTGGAAGTTTGGATTCCTGCTCAGAACACTTACCGTGAAATCAGCTCAGTCTCCAACTGCGAAGCCTTCCAGGCTCGCCGTATGCAGACCCGCTTCAAGAACGCCCAGGGTAAGACCGAGTACGTTCATACATTGAACGGTTCCGGCCTGGCTGTCGGCAGAACACTCGTTGCCGTTCTGGAAAATTATCAGAACGCTGACGGTTCCGTCACGGTTCCCGAAGTTCTCCGTCCGTATATGAACGGCCTGGCAGTTTTGAAACCTGAAAATCAGAAATAATTCATTTCGTTGATTTGTGACGCTGCTTCGGCAGCGTCTTTTTTACCTGAAATAAAAATGAAAGACGACCTCCCCACCATCGCCATTCTCGGCACCGGCGGTACGATTGCCGGGAAAGCCGGATCTTCCTCTGCAACGACCGGTTATGTTCCGGGCTCAGCTACTGTTGAAGATCTTTTAGCCTCTGTTCCCGGGTTAGAAGACATCGCTAACCTCACTTCAGTTCAAGTTTCCAATATCGGTTCCGAAGACATGACCGATGAAATTTGGGCCCACTTAGTAAAAGAAACCGAAAGTCAGTTGAAAGACCCGGAAGTTACCGGAGTGGTTATCACACACGGCACGGACACTTTGGAAGAAACAGCCTTTATGCTCAATCAAGTTTTGAAGAGCAAAAAGCCGGTTGTTCTCGTCGGCTCCATGAGACCTGCAACTTCGATTTCTGCTGACGGCCCTATGAATCTCCTGAACGCCGCAAAAGTGGCAACTTCTCCTGAAGCCAAAGGTAAAGGTGTTTTGGTTGTCTTAAACGATGAAATCCACGGAGCCAGAGACGTTACTAAGACTAACACAACCAACTGCGATACCTTTGCTTCTCCTCGTTTAGGCGCGCTCGGTTTTATTACCGGCGGAAGAGTTTCGTTCTTTAAAGAAAGTGCCCGTCCTCATACGCTCAACACACCGTTTACCTCCGTTCTTCTTTCTGACCATAAAGATCTTCCGATTGTCGACATCATTTACGCCCATTCAAATGGCGACGGACGTTTGATCAAATCGGCCGTTCAATCCGGCGCCAAAGGTATTATTTATGCCGGTATGGGCAACGGTTCCATCCACTGCAAAGATCTGCCCGAACTTGAAAAGGCATTGGAAGAGGGAATTCCGGTTGTTCGCGCTTCCCGCTGCGGCAGCGGTGAAGTGGTCGATTCTTCACCTGAATGGACAGAAGCCGGCATGATCAATGCCGGAACGCTGAATCCTCAGAAGGCAAGAGTGCTGCTTCAGCTTTGTTTGGCTGCGGGCTACTGCCACGAAAAAACAGCAGAAGTGTTCTTGAAAGCTTAACTCTCAGGAAATCAGTCAATAGTTTGGTCTGAAATCCCGCCGCAGCCTTTGAAAAGTCTCTAGCGCTACAGTTAAGGACAGCAGGTAAGGACAGCGGGAAGCATTTCTCGGAAACTATTACTACACGAGTTTGAAAAAGTAAAAATTGAAGAATGCTTGGGGCTCAGGGAGTTTTAAAGAATTTCCAGGGCCTTTGCTATTAAATATTTACTACGGAAAATCCGAAGGCTGAGAAGAATAGTGCGCTTTTGAGGAGGTCATAAAAAGAAACCGGCGCCCGAAGCGCCGGTCTGAAACAATCAATTAGCTTAATACAGCTCCGGAGGTACCGGAAGAAACCAGTTTGGCGTATCTCGCTAAGTAGCCGGTTGTGATCTTCGGCTGACGAGGCTTCCAGTTCTTACGGCGTTCTTCCAAAACTTCGTCGGAGACTTCCAGGTCAAGCTTGTGTTCGGGGATGTTGATGGAAATGATGTCGCCTTCTTCAATCAAGCCGATCGGACCGCCTAAAGCAGCTTCAGGAGAAACGTGGCCGATGGCGGCACCACGGCTGGCTCCGGAGAAGCGGCCGTCTGTGATCAAGGCAACGGTAGAACCTAAGCCGGCACCCATGATGGCAGAAGTCGGAGAAAGCATTTCGCGCATGCCGGGACCACCCTTCGGACCTTCGTAGCGAATCACTACGACATCGCCGTCTTTGATCTTGCCG
>ERZ833822.2117-NODE-2117-length-13279-cov-15.623941_pt1 | contig 13279 bp, 15 predicted proteins | sample MGYA00519913_ERZ833822 | MGnify/ENA primary metagenome ERZ833822 (study PRJEB31850, sample SAMEA3708746) | human gut metagenome | biome: human gut; feature: human-associated habitat; material: faeces | place: China | collected 2014 ... | reverse complement strand
CTATCGCCCCTCATTTCTATTTTATCTTGTTTGTACCCCTTGTACACCGATGTTTAATATTATTAAGATACTTCTTTTTATTAGGAATTTCATTATTATTTAGTATTTTTATATAATTACCATAATAAAACATAACCAATGTGTTTACATTCCATTGATAAGCTTTTTCAAATCCGTTATCTTTAAAAAACAACATTCTGCTTTCAATAGCATCCAAAGCCTCTAATCTCTTTGGTGTCCATTTTTTGCCCATAATACCATTGGAATTAGTATAGTAATAATATAAAACTGAATCAACAAAAGCTATTTGAGGACATTTAAATAAAAGTTTATGCGTAGTAAATTCATCTTCATGAATTTTGCCGTATGGGTATCTTATGTCATTCCATAAACTTTTTTATAGAGTTTTCCCCATGCTACAACAGCGTTAATATTATTATTAATAAAAAAGTCCTCCGGGGTGCATAACAAAGTATTTATCTCTGAATTTTTAGTATGCAAATCATCTTCACCCGTAGTATTGACATATCCACATACACTAATATCTACATTATTTTCTTTAACGGCATTATATAAGTTTTTGAGATAATCGGTATGTACCCAATCGTCACTATCAATGAAAGTAATCCAATTACTGTTACTGTTCTTTAGTGCCCAGTCTATGCCGGTATTTCTTGCATCAGACAATCCGCCATTTTCTTTATGAATAACAGTTATTCTCTTATCTTTTTGAGCATACTCATCACATATTTTGCCACAATTATCAGGAGAGCCATCATCAACCAAGATTAGTTCAAAATCTTTAAATGACTGAGCCAAAATACTGTCAACACATCGATATATGTATTCTTCTACCTTGTATACCGGTACTATTACACTAATTAACATTTCTTTTTACTACCTCTGCAAGTTTATCATAGTATTTAGATAATGGTTTATTATCGAATTTACAATTTTTCATTAAAGAATTTTATTTTATTTACTAAACTCATAATGCCTCTTTGTTATATCGGTTTAAAAGATTAGACCATTGCTTGTCATTCTGACCGCCTTCAGAATTAATATACCATAAACTGTTTTTTCAGTATTGTATATTGTAATAGGAAAACTTCTCCATTTACTCAAAGAAGAAATTTTTGTTTTATTTCTATAAGCCATAAAAGTAAGCCATAAATCATCAGCATATGGACATAAATTTAATATTGCTTCTTTATTAAATACTTCCAAATCCAATGCGTGAGTAGGAAAAAGAGAACCGCTGCCTGTATAAACCTGTACTTTATCAGAATTTATAATTCCATTGTTTGTCTTGTCAACTACAATTTTGGAGCTTCCTATGTTCTTTTTCAATATTTACTTTTGATTATCCCACATTTTTCCGTGATGAGGGTTATATTATCAAAGCCTAACTTTTCTCTTATATATTTAGTATAACCAACAGGTACAGTTGATTTAATATCAATGATAGCTTTAGATTTGATTTTTATTACTTGTTTGATAACATCTTCAACAGCCGATATATCAAAATAGTTTTTATTAGAATCGTAGTTTGTTGGTGTTGCTATTACAACAAAATCAGCATCCTAGAATGCATTTTCATAATCTAAGGTTGCATATAGATTTAAGTTTTCTTCCCTAAAATATTTTTCAATGTATTCATCTTTTATCGGAGATAATCTGTCATTGATCAGTTTAACTATTTCGGGACTAATATCAACAGCAATAACTTCATTGTGTTGAGCAAGCAAAGTGGCAATAGATAAGCCAACATATCATGTTCCGGCTACGGCTATTTTCATTTTAATTACGCCTTTTGCTTTTTTAATTTATTCAGTAGGTTATTAATTGGCACACGAATAACATCCTTCTCATAATCATTCATAGAGAAGAACCAACTACCAACTGAATATAATACTACATATATCAAAACAGTAAATAAAAATACACTCCAGGAATAAAAATTCACAAAATTTGACACTATAAATGTCATTACACATAATAGTGTAGGAATCCATGACATACATAAAATATTCTTCCAAAACAAAGGAATATTGATTTTAGTAACTTTGTAATAATATATATTCATTATTATTCCTTGACCTAAAATATAGGATACACAAGAACACAGTGCAGCTCCGATACCACCCAAATAAGGTACTATAAAATATGTGGATACTGCATTTAATATGGCTATTGCTAAATAAACCAAAGAACGAAATTTATGCTTATTTTGAGCTATTACAATTGTTAGTCCGGTATTTTGAATATACGGAATTACCAAAGGTATCATTGTTACCAGTGCGATATAGTAAGATTCTCCATAATTTTCACCTGCCCACATAATTAAAAATGGGTGACCTAAAGCTATAAAACCCGAAACTACTAACGCCAACAAAAGATACTGTAATCTTCCGACTCTAATAAAAACTTCGGACAAAGCTTGAGTATTTTCTCCATCCAAAGTAACCATTGAATTGATTTTAGGACCAATTACACCGGATACAGCTTGCGACAACTGCATCAATATATTATTAAATGTCGAGCCAACATTATAAATTGCAACAACTGCAGTTCCTACCAACGCACCTAAAATAACCTTATCTGTGGTCCAAAACAGCATATCTACCAAAGTTCCTATAAACATGTACACTGAAAATACGAGCAGTTCTTTAATAAATACACTTTCAAATCGTACAAATTTTGGTATTATTTTTAAAACCTTAAAGCAATAGTATATATTGACAGGGCAGGCAATAAAATTAAGTAGGAGTCCTGAGAATGTCATACCGATTGAGCCAAATCCACAATATAATAGTATAATGTTAGCAACTGGAGCTAAAACTGTAGAAAAAATATCAATAACTCTTCTAAATATGAATCTTTCATATGCAGTAATAATTGATGAAAAAACACTAATTGGAAAGGCAATGGCTGTGTTAAATGCCATCATAACAATCAATATTTTAAGTTTATCTACTTCCTGTTGCGTAAGTCCCTTAGAAAAACATGAATCAGTACATAACATTAATATAAATCCGCCGATAATTACTAAAACAGATACTATCCCGTATATTATCAAAAATAAACCAAATATGCTTCTTACTTGTTCTTTCTTGCCTTCGGCTCTATACTTACATATATATCTAATAATTGTACTGCCAAATCCAAAATTCAATAATGATAAATATCCAACAATAGAGTTTGACAAACTGTATAAGCCATACTCAGCTTGACCAAGTATTCTTAACATAATTGGGGTATATATCATAGGTATAATACTACCTATTGCAAGATTGACGTACGATAGTAACGTACCCACACGAAGTTGATTAACTTTCATTATGCAGTCTCCTTAATACCGAGTTAAAAAATATCTTTAATGGATTAGTTTTTCTGCCACTTTTCTGTATTTACTTAATTAGCTTTTTACGATTCAGTGGATATGTTTCACCATAATATAATTTATTTAAAACTGTCTTATATTCAAAAGCAGCATTTGAATTAAGCTCATACTCCATAACTGAATTGTTTTCCGAGTATACTTTCGGGCCATTGATAGTAATAATACATCACTTCATTTGTAAATACAATTTTCTTACATTTATTAATTAGATGATGACTTATATATATATCTTCAAATATTTTACCATCAGGATATGATAAACCATTATATAACTCTTTTTTTATAAGTTTAGCCCAAGATGCAGCCATAATAAATGAATAGTGATCATTTTTATAAATTAGTTCTAATCCATGCTGGTTACTAAAACATTCAACAGTGAAATTATTTTCCTCAGGAAAGATATAATTTATTTCACTGCCTTTTATAAAATCGCATATAGAAATATCTGCATCATAAGCAACCAAATTTTCATATAATCTTTCTATTATATTTTCTTTTATATAATCATCACTGTCAATCCAAAATAAATAATCACCCTTAGCTAATTTAACTCCTGCATTACGAACAGTGGCAATACCTTGATTAGTCTGGTGTATCACTTTTATTCTCTTGTCTTTATCAGCATATTTTTGACATATGTTATAGCTATTATCAGTTGACCCGTCATCTATGATTAATACTTAGAGGTTTTTATAAGTCTGTTTCAATACTGATTCTATGCAATGAGAAATATTATTTTCTACATTATAAACAGGTATTATTACAGTTATAAGTGAATTTGATTTTTCAGCTTTAATCATTAACTAATCCTTTCAAATACTCATTTTTTAGGGCGGAATACTCTTTAGTCTTATTTTTTAGCTCATTTTTAATTCTTTCACTGTTTTTTCTCAACCATAAAAAAGAATTCAGCAAATCGCTTTGTTCTTTTAGTTCTTGCACAGGAATAACATAGTTTTCATATGTTCCAAATAAGTCCTTTGCAATACCCTTGGCTTTTACGGAATATCCAACTACTAATGTTGGAACACAGGTGGAATACGCAGCAATTGTCGCATGAGTTCTTGCTCCAATAAAGTAAGAACATTGGCTTATAATATACTTTTGCTGCATACAATTATGATCATCTACAATGCAAATTCTATCTTTACGAGATATTTTATCATATAACATACGCAAGACTTTTCTATCATCATTTGAATCCCATACGACATGCGGAATTAAAGCTATATTATAATCTGTTTGTTCTATGATATAATTAATTAAATATTCATAATTTTCAATAGTTTTACCTTGATTTTTTTCATATTCAAGAATCATCGGACTAATATTGATACCTATTGTGTTGCCCTTTATAAAATTTTTCGGTAATTCCGTTCTCTCAATGTTAAGAAAAAAAGCAGGATCAGGTAATAATAATGTATGAGAATTAACTTTTTTTAAAGCATCGTATGATATACTTTCTCGAGCTACAATTAAATCAAATTTTTTAATATCTTTTTTTATACTTCTCTTTTCCAAAACAGAAGGTTCAACAGAAGTACCCCATAAAACAAGTTTTTTTACTTTCTTTCTAATTAATTTATTTACAACAGGATAAACTTCAGCATCAGAATAGCAATAATTATCTCCACCGACAAACAAGCCAAAATCCATATTATTAATTGAGTTAATTGATAGTTTATGTAACAAGGCATCTACATAATAATGCTTGTTAAAAAATTTCTGCATAAAATATGCCTTAATAAAATCAAACGATTTTTTATTAATAGCATTTATTTCTTGATTAATACTTACAACCGAATCTAAGCCATAATGCAAATCTTCAGATTGATTATACGATAAAAGTACAGACTGCTTTGAATCTAAGTCAAGTAACCTTGCAGTTGATCTTATTATAGCTTCACAGCCGTGGTTTTCACTTCCACCATGAACATACATTACTACTTTCATATTATCTACCCAGTTTTCTTCTTATTTTTAATAAGATAAAAATAAGACTATATTTGTTTTTATTATATAAACATAAAATAACTTTTATTAATATTGAATTTACTTCTTTGGGATTAACTCTTTGGATAGTATTTTTTAATCGTTTATAATCAGATAAATATGATTTATATGAATTACAGTTACAATTAATTAATATTGTGTATATGTATCCGGCAACTCTTTTCATATATAGATTTTTTTCATTTTCTCCAAAAGAGTTGTGATTTTCCAAAAAAGTTCTTGTTTTATTTTGTATTTCAATTTGCTTTATAAAATCAATTTTTTTATCAGACATACCAATGGCGGAATTGTCTGTACCGATTAAATAAAAATATCCGGAATAATCTAAAAATAGTATACTATCTAATTTATTATAAATTTTAAGGAAAAAATCATAATCCTCTGCTAAGTTTATACTTTGGTCAAATGAAATACTATTATCAGTTATAATACTTTTTCTAATACATTTACCTGCCACAAATCCATAAATACCGGTGTCCATCTGTTCTTTATAAAAATTTTTACATATATCATCTATTTTGATTACACCATTGTTAAGAGGTTTAATTGTATCTATCAGTTCACTGTTCTTACTTACTTTTGATAAACCTGAAATTATAAAATCATACTGTGGCTGATACAAATTTTCCAAATAATCACTTGCTACATAATCATCAGCATCAATAAAAGTTACAAAATCGCCACAAGACATATTCAAACCAATGTTTCTTGCATTAGAAACACCGTTATTTTCAATACTTATAACTTTTATTTTTTCATTTTCATACTTTTTACATAGGCTAAGCGACTTATCTATTGAACCGTCATCTACAATTATTAATTCCCATTCTTTAAAATTTTGACCGATAATTGATTGTATAGCCCTTTCTATATATTTCTCTTTATTATATACAGGCATAATAATTGAAACTGCAGCCATTTTTTCGTCCTTTTACTTGTTATATATTTTATATAGCACTTTAGCCTTTCTATGTTTCATTAGAAAGAGTTGAAGTCTAAGTTTTGCTGAAACATTTGATAAATGTAAATTTTCAAAAGCTTTTTTCAACTCTTTGGATTTTAAAACAATATTCATTTCTTGCAGTGCTTTTTCTTCAGGCAGCTTTGAGGCCATTCCCAAACAATTACATGCATAATATAACATATGTGTTTTCAATTGCTGTGAAAAATCATAATCAGTAATCAAATCAAAAAAATTGTGTAAATACTCATTCATTTTGCAATAAACATTCCATGCTCCGGCTCTATATGAAGTTGTGATAGTTCCCGGATTGGAATAATAATGATATAAATATTCAGTTTTTAAATAATAAAAGCTATTACATTTATATCCGACAATAGCACTAAACAAATTATCTTCTGACCATTTTACATCATCAGCAAAGGTTATAGAGTAATCTGTTAAAAATTTGCGCTTATATAAGCAGTGCCAAACAGACAATAAAGGTCCATAATCAATATTACTTCCCATAATTAAAGATGGGAAAATATCCTTTTTTATCTTTTCTTTATCATAAAAACCTGAATCAATACTAAGCGATTTGTTAAAGCTGTTATTATTTTCTAAGATTCGTTGATAGTCGCACATAACAAAGTCAACTTTGTGTTTTAGTGCTGCGCTATACATTTTTTCATACATATTAATATCTATGTCATCATCAGAATCGACAAAACCAATATATTCACCTGAAGCAACATTGATTCCAGCATTTCTGGCACTACTTAATCCACCATTAGATTTATGTACAACTTTAATTCTATTATCTTTATCAGCAAATGAATCGCACATTATTCCGCAATTATCAGGAGAACCATCATCTACTAAAATTATTTCAAGTTCACTGAGAGATTGCTTAATAATAGAATTAACACATCTCTCTAAATATTTTTCAACTTTGTATACAGGAACTACAACACTAACTTTAACTTTATTCATAAAAATATCCTAACACATAATTAACTATTTTCAATAATTTCATATATTTTATTTATTTCTTGAGAATTTGAATAATCATTTTCAGCACAATTTTCAGAAAGCTGTTGCATAAGTACTTTATTATTTAATAACTTTGCTATGCCATCTGCACATCCTTGATTATCCATAGGAACTATAATACCATCATAACCGTCTTTCAATTGACTTGATGATGTAGCGAATTTAGTTATAACAACCGGTTTACAAAGCATTTGCGCCTCACGAACAGTTACAGCTTTTCCTTCATACCTCGACGGTTGCACATACAAATCACAATTTTTTATGTATGGATATGGATTTATTTTTTTTCCAAGAATAATAACATTATCTTCCATATCAAATTCTTTTATTTTACTTCTGATAATTTCCTCATCTGTGCCATAACCAATTAAATACCATTTTATATTTAACCCTTTTTCTCGTATAAGTTTACATATTGCAGGGATATTATCAAAATTTTTAGCTTCACAAAATCTACCGATTGATAATAAGTTTATTGAATCAGAGGAATCAGCACTTATCTCGTATTGTAATTTTTTTGATTGATTAAAAAGAAAATATTTTGACAAAATATTTTCAATTACTATTGATTGATTATTTAAGTAAGAGTGAACTTTGTCAAATTCATTTTTACAATTTTCTGAAACATTCACTACATAATCAGACATTTCCCACATCTCTTTTTCAAATTTCTCACAAAAATTTATTCTAGATGCATCAGTATGAAACCAAGATAATTTTATTTTAGAGTCTACTTTTTTTCCTATTATGTAGTGAGGATCATTAAAACTAATTGCTAAATCATATTTTCCTTTAATACGAGGTAAATCACGAACACATAATTTATGAAAGTATTGTTTATAATTATGAGGAAGATGTAAACTTCCATTTGACATTTTGCTTATTATTTTAGCATAACATCTTAATAGTGCAACAATAAAGCATCTGTTCTTTATGTTATCAGCAATGGATGTTGTTAAAGCCTTATATTTTTTTGATTCACTAATAAGTTTTACATTTTTATTTAAAAATTGCATTAATTCTCCAGTATGAGAATACAAAAATAAACTTACTTCATATTTTGAATAGTCAATTGAATCCAATAATCCCAATAAGCTTGTTTCAGCTCCGCCAAGTTCCATATTTGAATGTATAATTAATATTTGTTTTTTCATACAAAAACCTCATTAAGAAATTTACATAACATTGATTTTACTTACTCAAACTGTTGTTTCCATCGCTCAATAGCGTTAAAATTAATATTGCATTTTGTTTCAATTGAATTGTTAATCATATTATCTAATTTTTCCATATTCATTCGTGAAATCGTATTATTGGGAATACATTCAGACATTACATCCATTCTAGAATCTACACGGATTATAATAGAGCGTACTTTATGTCTCATAGCAAAAATTCCAGCATGTAATCTAGTTCCTATATAATCAATACTATCATTTAATATATTACTGTATTCTTTAATATTCGGCTGTATTATTGAAATATTTTTTATATCTGTAATTTCTTTAAGATATTCTAAATCATGTGCACCTTGTATCCAAAAGAAAATATTTTTATAATTCCTTTTTATCGTTTCAATCATTTTTATATCTTTTTCCGGATTGCGATTATAGTCAGTTAAAGTAAAAACAAATTTTTTATGTTTTTCATTTGGAATACTATTACAAAATTCAGGTGTAAGTTTCCACATGGTAACACATCCTGTATATTCACATTTTAATCCTAAACTAATTAATAATTTTTGAGCATTTTTATCTCTTACGCTATGAATATATTTATCAGACAAAACCTTTTTGTAAAGTTTCCTTGTATACCAATCTGCTTTTTGGTGCACCACCTACACCTACCAAAATGCTTCCTACAATAGGTTTGCAATTTAATATATTAATATCCCATTGATTTGTTCGATGCAACATATTGCCAGATAATAAATTAGTTTCACAAACAAACTTATATTTTGATGAAGCAACTTCAGAAACTGAATCTGGAAGATTTCCTAAACATCCAAAGTATTAAATGCACATAAATGTGTTGGTATACTAAGAGTAAAATAATTACAAATAATATCTTTTAATTCCTCCTTGACACATTGCATAATAATATCATCACCTTTATTTGTTGATCCAACTGCAGTGTCTAAAAGAGTTATTTTTTCAACTTTTAACTACACCCCTACCAATATAGTTTTCTATAACGAAAATTAATTAATTTTACATACCATTTTGATTTGTCTTTCTCGGGTTTTGCATCAATCCAAGGAGTTTTAGAAATTATATTCCAATATAAATTTTTCTTAGGATGCTTACAGTTACTAACCCATGGCCTTGTAGTAAAACTTGGAACATAATGCAAAATGGCAGGATGCAATTTTGCATTTTCAATATCGTCATATAAATAAAAATTTGAATGATCTTTAAAATATTTCTTATTTTTTCTATAATTAAATATATAATGTATCGTCATCAAATTATATTTTAACGGAAGTCTATACCATTTCCCATTAAGGATACCATTAAGTGTACCTTGATCATGATGAGTTACCGAACCGTTTTTCTCTTCTATAAACTTTAAACATTTTATTCCAATATTCTGTTTGCGCCACTTTTTTAAATCTATTAACAAAATTCCGGCATTAAAATATTTATCCTCCGGCAATAGCCCAACAGCTTCTTTTGTTTTATCATTAACAGTATCTTGAACTGCACCTAAAACATTATTATTTAAATCTGTATTCCACAAATTTTCTAAAGATTCACAGATTATCACATCACAGTCCATATACAAAACTTGATCAATATCATCAGGCAACATATCCGCAATAAAAAGACGAGCATAAGAAGAAATAGAAATATCCCATTTCATATTTAGATGAAGCTTGTTTTTCCATTTATTAAATGGCAGAAAAATAATTTCCGCATTATCAAACTCATCAGCAGTTTTATTTAGTTTCTGTTTATTAATATCAGATATATCATTATCTACAATATAAATTGTAATTTTGTTAAACGCTGTGCTATGTTCCAAAAGTGAATAAATTGCTACGCCAAGATGTTGTGCATATTTATCATCACTTGAAAACAAAACATTCATTATATTTTTTCCCATTTTAATTCCACTTTCTTAACATTCTATGTATTGGTTTCATAATAGCACATCTTAACCTTTTATTTTTACTCATCCAAGAAGCTGAAAACCAATGAATCGAATAAGTATTACTTGTTTTTTCTAATATTCCTGTGGGAGCATCATAAGGATTAAAATAGTCCGAAGCATATACGGTTATACCATTTAAATATTGAGTTTTTCCATTAAGCTGCAATCCTAATTTTTTTATAGCTTCTGTATTTAAAATAGGACAACCTACTGTACCGCTTTTTCCATCCAAAAGTTTATCATATTCATTTATCATTAATTTTATTGCAGAACTGTCTTTCTCTGCTCCAAAGCCAATACCGGTATTAATATATTCATTAACTTCAAAGCCGACAAAAGCTTTATTTTTTAATAAATCGTTAATTGGTTTTATTACCTCAACATCAGTATCATAATAGATACCGCCTTCATAATATACAATCAACAATCTGGCATAATCGCTCAAAAACGCATATTTCTTATTATCATAGCAATATTTAGTGTAAGCGTTTTGATACACATCAAAATTATCTTCATTCCATTCTTTTATTACATAATCAGGTAGATGCTTTCTCCATGAAGAGATACATTTGCAAGCCAGTTCTGGCATTTTTCCATGGCCGAACCAGCAATAATGAATAATTTTAGGTATCATAACATAAAAGTTACATAAAAGTTATATATGCATGAATTTGCTCAATTTCAAAGACACTTTCTGCAAGACAACAGCAGTCAGAATTGACAAGATAAGAACCCATACAACATTCATCCATGAAAAAGGGGAAAATGCCATCAATGAAAATGGTCCCAATATGAAAATATGATGGGTTATATACACCTCATAGGAATTATGATCCACAGCTTTCAACCATTTATTGCGGAATGAGCAATCAAAAAACTTTGAATAAAGAATCCCCATCTCAACAAATAATAGAGCACTCACCGCATGAAACAGTTGGTTTTTAGAATTTTCATAGTCCAAAATTTCATTCCAGGAGATTGTAGCAAGGGAACCGCCAAACAATGCTACAATCAAAGATAAAATCAAGTTTTTTTTCCTGCTTGTTTGCCCCCATAAATAACAAAGCGCATAAACAAAAAAACACGAGAATACGCTAACCTCAATCTTAAACACAAAAAAATTCATCAAAGACAAAATAGTGAAAATATATAGCACCATAGAAAAGCGGCGCAAATATTGCAATATAGGTGTTGCTAAATAACACAAGGCAATGATGGACATAAACCATAGATGAGACAGCCCAACAATACCGTTTCCTACTATCCCCTGTAAATCAACGACATGTACTATTATTTGACTTACACTGATTTTCTCAGGGACAAATATGTAATAGAACGGAATACATGCCAATAGAAAAAGTATATAAGGAATGTACAGTTTCTTAAATCGGGTTTTGAACCAGTGACCCCAATCTTCTATCACCTTACATCCATAAAGATAACCACTAATTGCCAGAAAAACCCATACTCCAATGTTGAATAACCAGCAATAGCGATTATTATAAGCTTGCAACAAATGACACACTATGATACTGAACATGGCCAAAATTCTCATAATCGAAATGGCTCCACTCTCCGATTGCCCTATGCCCCTTGATTCCACCATGCTTTTATATCCTGTCCAATACATTCAAAATTCGATTGCAAGCCTGCCCGTCTCCATAAGGATTCACGGCTTTGCTCATTCTTTCATAATATTCCTGATTCTCTAAAAGGGCAGAAACTTCATATACAATTCTATCATAATCCGTTCCTACCAACTTGACCGTACCTGCTTCTAGTGCTTCAGGGCGTTCCGTGGTATCACGCATCACCAAAACAGGCTTTCCCAGACCTGGAGCTTCTTCCTGAATGCCTCCACTATCCGTAAGAACAATGGTGGACTTTTCCATAAGGAAAACAAAAGACAGATACTCCAATGGTTCAATAAAAAACAGATTGCCCCAACCCGACAAATCATCTCCAAACACTTCATGAATGGGCTTACGCACATTGGGATTCAAATGCATGGGATACACGAAGTCTTTCTCCGGGTATTTTTGTGCCAGAGCCTTTACCGCAGCACACATGTGAATAAAACCGTCCCCAAAATTCTCACGCCGATGCCCAGTAATCAAAACAAGTTTCCTGTCTCCAGCCAACCTATCCACATCATACCCCGAGTGCCTTAATATACGTTGCAATTCCGTATTCAGTTGCATGTCATTCGTCATTTTATCAACAACTCTATATAGTGCATCAATAACGGTATTGCCAGTCACAGTAATTTGTTCTTTCCTAATCCCTTCTGCCAACAAATTCTGCCTACTCAATGGTGTCGGTGCAAAATGATAAGTCGCTATCCTACCCGTAAGTTGCCGATTCATTTCTTCAGGCCAGGGACTGTAAATATTGTGCGTACGAAGTCCTGCCTCTACATGTCCTACAGGAATCTGCTGATAAAAAGCAGCCAAAGCCGTTGCCGTAGAGGTCGTGGTATCACCATGCACTAATACAACATCGGGACGGTTCTCCCTCAACACATCGCGCATCCCAGTCAATACACGAGCTGTAACATCATATAAATCCTGCCCTTGCTTCATGATATTCAAGTCATTGTCAGGGATTATATCAAATATATGTAGCACTTGGTCAAGCATTTCCCGATGTTGTCCGGTTACGCATACCATTGTCTGAAATTTCTCAGGATATTTCTGAAGCTCCTTTACCAAAGG
>ERZ833822.2115-NODE-2115-length-13297-cov-3.329784_pt1 | contig 13297 bp, 7 predicted proteins | sample MGYA00519913_ERZ833822 | MGnify/ENA primary metagenome ERZ833822 (study PRJEB31850, sample SAMEA3708746) | human gut metagenome | biome: human gut; feature: human-associated habitat; material: faeces | place: China | collected 2014 ... | reverse complement strand
CACCCTCCGGTCCGGAGTTACCTTCTCCGACGGCACTCCCCTCACCGGGGAGACGGCGGCCCAGGCCCTCCAGACGGCGCTGGATCCCGCCTCCCGGTACGCCGGCCGCCTGTCCGGCGTCCAGTCCATCCGGGGCGGTGAGGGACAGGTGGTCCTCACCCTCAGCCAGCCTAACAGTTCCCTCCCCCTTCTGCTGGACATCCCCATTGCTCTGGGGACCGGGGCGCGCCCGCTTGGCACCGGCCCCTATCTGCTCACCGACAGCGGTGGAAGCCTCAGCCTCACCGCCCGCTCCGACTGGTGGCAGGGCTCCGGCTCCCTCCCGGTCCAGGAGATCCGCCTGGCTTCGCTCACCAAATCGGACGAGCTGGTCTCCGCCTTCAATTCCGGAGAGGTCAGCCTGATCGATGTGGATCTGACCGGAAACAGTGAGCTGGGCTCCTCCGGCAGCTATCAGGTCTGGGACTACCCCTCTACCGACCTGCTCTATCTGGGCTTCAACGCCTCCCAGGGGCTGTGCCGGGACCCGGAGGTCCGCCGGGCCGTGGCCCGGGCCATCGACCGGGATTCCCTGGCGGAGACTATCTTCGCCCGGCACGCGGCGGCGGCGGCCATCCCGGTCCACCCCGTCTCTCTCCTTTACAATGAGGAGCTGGCCAAGCGGCTGTCCTACGACCCGTCCATCCTCACAGATCTGGACCTGAAGGGGCGCTCCCTGACACTGCTGGTGAATATTGAAAATACCGCCAAAAGCGCGGCCGCCAATGAGATCGCCCGGCAGCTCCAGGAGGCCGGGCTCCGGGTCACGGTGGAGCGCCTCCCCTGGGAGGAATACACCGCCGCCTTGGCCGCCCGAGACTTCGACCTGTATCTGGGGGAAGTCTATCTCACCCCGGACTTCGACCTCTCCGCCCTCATCGCGCCCGGCGGCGCGCTGAACCACGGCGGCTGGGAGGACAGCGTCATCTCCGGCCTGCTCTCCGCCTTCCGCACCGCGGAGGGGGAGCTTCGGCAGTCCGCCGCCGCCTCTCTGTACCGCTATCTCTGCCAGCAGGCGCCCATCGCACCCATCTGCTTCAAAAACGGCTCGGTCCTCACCCAGTACAGGCGGCTGGACCAGCTAAATCCGACCCAGTACAACGTCTTTTATGACCTGTCCCACTGGACAGTTCCATAAGAAAAGATCCCGGCCATCCCGCGGGGCGGAGCGGACCTTCTGCACCGACTCCGGCCTCCGCAGCGCGTATCCGGGAATCAACAGAAAAAACGTGGAGGAATGGTTATGAGCGTTTTTCGATGCTACTCAGAAAAGAAGCCCGGCTTTGACGTAGAGGCCCAGGGCCTGTGCCGTCAGCTGCGGGAGCAGCTGGGGGTGGAGTCCCTGGAGTCCGTCCGGATCCTGAACCGCTATGACGCGGACCACATCGATCCCGCGGTCTATCAGGCGGCCAAGACGGTGGTGTTTTCCGAGCCCCAGGTGGACGACATCTGGGACGAGACCTATCCCGCTCCCGACACGGTCCACAGCGTTCTGGCGGTGGAGGCCCTCCCCGGCCAGTTCGACCAGCGGGCCGACTCCTGCGCCCAGTGCATCCAGCTCCAGTCCGGCGTGGACCGCCCCCTCATCGCCTACGCCAAGGTCTACCTCCTGGGCGGCCAGCTGTCCCAGAACGAACTGGAGAAGATCCGCAAGTACCTTATCAACCCGGTGGAGAGCCGCGAGGCCTCTGTAGACAAGCCCGCCACTCTGGTCCGGGAGCACGCCGCCCCCGACCGCGTGGCTGTGGTGGAGGGCTTCACCGCCCTGGACGAGAAGGGGCTGGCCCATCTTCTGTCTGAGCTGGGCCTGGCGATGGATCTGGATGACCTGAAATTCCTCCAGACCTACTTCCGGGACGAGGAGAAGCGGGACCCCACCATTACCGAGGTGCGGGTGGTGGACACCTACTGGTCCGACCACTGCCGCCACACCACCTTCTCCACCCATCTGGACGCGGTGGACATCGGCGCCCCCGCGGTCAAGGCCGCCTATCAGCGGTATCTGGACGCCCGTGTGGAGGTCTATGGGGAGGAGAAGGCCGCCAAGCGGCCCCAGACCCTGATGGACATCGCCACCATCGGCACCAAGACGCTGAAAAAGCGGGGCCTGCTCCCCGAGCTGGACGAGAGCGAGGAGATCAACGCCTGCTCCATCAAGGTCCCCGCCGTGGTGGACGGCAAGGAGCAGGACTGGCTGCTCATGTTCAAGAACGAGACCCACAACCACCCCACCGAGATCGAGCCCTTCGGCGGCGCGGCCACCTGCATCGGCGGCTGCATCCGGGATCCCCTGTCCGGCCGGGCCTACGTCCACCAGGCCATGCGGCTCACCGGCTGCGGCGACCCCCGGACGCCGGTGGCGGAGACCCTGTCCGGCAAGCTGCCCCAGCGCAAGCTCGCCCAGACCGCCGCGGCGGGCTACTCCTCCTACGGCAACCAGATCGGCCTGGCCACAGGGCTGGTCAGCGAGGTATATCACCCCGGCTACATCGCCAAGCATTTGGAGTGCGGCGTGGTGGTGGCCGCCGCCCCGGCGGAGAATGTGGTCCGCGAACGGCCCCAGCCCGGGGACGTGGTGATCCTGCTGGGGGGGCGCACCGGCCGGGACGGCATCGGCGGCGCCACCGGCTCCTCCAAGAGCCACAACAGGCAGTCTCTCACCACCATGGCCAGCGAGGTCCAGAAGGGCAACGCCCCGGAGGAGCGGAAGATCCAGCGGCTGTTCCGGGATGGGAATGTCACCCGGCTCATCAAGCGGTGCAACGACTTCGGCGCAGGCGGCGTATCCGTGGCCGTGGGTGAGCTGGCGGACGGCCTGGATATCGATCTGGACGCAGTGCGGAAGAAGTACGACGGCCTGGACGGCACAGAGCTGGCCATCTCCGAGTCCCAGGAGCGAATGGCAGTGGTGGTGGCCCGGTCAAACGCAGACCGATTCATCGCCGCCGCGGAGGCGGAGAATCTGGAAGCGTACCCCGTGGCGGTGGTGACGGCGTCCCCCCGGATGGTGATGCGCTGGCGGGGCAGGACCATCGTGGACCTGAGCCGGGACTTCCTGAACACCAACGGCGCCGTGAAGCACGCCCGGGCGGCGGTTCCTGCCCCCATTCCCGCGTCCCCGGTCTCCCAGGATGCCGAAAACTCCTCCCTCCGCTCCATAGCCTCCAGTCTGGCGTCCGCCTCCCGCAGAGGGCTGGCGGAGCGGTTCGATTCCACCATCGGCTGTGGCAGCGTGTTGATGCCCTTCGGCGGCAGAAATCAGAGAACCCCCGCCCAGGTGATGGCCGCCCTTCTGCCGGTGCTGCCGGGGCAGGAGACGGACCAGGCCAGCGTTATGGCCTGGGGCTTCGACCCGGAGGCTATGGCGGCGGACCCCTACCGGGGGGCCTATAACGGTGTGGTCACCTCCCTTGCCAAGCTGGTGGCCGCCGGGGCAGACTATCGAAGGGCCTACCTCACCCTCCAGGAGTTCTTTGAAAAGCTCCGGGAGGACCCCGCACGCTGGGGCAAGCCCTTCGCCGCCCTGCTGGGGGCTCTGGACGCCCAGCTGGACTTCGGCGCGGCGGCCATCGGCGGCAAGGACTCCATGTCCGGCACCTTCAACGATCTGGACGTGCCCCCTACCCTCATCTCCTTTGCCATCGCCCCCATCCGGGCCGGGGAGGTGCTCTCCCCCGAGTTCAAGGAGGCGGGACATCCGGTGTACCTCTTTGCTCCCGCCAACGGCGGCGCCCAGAGCCAGAGGGAAGCCTGGGAGACCTTCCACCAGCTTTGCCGGGCGGGCAGGGTGTGCTCCGCCTGGGCGGTGGAGCACGGCATCGCCGAGGGGATTATGCAGATGTCCTTCGGTAACTCCATCGGCTTTCAGGCCGAGGGGCGTGAGATCGCCTGGGACCTGCCGTGCCCTGGCGCCATTGTGGCGGAGCTGACGGAGGACACAGACCTCCTCTGCGCCGTCAGGCTGGGCACCACCACGGCGGAGCCGGTCCTCACCACCGGCGCTGACAGCGTCCCCATCGACGAGCTGCTCTCCCTGAACGAGTCCGTGCTGGAGGATGTATACCCCAGCCGAGTCCCTGCCGATCCTGCGCTGGTGCCGGTACTGGAGGCCCCGGCCTTCTCCCGCGCCGCTCCCCGGACAGGCACGGCAAAGCCAAAGGTGCTGATTCCTGTGTTTCCCGGCACCAACTGCGAGTACGACAGCGCCCGGGCGGCGCTACGGGCTGGCCTGGAGCCGCAGATCCTGGTGCTGAATAATCAGACGCCGGACCATGTGGCGGCATCCGCCGCCCGGTTTGCCCAGGCAGCCCGGAGCAGTCAGATCCTCTTCCTGCCCGGCGGCTTCTCCGGCGGCGACGAGCCCGACGGCTCCGGCAAGTTCATCACCGCCTTTCTCCGGTCCCCCCAGGCCGCAGACGCGGTGATGGACCTGCTGCAAAACCGGGATGGCCTCGTCCTGGGCATCTGCAACGGCTTCCAGGCCCTCATCAAGCTGGGGCTGGTGCCCTTCGGAGAAATCCGGGACACAGATGCCGCCTGCCCCACGCTGACTTACAATGTCATCGGCCGCCACCAGTCCCGGATCGTCCGGACCCGGGTGGCCTCCAACCGGTCCCCCTGGCTGACCAAGGTCCAGGTGGGGGACATCGTCAGCGTCCCCATCTCCCACGGGGAAGGGCGGTTCCTCTGCCCGCCGGATCTCTTGGCACAGTTGGCGGAAAACGGCCAGATCGCCACCCAGTACGTGGATCTGGACGGCCATCCCACCATGGATATCGACGGCAACCCCAACGGCTCCGTCTGGTCGGTAGAGGGCATCACCTCACCCGACGGCCGGGTCTTCGGCAAGATGGGGCACGCCGAGCGGGTGGGGCCCTGCCTGTACCGAAATATCCCGGGGAATTACGATCTTGGCCTGTTCGATGCCGCAAAGGACTATTTTTCTCTCTAACGGTTGACAGACCGGCCGGAACCGGGTATCATATCTGAAACATCCGCCGGGAGGTGCTTGAATATGGATTCAACCGTTGTGATCGAACCGGCCTATAATGCCCTCTCAGACGTTCGGGCCCTGTTTGAGGCGTACACCGCCATGCTGGTGACGCACGACCCAGCTTTTCAAATCTATCTGGACATCCAGCACTATGCGGACGAGCTGCGCGCCCCCGCCGCCAAGTACGCCCCGCCGGATGGACGGCTGTACCTGGCCCGGGTGGACGGGCGGGCGGCGGGCTGTATCGCCCTGCGGCGGCTGGACGGCGAGCGATGCGAAATGAAGCGCCTGTACGTCCAGCCGCAGTACCGGGGCCGGGGGCTTGCCCGGCAGCTGATCCGCCGGATCACAGAGGACGCGCGGCAGATCGGCTACCGCTGTATGCTGCTGGACACCCTGCCGGTTCTGGAGGATGCCGTCCGCCTCTACCGGCAGCTGGGATTTTACGAGATCCCCTGCTACAACGACAGTCCTGTGGAGTCCACACTGTTTTTCCAGCTGGACCTGTAAATCCAGCTTCCACTTGAAATCTGATGAAATGAGGTGGCCCTATGGCTTATTTTTTCTCCGAGCCCTCCCGTACCTTCAGTGAGTACCTGCTGGTGCCCGGCTACTCCTCCGCGGAGTGCATTCCCGCAAACGTCTCCCTCAAGACCCCGGTGGTGAAGTACCGGCGGGGGGAGGAGCCCGCTCTCACCATGAACGTGCCCATGGTCTCCGCCGTCATGCAGGCGGTATCCGGAGAGCAGATGGGCATCGCCCTGGCGAAGGAGGGCGGCATCGCCTTCATCTATGTCTCCCAGCCCATCGAGCAGCAGGCGGAGATGGTACGGAGGGTGAAGAACTACAAGGCGGGCTTTGTCATCAGCGACTCCAATCTCCGCCTGGGGGACACGCTGGCGGACGTGCTGGCCTTGAAGGAACGGACCGGCCACTCCACCATGGCGGTCACGGATGACGGCACCGGCACCGGAAAGCTGCTGGGCCTCGTCACCAGCCGGGACTACCGGGTGAGCCGCATGGACCCGGCCACCCCGGTCAGCGAATTCATGACCCCGGCGGAGAAAATCGTCTCCGCCCCGGAGGGCACCAGCCTGAAGGCCGCCAATGATATCATCTGGGACCACAAGCTCAACGCCCTGCCCATCGTCTCCGCCGGCGGGCATCTGGTGAGCTTCGTGTTCCGGAAGGACTACGACTCCCACAAGGGCAACCCCCTGGAGCTGCTGGACAGTCAGAAGCGGTATGTGGTGGGCGCCGGCATCAACTCCCGGGACTATGAGGAACGGGTGCCCGCCCTGGTGGAGGCCGGCGCGGACGTGCTGGTGATCGACTCCTCCGAGGGCTACTCCGAGTGGCAGAAGCGGACCCTGGCCTGGATCCGCTCCCGCTATGGCGACACCGTGAAGGTGGGCGCCGGCAACGTGGTGGATGGCGAGGGCTTCCGCTTCCTGGCGGATTGCGGTGCCGACTTCGTGAAGGTGGGCATCGGCGGCGGCTCCATCTGCATCACCCGGGAGACCAAAGGCATCGGCCGGGGCCAGGCCACGGCGGTCATCGATGTGGCGGCAGAGCGGGACCGGTATTTTGCCGAGACCGGCGTCTACGTGCCCATCTGTGCCGACGGCGGCATTGTCCAGGACTACCACATCACCCTGGCCCTGGCCATGGGCGCGGACTTCTGTATGCTGGGGCGGTATTTCTCCCGGTTCGACGAGTCCCCCACCAGCAAGGTGCTGATCGGCGGCAGCTATATGAAGGAGTACTGGGGCGAGGGCAGCGCCCGGGCCAGGAACTGGCAGCGGTACGACCTGGGCGGAGCGGCCAAGCTCTCCTTCGAGGAGGGCGTGGACTCCTACGTGCCCTATGCCGGCAAGCTGTCGGACGGCATGGCCACCACCCTTTCCAAGGTGCGGTCCACCATGTGCAACTGCGGCGCGCTGACCATCCCGGAACTGCGGGAGAAGGCCAAGTTGACCCTGGTGTCCTCCGTCTCCATTGTGGAGGGCGGAGCCCATGACGTGCTGCTGAAGGACACCACCAATTCGGGGAATCAGCGGAGCTGAGAGATTTTTCCTGCCAGAAAATACGAGGCGGCTGGACTGAAGGCCAGCCGCTTTTTTATGGGTCCCACATAGGGGGATTCAGCCGCGATGACGGCTTGTCCCAATGCACATTCCAAAAGAACGCCTTTTGTCGCGCTCCGGCACGTGCATGCAAAGTTGCTGTATGGGGGCGGCATGAGAGGGTGCCTGCGGGTTTACGATGGCATCCCGGCGGGCGCGGCGGAGTGCCGCAGAGACTTGGCAGTTGATTCCCGCGGCGAAGTGCCGACCAAAATCAGGGTGTAAGGACGCCTTCGATCTGCCTCTGTTTTTCTGTCTCGCGCTGCGGCGCTCTCAGTATTTGCGACACCAGTGTTCCGCTGGTTTCCCTCCTTCTGCGCGCTCCGCTTGCCCGCATCGGGCACGCCGCAACCGTAAGGCGGCACAGCCGTCAACGGATGCGCAGTCGCTGCGCGCTCCCCTGGCGGTCGTAGGGGCCGCCCTTTTTGGGAGGGAAATAACGGGACGTTTCCGCATCAGCCCTTCCTGCGCCCTTACGGGGATAAGGTCTTTAATAGTTCTTCTCCTGTGACCCCCAGCTGCGCTTCATCACTTGCAAACGGGATCCGCAGCAGTGCTTCTCCGTCTACTTTATAAATATATATGTAAATGCCGGAACCGATGTCCTGGGTATCGCCCAAAAATGAAAGGACCTCTTCTCGCGTCATGGTCGGTGTCAATTCCCTGACCTGTTCTGATGTCACCTGTGTTGGCCTTTGTATCGGTTCTCCGCTATCTGGCAGCAGGCTCAGAATTTCTTCCGTCAGCAGGCTGCTTTCTCCCGCATCCATCGTTTTCACGGCCTCTTTGATTTCCGTGCGGGAGTAGTCGCTCAGATCTTCAACGGGGATCCCGAGGGAACGCAGATAATCCACTGCCGCATGATACTGAATGGTATCCATGGCGAATACGGTCAGCGGCGCCGCAAGCAGCAGGCATAAACAGGCCGCGATCACTTTCCACTTAAACCGCCTCCGCTTCTCGGCTTTGGGATTTGCTCCGGCCTCTTTCACATAGTTCTCATTGATGTCACCGAGGACTTCGCAAAATTCCTCTCTTTTCACAGGTCAAAGCCCCTTTCCTGAAGATAGTTGTGTAATTTCAGCCGGAGGCGATTCAGTGTTACGGATACATGGTTCTCCGTCATTCCAAACCGGGACGCGATCTTGGAAACCGGATCGAAATACCAGTACCGGCAGACAAAAATGCGCCTCTTATCCGCTGGAAGCCTCTCCAAAAAAGTGTCGATCGCCCTTACAAGTTCCCTGCGGTCCACTGCCCGCTCCACGTTGTCCGTGTCGGATACGAGCTCCGCAATTTCATCCAGCACAGCCGGGGCCTCTCCGCCGCCTCGTTTCTCCGCGATATGATGCTTGTATCGGTTCAGGGACAAGTTTCTCGTGAGCTTCCCCAGGAATGCGGACAGAACCCTGGGCCTGTGGGGCGGCATAGAGGTCCATGCACACAGATAGGTATCATTGACGCATTCTTCGGCGTCTTCCCGATTGCCCAGGATGTTCCAGGCGATCGAGTTACAGTAGTTTCCATATTTGCCGGATGTGGCGGGGATGGCCCGCTCATCTCGATCCCAGTATAACTGGACGATTGTTGTGTCATCCATCGGCTTTCACCTCGCTTCTTATTTACCCCTTCACTGATATACACAAGGTTTGCGATCAAATCTTACAGCTTGTTTCGGTCCCTTTTATCATATCATACGACCGCCGCGGCTGATGGGAAAAGGGACGCTTTGTCTCCCGGCCTTGCCATCCCGCGCCCGCTGTGGTATGCTGATAGCGCAAAGATAAAAACACGTCCCGGTTGGTAGTCCGGGAGCGGCCCATGTGCCGTCAGTAACCTGCCTCCTTGGTTGTCCGTTCTTTGTGCGAGACCTTTAAAGGAGGACACACGCATGGGCACAAGCAGGCTCACCATCCTGTTCGACGATCCCTTCTGGATCGGCCTGTACGAGCGGGAGGACGACACGGAGTACTCCGTCTGCCGGATCGTCTTCGGCGCGGAGCCCCGGGACCAGGAGGTCTACGCCTATCTTCTGGAACACTGGCGGACGCTGCGATTCAGCCCGCCCCGGCCAGGGACAGAGCATCTGCCCCCTCCCAAAAGCCCCAAGCGGCGCCAGCGGGAGGCCCGGCGGATGACCCAGGCCGCAGGGATCGGCACCAAGGCCCAGCAGGCCCTGAAGCTCCAACAGGAGCAGGGGAAGCAGGCCCGTCTCGCCCGCACCCGCCAACAGCGGGAGGCGGAGGAAGCGCGGAAGTTCCAGCTGCGGCAGGCGCGTCGAAAGGAAAAGCACAGAGGTCACTGACCTCTGTGCTTTTTTCGGGAACCGTTTTCATACGGGGGTTGCGAAGGCGGCAAACTCTGTTATAATAGCGGTGTTGAAAAATCGCCGCTCCGCTGGATACCGGGGCGAACTGGAAGGAGAACTGCGGGTATGAAGATCATCGACGCCCACCTGCACCTGTTTTCGGAAGATTCTGCCGAGGAGATGGCCCGGCAGGTGGGCCATCACAACAACGTAGACCATCTGCGGGAGGTCTATGGAGAACTGCACATTGCCCACGGCGTGGTGATGGGAAATCACAGTCTGGAGCTCCGGCGGCACGACTACCCCACAGACCTGTTCCACTACTGCGTGGGCCTGGACAGCAGCCTGCTGGAGGACGGGAGCCGGGTGATCCCGGACCTGGCGGACCGGGTGGAGGCGCACCTGCGGCGGGACAACTGCTGCGGCGTGAAGCTGTACCCCGGGTACAACAAGATCGCTCTGTCGGACCCCATGTACCAGCCCATCTACCGCCTGGCAGCCCGTTACGGTAAGCCGGTGGCCGTTCACATGGGGCTGACCGCCTTCTCCCGGGCCCATCTGAAATACTGCCACCCCCTGGCCCTGGATGAGGTGGCGGCAGACCATCCGGATACCCAGTTCGTCATGTGCCACTTCGGCAACCCCTTTCTGGAGGCCGCGGCGGCAGTGGTGGAGAAAAATCCCAATGTGGCCGCCGACCTGTCCGGCCTTCTGGAGGGGCGGGGGGACCTGGACGCCTATTTCCGGGAGCAGGCGGGCTACGTGTTCCTGCTGCGCACCTGGCTGACGGCCATCCAGTGCTGGGACAAGGTGATGTTCGGGACCGACTGGCCCATTGTCAACCTGGGAGAATATATCGGCTTTATCCGCCGGCTGGTGCCGGAGACACACTGGGAGCCGGTGTTCTTTGACAACGCCAACCGCATCTACGGCCTGGGGCTGTGAGACGGCAGCAAAAGAGGAGGCGCCGAAGGGCGCCTCCTCTTTTCTGATTTACGGATCGGATGCTCACTGATTCAGGATCTCCATGAACTCGTCACCGGTAATCGTCTCCTTTTCGTACAGATACCGGGCCAGCTCGTCCAGCTTCTCCCGGTTCTCCGAGAGGATTCGGTTGGCCTTTTCGTGCTGGCGCTTCACCAGCTCCACCACCTGCCGGTCGATCTCCGCCGCAGTCTCGGCGGAGCAGGCCAGGGAGGCGTCGCCCCCCAAGTACTGATTTTGCACTGTCTCCAGGGCCACCATGTCAAAGTCAGGGCTCATGCCGTACCGGGTAATCATGGCCCGGGCCAGCTTGGTGGCCTGCTCGATGTCATTGGAGGCGCCGGTGGAGGCGGAGTGGAAGACCAGCTCTTCCGCCGCCCGGCCGCCGGTAAGCGTGGCGATCTTGTTCTCCAGCTCCTCCTGGCTCATCAGGTAGTGGTTGCCCTCCTCCACCTGCATGGTGTAGCCCAGGGCGCCGGAGGTCCGGGGCACGATGGTGATCTTCTGTACAGGGGCGGAATTGGTCTGCTTGGCCGCGACCAAAGCGTGGCCGATCTCGTGGTAGGCCACCACCTTCTTCTCCTGGTCTGTCAGGATGGCGTTCTTCTTCTGGTAGCCTGCGATGACCACCTCGATGCTCTCTTCCAGATCTGCCTGGGCAGCAAAGCGGCGGCCGTCCCGGACAGCCCGCAGCGCCGCCTCGTTGACGATGTTGGCCAGCTCTGCGCCGCTGGCGCCGGATGCCATTCGGGCCACCTTGCCCCAATCCACGTCCTCCGCCACCTTGATCTTCTTGGCGTGGACCTTCAGAATATCCTCCCGGCCCTGTAGGTCCGGCAGCTCCACCGGCACCCGCCGGTCAAACCGGCCGGGCCGGGTCAGGGCGGGGTCCAGGGACTCCGGCCGGTTGGTGGCCGCCAGGATGCGCACATCCACCGGCACGGACCGGGTGGAGCCCACCCGGCAGACCACCTTGTTCTGGATTACACTGAGCAGCTTGGCCTGGATCTGGAGGGGGATCTCGCCAATCTCGTCCAGGAAGATGGTGCCGCCGTCGGCCGCCTCAAAAAAGCCCGCCTTGCCCTGGGGGTTCGCCCCTGTGAAGGCGCCCCCCACATAGCCGAACATCTCGCTTTCAAACAGGGTGGGGGAGATGGTGGCGCAGTCCACCGTGACGAAGGGGCCGCGGCGGGGCTGGGCCTGACGGATGGCCTGGGCGAGGAAGGACTTTCCGGTGCCGTTCTCGCCGGTGATCAGGATGCCGCAGTCCAGCTGGGACAGCTTGTAGACCCGGTGCCGGACGGAGGCCGGCAGGGTGTCGAAGCCGAAGCGCTCCGCAAAGGACGCCTCCTGGGGCGCGTCCTTGCGGGCGGTCTCCCGGTAGGTCCGCTCGGCCATCTTGATGGCATTGTTGCGCTCCAGGATGGTCACATGGATATCCTCAATGTTCCGGAACTTGACGATCACTCCGTCCGGGCGTCCGCCCTCCGCCCCGGGCACGGGGAGAAGGGTGGCCACCAGCTCAAAGCCGTTGATCTCGTACTCCCGGTCCTCAAGCCTCGGCGCCTGTCCGTTGAGCACCCGGGCGAGATCCCGCTCAAACTGCGCCCCCTCAAAGAAGTCGCGGAAGTGATAGCCCTCCACCTGGAGGGACAGCCCGGCCCGTTTTTCGCTGTAGGAGCCGCCCCGGAGCAGGTGGCCGATGCCCTCCCTGCGGGCGGAGTAGCCCTTCTCCTGCCAGAACTTCACCCGGCCAGTCGCCCCGTCCAGAACCACCATCTGTCCAATGCAGCGGAAATACCCGATGGTGTAGACGGTGTCCCTTACCGTAACGGTGACGCTGCGGCGCTCGATGGACAGGCGGATCGGGATCCCCTCACAGACGGTCTCCAGACAGAGGCTGTCCGCGTCCTGGTCTGGCAGGAACTTGTAGACGGGCCGCCGGCCGGGCATGTCGAAGACGCCTGCCGCCACCAGCCGGTCGTTGACGCGGAGCCTGGGCTCCCGGATGCCGATACGGGCGAGATCCTCCGGCCGCAGCGCCCCGTCGTCCGCGCCGATGGCTGTGTCGGCGATCAGCACCAGGTCGCCCGGCTCCAACCGCCCGGCGGGGTGGGGGTGCTGGCTGTTGTGGTAGAGGCCGAACCTCACCTTGGCCTGCTGGTTGATATGGGTGATGATGCCATCCCGATCCAGGGTGAAAATGGCATGGGATGAGGAATCCATGAGACATTGCAGAAGATCCATAGCGGTGCTCCTCTCCGGGCGGGCCGGGAAATCACCTCTATTGTACGGGAGAAAGGAGCCGGTGTAAATACCGGATTTGGAGGGGGTTCGCCGCCTGTACGCAGAAACGCACCTGACTTCGGAGGGAAATCAGGTGCGCATTCCCCGTGGGGCTCAGCAGCGGGCGGAGAGGACGCGCAGGATGTCCTCTGCCGGGGGCGGGCAGCCTGGGACGCGCTCTTTGGCGCAGTTGCAGCAGGCGCCGATTCCAAGGCCGTCAAAGGGAATCCCCCGCCAGCCCTGGCCGATGGCGATGGGGATGCCCCGCACGCCGCCGGTGTGGAGGGCGCGCACCAGGCTTGCGTAGCAGGCCGAGCAGGCGCTTCTGGCCTGGACGGTGCGGGTGAGGGCGGCTACGGCGCCGGAGGGGGCGGGGTAGTCCGCCGCCGCGGAGGGCTCGTTGAGGCGCACCACATCCCCCTCCTCCAGCCGGGTGGAGCCGGCCCCCCAGGCCTCGGCCATCTGGATATAGGGCACCTGCTCCAGGGCCAGGCCCATAAGGCGGCAGCCGTAGGCGTCCAGTTGCACGGGGTCCTCACCCAGCAGCATCCGACCCGTGGG
>ERZ833822.2114-NODE-2114-length-13304-cov-9.080761_pt1 | contig 13304 bp, 8 predicted proteins | sample MGYA00519913_ERZ833822 | MGnify/ENA primary metagenome ERZ833822 (study PRJEB31850, sample SAMEA3708746) | human gut metagenome | biome: human gut; feature: human-associated habitat; material: faeces | place: China | collected 2014 ... | reverse complement strand
AAACAAAGCGCCCATCAACGAACCAACACTTGTACCGACGATGATATCCGGCTTCAGACCGCATTCTTCCAGTAATCTAAAAACCCCGATATGAGCGAAACCTTTCGCTCCTCCCCCGCTTAGAGCCAAGCCTAATTTATAGGTCTTATGGTTCGTTTCTTCCGTCATTTGCGTTTTCATTCTTATTCTGTGACAAATATGCTGTTTTTTTTAGAATGAAACATTATTATTTACGAAAAAGTTTCTCTACTTCTTTATTTTTGTTATATTTACAGGTGAACAATAAAGGATCGTAAGGCACTAAGTGTCAAAACGATTAAATCCGTATTAAATTTAAATCTCATTGCTATGATTACACCTATTTTTTGGATCATACCGGTAGCCTCTATCCTGGCACTGGTATTTGCTTGGTTCTTCTTCAGGCAGATGATGAAAGAGAGTGAAGGGACGGAGTTAATGGCAAAAATAGCCCGACATGTACGCAAAGGGGCTATGTCGTACCTGAAACAACAATACAAGGTTGTTGCTTCGGTGTTTCTCGCCCTGGTGGTTTTATTCTCCATCATGGCGTATGGATTTGGAATACAAAACGAATGGGTTCCGATCGCTTTCCTGACCGGCGGTTTCTTCTCCGGCCTTGCCGGCTTCTTAGGAATGAAGACAGCTACTTATGCATCCGCCCGTACGGCCAATGCCGCCCGTTCGTCCTTGAACAGCGGCTTGCAGGTTGCTTTCAGGAGCGGTGCCGTAATGGGGCTGGTCGTCGTCGGCCTCGGTTTGCTGGACATTTCGTTCTGGTACATATTATTAAACATCTGCATCCCGGCAGAAGCGATGGATGCAACACATAAACTTACCATCATAACCACCACTATGCTGACCTTCGGAATGGGAGCTTCCACACAGGCACTCTTCGCCCGTGTCGGCGGTGGTATCTATACGAAAGCTGCCGATGTGGGGGCCGACCTTGTAGGTAAGGTAGAGGCCGGAATCCCCGAAGACGACCCGCGCAACCCTGCCACTATTGCCGATAACGTAGGTGACAACGTGGGTGACGTGGCCGGCATGGGAGCCGACTTGTACGAATCTTATTGCGGTTCGATCCTGGCAACTGCCGCGCTTGGTGCTGCCGCCTTTATTCATTCTTCGGACACGGCTATGCAGTTCAAAGCGGTTATTGCTCCGATGTTGATTGCGGCTGTCGGGATTATCCTTTCTATTATAGGTATCTTCGCCGTCCGTACCAAAGAGAATGCGAAGATGAAAGATCTGCTTGGTTCGCTGGCGTTCGGTACAAACCTCAGTTCTGTACTTATCGTCGTTGCTACTTTCTTTATCCTGTGGCTTTTGCAGTTGCAGAACTGGGTTTGGATCTCCTGTGCGGTGGTTGTCGGCCTGCTTGTCGGCATTGTGATAGGCCGTTCTACTGAATATTATACTTCCCAATCCTATCGTCCTACTCAGAAGTTGAGTGAAAGCGGGAAGACGGGACCTGCTACGGTCATCATTTCCGGCATCGGTCTGGGAATGCTTTCTACGGCTATCCCCGTTATTGCAGTTGTGGTGGGTATCATTGCTTCTTATCTACTGGCTGCTGCCGGCGATTTTGCCAATATCGGTATGGGGTTGTACGGAATCGGCATTGCTGCCGTCGGTATGCTTTCTACGCTGGGAATCACTTTGGCAACGGACGCTTACGGCCCGATTGCGGATAACGCAGGCGGAAACGCAGAAATGTCCGGTTTGGGTGAAGAAGTCCGCAAACGTACCGATGCGCTCGATTCTCTCGGAAACACGACTGCCGCAACCGGAAAAGGTTTTGCGATTGGTTCTGCTGCCTTGACGGGATTGGCTTTGCTCGCTTCTTATATTGAAGAAATACGTATCGGACTGACTCGTCTCGGCAATATGGATCTGACTTTCTCGGACGGAAATACAATCAGTGTGGCAAATGCTACTTTCATTGACTTCATGAACTATTATGAAGTGAACCTGATGAATCCGAAGGTACTTTCGGGGATGTTCCTCGGTTCTATGATGGCTTTCCTGTTCTGCGGGCTGACCATGAATGCCGTGGGACGTGCGGCAGGACACATGGTGGACGAAGTGCGCCGTCAGTTCCGTGAAATAAAAGGTATCCTGACGGGAGAAGCCGAACCGGACTACGAACGTTGTGTGGAAATCTCTACGAAGGGGGCACAGCGCGAAATGGTGGTTCCTTCATTGATTGCTATCATTGCCCCTATCTTTACGGGACTTGTCTTCGGTGTTCCCGGTGTGCTTGGTTTGTTGATCGGTGGTTTGAGCAGCGGTTTCGTGCTCGCTATCTTTATGGCAAATGCCGGTGGTGCCTGGGATAATGCAAAGAAATATGTGGAAGAAGGCAATTTCGGAGGAAAAGGAAGTGAGGTTCATAAGGCAACGGTGGTGGGCGATACGGTGGGCGACCCGTTTAAAGATACCTCCGGTCCGAGCTTGAATATATTGATAAAGCTTATGAGCATGGTAGCCATTGTAATGGCAGGACTTACGGTTGCCTGGAGTCTGTTCTAAGGATTTTGTGTTAAAAAGATAAGAAAATGGAGACCGGAATCTAGGTCTCCTTTTTTATTTCATTTACCTTTGCAGAGATAAAAACGATAAAGATGCTATTACCTTATTTAAATGAGAATCTGATAGAAGCAGGATGCGATGAGGCAGGCCGCGGCTGTTTGGCGGGTTCTGTCTATGCTGCTGCCGTCATTCTTCCGAAAGATTTTAAGAATGAGTTACTGAATGACTCCAAGCAACTGACGGAGAAACAACGTTATGCCCTGCGTGAGGTAATAGAACGTGAAGCGATAGCATGGGCGGTGGGTATCGTTTCACCCGAAGAGATAGATGAGATAAATATCCTGCGTGCTTCTTTCCTGGCCATGCATCGTGCTGTCGATCAACTGTCCACCCGTCCCGAACACCTGCTCATTGACGGAAACCGGTTCAATAAATATCCCGGTATCCCGCATACCACGGTAATCAAAGGCGATGGAAAATACCTTTCGATAGCTGCTGCATCTATTCTGGCCAAAACGTATCGTGATGATTATATGAACCGTCTCCACGAAGAGTATCCCTATTATGACTGGAACCGTAATAAAGGGTATCCTACCAAAAAACACCGTGCCGCCATTGCCGAACATGGAACAACTCCTTATCATCGGATGACGTTCAATTTGTTGGGAGGTGAACAACTTTCTTTGGACTTTTAATTCCCGTTGTTCCTTTCTTAAATTATATTTTCTACATTTTTTTGCAGTATAAGCACGATTTTAGCCTGTTTAGTGCTTGAATTGTTCTGTTTAGGCTAAAAAAGTGTTGCTTCGTGCTTTTAATTGTTATTGAAATGCTATATATTTGCAAACAATAATAAGAATTAAAAAGTTTAAAATCATGGCAACGAACAAGCTACTAAGCTCTACTAAGCTCATTGGGGTATTTTTCATTATGTTAGTTTGTGCACTTCCTGCAAATGCACAGTTCTTGCGTACTTCTTATTTTATGGAAGGTACGCATTATCGTCAACAGCTGAATCCGGCTTTGACGCCGACTAAAGGTTACTTCAATCTTCCGGTGGTTGGTGCAGTTAATGCAACCGTGGGGTCTACTTCATTAGGATATCAGGATATTATTGATATTATTGATGACGGAGATGATTTCTATACGAAACCGGATTTCATGAACCGGCTGAAAGATAACAATAAGTTGAATGTGAACTTTAGTACGGAAATCCTTTCTGCCGGTTGGTACAAAGGAAAGAACTTCTGGTCGTTCAACATTGGTCTTCGTACTGATATTGGTGCGAACTTGACTAAATCTATGTTCACTTTCCTGAATGAGATGGAGACTGTTGAAGAAAACTGGAGAAACAGTAACTATGATATCAGTGGTCAGCAATTGAATATCAATGCTTATACTGAAATTGGTTTAGGACTCTCACGTCAGATTAACAGTCGTTTGACAGTCGGTGCCAGAGTGAAAGCTTTGTTGGGTATCGGTAATATGGAGTTAAAACTCAAAAATGTGGCAATGAGTGCTAATCTGCCCAGTGATGCAGAGATTGCAAAGTGGTCAGATGAAAATTATTGGAGTGGCTTAAGCCAACCAGAAGCTATTAAACAAGCTACTGAATTGAAAACAAAATTTGATAATTACCATGCAAATTTGAATGTTGGTGCAGAATTGAAGAGTTCTTTCAAAGGTTTGGAATTACAAGAAGAAGAGGGTAAGGATTATGTAACAGACTTCGAATTTGATAGTGGCAAATTGGGTATCGCTGGTTACGGTTTTGGTATTGATTTGGGTGCTTCTTATAAAATATTGGATAATCTGACTGTATCTGCATCTATTCTTGACTTAGGTTTTATCTCTTGGTCAAAATCAAGTACGAAGATTGCGTCAGCCAATCCGGATCCTATTGATATTAAAGGAAGTACTTATGCAGCAATGGTCGATCCCGCTAATCCTGAAACATCTGTGATGAATGCAGTAAAGCAGTTGCAGGATGATACTCAAGGGTATATGGATCGTGTAACTAACGGTGATGTACTCGACTATGATATGTTGCAACTCGAAGTAGGTGATGCAAAAGAATCTCGTAAGTCCCGTCTGGCTTCTACATTGGTGTTGGGTGCAGAATACGGTTTCTTCAATAACAAATTAGCTGTTGGTGTATTGTCTACCACTCGTTTTGTACAACCTGACGCTCTTACAGAGTTGACATTCTCTGCAAATTATCGTCCGAAAAGCTGGTTTAACGTTGCACTTAGCTATTCTGCCATTCAGTCAGCAGGAAAATCTTTCGGTCTTGGTCTGAAATTAGGGCCGTTGTTCCTCGGAACCGACTATATGTTCTTAGGAAAGAACTCTAACACTGTTAATGGATTTGTTGGAGTTTCTATTCCGTTGGGTGGAAGAAAAAGTAAACAAGGATAAAAAATAATTTCTCTCTCTAAACATTCTCTTTTAATTAATTCTCTATAGAAGAAAAAACGTATTATTAAATTACAGCCTGTCATTTACTCAATAGTAGATGACAGGCTGTTGTATGTTAGAACCATTTGATCTTTCTGAATATCACAAACGCCAGCGTGGACAATCCGATAGAGAAGAGTACAATCAAAGAAAAAGCAAAGGGCACTTCTTCCAGATGAATATCTACGTTCATGCCATAAAAACTGGCAATCAATGTAGGGAGCATTAAGACGATAGACAAGCTGGTCATACGTTTCATGATAGTGTTCACATTGTTTGAGATAATGGAGGCGAAGGCGTCCATTGTCCCAGTGAGAATGTCGCTGTAAATGTTCACCGTATTGAGTGCTTGTTTCAATTCGATGATAACGTCTTCCACTAACTCTTTATCCAGAAAATCCGTATCTTGGAAAATAGTCTTAAGTTTACCTATCATCACTTCATTGCCACGAATGGAGGTGTTGAAGTAAACCAAGGTTTTCTGCAATCTCATCAGACGGAGCAGGTCTTCATTACGGATGCTGCGTTCCAACTCCTTCTCTGCTGCACTGATATCTATATTGATTTGTTTCAGATATTTCAGGAACCATACGGCGGAAGAGTAAATCAACCGGAGAATCAGATCGAGTTTATTACGGACTACAATACCTTTCCTACGGGTATGTTCGATGAAATCCGGTAGTAAATCGGTGTTATGGTAACATACGGATACTATAATCTCGTTGTTTGTGATTATGCCGATAGGTACAGTGGCGAAAGGCAGGCTTCCGTTCTGCTTGTTTTGCACAGGGATACGCAGGATCGTTAACAGCCAGTTACCTTCCGTATCCGTACGCGGACGTTCATCCGTGTCGGCTATGTCATCAAGAAATGATTCGGGTACGTTGAGTGTTTTAGTCAGAAATTCAAAGTCATCATTGTTCGGGCATACTACGTTTACCCAGCTATTAGGAAGCCATTGTGCTTTTTCCACAAAGCCGGCCTCACAATAAAGATACGTTCTCATCTTATTGCCTCCTTTCGTTTGTTTGACACGAGCAGAGGCATCAGGTTTCAATGACTCTGTTCGCTTTAATTAATACTAGTTGTGCACGTTCGCGGGTTTGAATCGTCCATATTTCTATGATTTTAATTTAAAAGCGATGCAAAGGTACGGAAAAATGAGATGGTTTCCGTGCTTTGCATCGCTTTTTTTGATATTCTTTTATGGGTGGCCTTATATTGGCATCCGTTATTTAGAGGTCCTGATACTATTCACCTTTTACTTCAAAATGATTATCCAGATATTTCCTGATACTGTGGCTGCTTAAACCTTCTTTTGATATACTGCCATCTTTTTCAACAAGTTCGTAGTGCGGTATAGCATTAAATTGAAATAGTTGGCGAAGGTAGTTAAACTCTGTTTCTGATACATAGTAACAGGCTTCTCCTTTTAGATTCTTCTCTACATATTTTTTGTAGGCTTTCTCGGGCGAATCTTTCTGGCCGGTGATATAAATGAACTGAAATTCCGGATGATCTTTGTATTTTTTGCGTAGGTCGGCAGTTGCTTCTATTTCTCCGCGACAAGGTGCGCAAGTAGTTGCCCAGAAATCAACAAACAACACCTTACCGGAATGATTTTTGATGATATTACGAAATATTTCTGTTGCTTTTCCTTCAGGCAGCTGATAAGATTTCGTCATGTCTTTCGGGTGTTTCTTTTCTAGTATCCGTTCGGCTTCTGTTACGAGAAATGGTTCGCTGAATGTTTGTTTGATGCTATCCACATATTCATGTGCTATTTGGCTGTCTTTGATATTTCCTAAATCATAGTCAAAGCTTCGCACTTTGGCTATTTGCCAAAGCAATGGATTGGGAATATGATATAATTGAGCAATGATGGAATCTTTCTTTAAATCATATTTCCGATCTATATTTATCCGTAGCCTATCTTTATCCTGCTGGGATTCTCCTTTTTTCCCCGATTCCTTCAAACATAATGTTGCATATTCTTGTACGAGTTTCTGTTCCTTTTCATAGAGCGATGCAGTCTTCCCTTTTTCATCAATTAACTGCTTGATGATGATTTTGACAGTAGTTCCGGCCAACTTCTCCTGTTTAAGTCTTATCGCTTCCTGCTCCTTATTCAGTTTCACTCCTTTTTCTTTAAGGAAAGTCAACAGGGATTTCTTCGGATAAGTATAATCGATGCTGTCAGATGTAGAAAAGGTTTGATAGGGATATGCTTTTCGGAATATATCCATATATTCGAAACGGTTGATGAATATGCTTGCGTTTTTACTCGCAAGTACGACTGCATCATTGAGCGGCATATCTTTCAAGAAGCTGTAATATGAATCGTTTTCTTTCACTTTTAGTGCCTGATTGGTACTATCCTGTTTTGCATAGTAATCTCTACCCATCAGGAAACCAAGAAACGTGCTTCCAACCTGTAAATCGACCTTGTTCTTTATCAGATGAACTGCCTTGAGAGAAGGCTGATAGATTTGCCTTACGGAATCTGCAATATGTTTCCATTGTGCAATGATAGGCTTCATGTGCTCCTGATACTGGTCGGGGGGTAATGTCTTTTGCGATTTCGACAAGTCTTCGTAGCGATAAGTAATCAGTTTGTCAAGGTCTTTCAGTAAGTAGGAGAGAGGTGCAGATGGTCCCATATATGCTGTGTTCCTGATAGGGAAGTAATGGTCGCGTGCACGGCTGCGTGCCATTACTGCTTCCCAGTCGATATACATGGTGAGAGTTTGTCCGGATTCGATATAGAATGGAATCCAGTTGTTTCCCAGTACTACCGATGATTCTACCGGATGATTAATAATAAATCGACAGCTAAAACTGCCGTTCGGAGCTATTTGGATAACGGTCGGATAATCTTCGCGAGTGAGTTCGTTTGACAGGTAAATAAGACCGGTGTCGAACCCTAAACGGGGATCGTATCCGTCTATATACCCTTGCAGGTAAGCTGAATCCTGACGGAAGAACTGCTGAAAGTCATCTTCCGCATTAACAAGTGTCACCGGAGTTCTTTCCTTGCTGTATACTATTTCTTCTGTTCCTTTCTGTTGAATCTTACACGTTCCGTCTTTTTGTGGAGTAAATGATAAAGCAATTTCTTCATGACTCTGTTTGTCTTTTAAAGCCATTTCAATCCGCTTTCCCTTTTTTCGGATATTTTCATTGGTGTATATCCGGTTATTCAGAATGCTGATGGAGTCGTAAACTCCATATTCCCATGAACCGGAACCGTCCGTCTTGAACCAATTGCCTTTGATGATGGCTAAAGGGGAAGACTTTTTCTTCTTTTGCGGTACCAGCGATATATCGTAAATATTGCCTTCGGGGTCAGTCGGATTGAGAAAATGAATCGTTTGCGTTTCTGACGGTAACGGTTCGAAAACAAGAACATAATCCATCGTGCCTGAAGCCGGCATATAGACTTCTTTTTTGAGCTCGATGCCTTCGGCACTTTTAAACATATATTTCTTTCCGGTGGCAGCATCTTCCAGATAGGTATCCCCATCTTCCATGATCCACCAGTGAGGGCGGAAGATGGCATGAATATATACTCTTGTGTTTTCGGGAGTACGTTCTATACGGGTGATGTTGGAAATACTTCCTGATCGGGCTTTGAAAGGAGGATTGTCGATTGTTTGTGCGGATATTATACCCGATAACAAAAGGAAGATGCAAAATAAGGTTGTTTTCATAATAATAGTTTTTCGATAAACATGTTGAAAGTAATTTTACAAAGTAAGAAAAATATCCATGAACTGATACACTTCTGCCCTGTAACTTAACATAGATTAAACGTTTACGTAACCATCTTTTTTGTACCTTTGCGCCCGAAAATCAGAGTGATAATTTAAATATTGAAATATTATGAGTAAGAAAGCCCTTTTAATGATCCTCGATGGTTGGGGACTAGGCGACCAAAAGAAAGACGACGTAATCTTCAACACTCCCACTCCTTATTGGGATTATCTGATGAATACTTACCCTCATTCCCAGCTTCAGGCAAGCGGTGAAAACGTAGGTTTGCCCGACGGACAAATGGGTAACTCGGAAGTCGGTCACTTGAATATCGGTGCCGGACGTGTGGTTTATCAGGATTTAGTAAAAATCAACCGTGCTTGCGCTGATAATAGTATTCTGAAGAATCCTGAGATTGTCGCTGCTTTTTCTTATGCAAAAGAAAATGGAAAGAATGTTCACTTCATGGGGCTGACTTCTAACGGTGGCGTACATAGCTCACTCGTTCATCTCTTCAAACTTTGCGACATCGCTAAAGAATATAATATTGACAATACATTCATCCACTGCTTTATGGATGGTCGTGACACTGATCCGAAGAGCGGTAAAGGTTTTATCGAAGAACTATCTGCGCACTGTGAAAAGTCAGCAGGAAAGATTGCTTCAATCATCGGCCGTTATTATGCTATGGACCGTGACAAACGTTGGGAACGTGTGAAAGAAGCCTATGATTTGTTAGTAAAGGGTGAAGGTAAGAAAGCTGCCGATATGGTTCAGGCAATGCAGGAATCTTATGATGAAGGCGTGACAGACGAATTTATCAAACCGATTGTAAATGCTAACTTCGATGGAACAATCAAAGAAGGAGATGTAGTAATCTTCTTCAACTACCGTAACGACCGTGCTAAAGAGTTGACAGTAGTATTGACTCAACAAGATATGCCGGAAGCTGGTATGCGTACAATCCCGGGACTGCAATATTACTGTATGACTCCGTATGACGCTTCTTTCAAAGGTGTACACATCTTATTCGATAAAGAAAACGTTTCTAATACGTTGGGTGAATACCTTGCTGCTAAGGGACTGAACCAACTCCATATTGCAGAAACAGAAAAGTATGCTCACGTAACATTCTTCTTCAACGGTGGCCGTGAAACTCCGTACGATAACGAAGACCGTATTCTTGTTCCGTCTCCGAAAGTTGCTACTTACGACTTGAAGCCGGAAATGAGCGCTTACGAAGTAAAAGACAAACTGGTGGCTGCTATCAATGAAAACAAATATGACTTCATCGTAGTAAACTTTGCTAACGGTGATATGGTAGGTCATACCGGCATTTACGAAGCAATCGAAAAAGCTGTTGTTGCTGTTGATGCTTGTGTGAAAGATGTAATCGAAGCCGCTAAAGCACAGGATTACGAAGCAATCATTATCGCTGACCATGGTAATGCTGACCATGCTTTGAATGAAGACGGTACTCCGAATACTGCCCACTCTTTGAATCCGGTTCCTTGTGTTTACGTAACAGAAAACAAAGCTGCGAAAGTAGAAGATGGCCGTCTGGCAGACGTTGCTCCAACTATCCTGAAGATTATGGGACTGGAAGCTCCGGCTGAAATGAACGGGAATGTTTTGATTAAGTAATTTAGATTTCTATAACTGGGAGGGCGGAGTAGAACTCCGCCCTTTTTGTCTCACATAAGTTTTATGATTCAGATTAATGATGTAGTTGTATCGCTTGATGTACTTCAGGAGAAATTTCTTTGTAACTTGGATGCCTGTAAAGGTGAATGTTGCATTGAGGGAGATGCCGGAGCACCGGTAGAACTGGATGAAGTGATGAAACTGGAGGAAGTGTTGCCGGTTATCTGGGATGAACTGGCTCCGGAAGCGCGTGCGGTGATAGAAAAGCAGGGGGTGGTATATACTGACCAGGAAGGAGACTTGGTAACTTCTATTGTAAATAACAAAGACTGCGTCTTTACTTGTTATGACGAGAAAGGATGTTGCTACTGTGCTATTGAAAAAACTTTCCGGGAAGGAAAAACAGATTTCTATAAACCGATATCATGTCATCTTTATCCTATTCGCATTGGAGATTACGGACCTTATAAAGCGGTGAATTATCATCGTTGGGATGTATGCAAGGCTGCGGTTCTGTTAGGAAAAAAAGAGAATGTCCCTGTCTATAAATTTCTGAAAGAACCTTTGATTCGTAAATTCGGTGAAGAATGGTACAAAGAACTTGAAGCTGTTGCCGAAGAATTGAAAAAGCAACATTTTATCTAAACTTCCTATTTCTTACGTGTGCCAAATACCTGATACAGCAAGATGCATAGTGCTATGGCCATTACGCATACTGGTACCATCCATGCTTCCGGATGAATGATGACCAGAAAGATGCAGGTAACGATAACGCACAATGTCAGGACAATAAGAAATAGTCTGATCTTTGCGAATAACGGGTTAGTAGTTTTCATCTTCATAGCTACTGTTTTCTATGTTTTTTGCAATATAGTGATTTAGCACTGAAAATGTTACTGTCTTTAGTCTTTATTAAGATATGGATAAAGAAAAACGCCGATCGAAGGATGCTCCTTCTCCATCGGCGTTTCCTCGTTGTAAGATGTGAGGTTGGTTTATAAAAACGTAAAATTAATATTATGTATCGATATTCGCATACGTTGCGTTTTCTTCAATAAACTCTCGGCGTGGTCCTACGTCTTCACCCATTAACATAGAGAAGATGTAGTCAGCTTCTGCAGCGTTATCGATATTCACTTGTTTCAGCATACGGTTTTCAGGGTCCATAGTTGTTTCCCACAACTGTTGGGCATTCATTTCACCCAAACCTTTGTAACGTTGTGTATGGATTGCATTTTCCGAACCGCCGCCGTAAGTATCAATAAACTTCTGGCGTTGTGCATCTGTCCAGCAATATTCTTCTACTTTACCCTTTTTGCAGAGATAGAGCGGGGGAGTAGCGATGTACAGATAACCGTTTTGAATGATCTGCGGCATATAGCGGAAGAAGAACGTCATAATCAGTGTGTCGATGTGAGAACCATCGACATCGGCATCGGTCATGATGATAATCTTGTGGTAACGCAGTTTTTCAATATTGGCCTCTTTACTGTCATCCTCGGTTCCGATAGTGACACCCAATGCGGTATAGATGTTACGGATTTCGTCACTTTCCAGCGCTTTGTGATACATCGCTTTCTCAACATTCAGAATCTTACCGCGAAGCGGAAGGATTGCCTGGAACATACGGTTACGTCCTTGCTTGGCGGTACCACCTGCCGAATCACCCTCGACGAGGAATAACTCGCATTTTGACGGATCTTTATCCGAACAGTCTGCCAGCTTACCCGGCAAACCACCACCGGACATCGGAGATTTACGTTGTACCATTTCACGGGCTTTTCTTGCTGCGTGGCGTGCTGTAGCAGCCAGGATCACTTTGTCTACAATCGTTTTTGCTTCCTTCGGATGTTCTTCCAGGTAGTATGACAAAACTTCACCTACGGCCTGGTCTACGGCACCCATGACTTCGTTGTTACCCAACTTCGTTTTCGTTTGTCCCTCAAACTGAGGTTCAGCTACTTTTACGGAAATAACAGCAGTTAGACCTTCGCGGAAGTCGTCTCCTGAGATTTCTACTTTTACCTTTTCCAACATCTTGCTGTCTTCGGCATATTTTTTCAGTGTACGGGTCAGTGCACGGCGGAAACCAGCGAGGTGCGTACCACCTTCAATCGTATTGATATTATTAACGTAAGAGTGAACGTTTTCCGAGAACCCTGTATTGTACATGATTGCTACTTCAATGGGGATTCCCTGTTTTTCGGAGTTCAGGTAAATCACGTCATTAATCAAGTGTTCGCGTGAAGACTCGATGAAACGTACAAATTCTCTCAGTCCTTCTTCCGAATAGAACTGTTCACTTTTGAAGCTACCGTCCTCATTCACTACCCGGCGATCTGTCAGCGTGATACGCAGGCCGGCGTTCAAGTAAGCCAGCTCGCGTAGTCGTGAAGCCAAGATCTTGTAATCATATACCGTTTCTGTAAAAATGGTATCATCCGGCCAAAACTGCTGGCGGGTTCCCGTAATGTCGGCAGTACCGACTTCCTTTACCGAATATAGCGGTTTGCCTATTTCATATTCCTGCTGGTAGATCTTACCGTTGCGGAATACTTGCGTAGTCATGTGAGTAGACAGCGCGTTTACACAAGACATACCTACACCGTGCAAACCTCCGGATACTTTATAGGAACCTTTGTCGAATTTACCTCCGGCGTGTAGGACGGTCATTGCTACTTCCAGTGCCGACTTCTTTTCTTTTTCATGATAGTCGACCGGAATACCGCGTCCGTTGTCCTGTACTGTGATTGAATTGTCTTCGTTGATCGTTACTTCGATATGGTCGCAATAGCCGGCCAAAGCTTCGTCGATAGAGTTGTCAACGATTTCGTATACCAAATGGTGAAGTCCCTTTATACTGATGTCACCGATGTACATCGCAGGGCGTTTTCTCA
>ERZ833822.2109-NODE-2109-length-13364-cov-4.117590_pt1 | contig 13364 bp, 9 predicted proteins | sample MGYA00519913_ERZ833822 | MGnify/ENA primary metagenome ERZ833822 (study PRJEB31850, sample SAMEA3708746) | human gut metagenome | biome: human gut; feature: human-associated habitat; material: faeces | place: China | collected 2014 ... | reverse complement strand
TGTACGCAAGTCGCTGATAGATATATCATGTTGATTTTGAGGAAGTGAAGTAAGTCCGGTTATCAATAGGTCTACATACAAAAGGCTGTTACAAGACAAGTGCTTGTGACGGCCTTTTTTCGTTTGAACCAATTTTAACTCTTCGTTTGAAACCAAGCTATCTCTTAGTTGTTGTACACTGCAACGGTATAACGGACAGAGATATGTTTGGGAAATCAGATGATTTAAAGGATATGAGGAAATGGCGGGTATGGAAGCTGAAGCTGATAGATGCTCGTCTTTATTTTGTCAGTATATTCGTAGGACTGTTGACAGGACTGGTTGCTGTTCCTTATCATTATCTGCTACAATTGTTTTTCAATACCCGTAGAGATTTTTTTGATTCACATCCACATTGGTATTGGCATATTCCTATTTTCTTGTCCTTATGGGGAATACTTTTGTTTGTTATGTGGCTGGTGAAAAAAATGCCTTTAATCACCGGTGGGGGTATCCCTCAAACCCGTGGGGTTATTAATGGACGTATCTCTTACAAACATCCTTTTATTGAATTGGTGTCTAAATTTGTGGGAGGAGTGCTGGCTTTGAGTGCGGGATTGTCTTTAGGGCGTGAAGGACCTTCCGTCCAGATAGGTTCTTATGTGGGATGTCTTGTATCGAAGTGGGGAAGAGTATTGGCCGGTGAACGAAAACAACTGCTGGCAGCCGGTGCCGGTGCCGGATTGGCTGCCGCTTTTGCCGCTCCTTTGGCTTCATCTTTACTGGTTATTGAGTCTATCGAACGTTTTGATGCCCCCAAGACTGCTATAACTACTTTGCTTGCGGGAGTGGTGGCCGGCGGTGTGGCAAGTATGATTTTTCCTATCAATCCTTATTTTCAGATTGATGCCATTTCTCCCGGACTGACTTTCTTTTCACAAGTTAAACTGTTCTTATTATTGGCTGCAGTGATTTCCGTATCCGGTAAGATTTATTCGGTTATTACTGTTTGGTTTAAGCGACTTTATCCCGCAATCAAGCATCCGGCCTATGTTAAGATGCTCTATCTCTTGTTTATAGCTTACTTAATATCGCTTACTGAGGTGAATTTAACCGGTGGAGGTGAGCAATTCTTGTTGGGACAGGCGATGCATGCCGATACTCATATTATGTGGATTGTGGGGATGATGATTCTGCACTTTGTTTTTAGCGTACTTTCATTTTCATCCGGATTGCCGGGAGGAAGTTTCATTCCCACTTTAGTTACCGGAGGGTTGATCGGGCAGATAGTCGCTTTGATTCTGGTACGTCAGGGGATCATCGGATACGAAAATATCAGTTATGTTATGTTGATATGTATGTCTGCCTTTCTAGTTGCTGTGATCCGGACTCCTCTGACAGCCATTGTCTTGATTACGGAAATCACCGGACATTTGGAAGTTTTCTATCCTTCTATCGTCGTGGGTGGACTGACCTATTACTTTACGGAAATGTTGCAGATACAACCGTTTAATGTGACACTTTATGATGATATGATTAATTCTCCTGAATTTCAGGAAGAGAAACGTTATACACTCTCTGTGGAAGTGATGAGTGGTTCGTATTTTGATGGGAAAACAGTCAATGAAATACAGTTGCCGGAACGTTGTGAAATTATCAATATACACCGGGACAGGAAAGATATCCCCCCGGCAAAGCAGAAACTTGTTCCGGGGGATCAGGTGCAGATCGAGATGGATGCACAAGATATTGAAAAATTATACGAGCCTTTGGTAAGTATGGCCAATATTTATTGAGCTTGTTCTCTCAGCCAGGCTATTTCTTCGGGCCACAGTGTTTCGTCGATAGTCTCCAGAATCAACGGCATGTTGTCGAAACGGGGATCTTTCATTAGCTTCTCAAAGAAAGCGAAACCGATTAATCCCTTACCGATGCTGTCGTGACGGTCTACACGACTTCCCAATTCTTTTTTTGAATCATTGAGATGCATTCCCCGCAGATATTCAAATCCGACCACTTCACCGAATTCTCCGAATACGTCATCATAATCATTCAGAAAGTCATAACCGGCTGTAAAGGTGTGGCAGGTGTCCAGGCACACTCCTACACGGCTTTTATCTTCCACGCGGTCGATGATGTATTTCAACTGCCAGAATTCATTTCCCAGGTTACTTCCCTGTCCTGCCGTGTTTTCAATAACAGCGGTTACTCCTTTGGTCTTTTCCAAAGTCAGATTGATACTTTCTGCAATTCGGTCCAGACATTCCTCTACCGATATCTTGTTGAGATGGCTTCCCGGATGGAAGTTCAGTAATTTTAATCCCAGTTGTTCGCAGCGTTGCATTTCGTCAAGGAAAGCAGCCCTACTTTTAGTTAATCCTTCTTCCTCAGGATGTCCCAGATTGATCAGATAACTGTCATGTGGGAGAATGTATTCGGGGGCAAAACCGAACTTCTCACAATTTTCTTTGAATAGACGAATACTATCTTCAGTTAGAGGCTTGCTGACCCACTGGCGTTGATTTTTTGTGAAGAGGGCGAACGCATTGGCCCCGATCTCATGTGCATTAACAGGAGCAAACTCTACTCCTCCCGATGCACTGACATGTGCTCCGATATATTTCATAATTCTTTTCTTTGATTTGTCTGCAAAGATAACATTTCCATAACAATATATGTTTTGCCCCATAACAATATATGTAATCACTCATTACATATATTGTTATGGGGCAAAAGCTCAGATGGTCTTAATGATTAAGCTAAGTTTCCTATTTCGTCCAGATTCTTTTGGATATCATCGTCTGTAAGCGAATAGTTTACCAAGTCGCCGGACAGATATTTGTCATACGAAGCCATATCGATCAGTCCGTGGCCGGACAGATTGAACAGTATTACTTTCTCTTCTCCGCTTTCTTTGCACTTATTGGCTTCACGGATGGTGGCTGCAATGGCGTGACATGATTCCGGAGCAGGGATGATTCCCTCAACTTGTGCGAACAGGCATCCTGCTTCGAATGATTCCAACTGACTGATATCTACTGCTTCCATCAGTTTGTCTTTCAGGAGTTGCGAAACGATTACTCCGGCACCGTGATAACGAAGTCCGCCTGCATGGTTTGGTGAAGGAATGAATCCGCTTCCGAGGGTGTACATCTTTGCCAGTGGACATACCTTGCCGGTATCACAGAAATCATAGGCATAGACACCCCTTGTCAGACTTGGGCAGGATGCCGGTTCTACAGCGATGATCTGGTAGTTCTTCTCGCCACGGAGAACCTCGCCTGCAAATGGGGAGATCAGACCACCGAGGTTTGAACCGCCGCCGGCACATCCGATGATGATATCCGGTGTGATGTTATATTTGTCAAGTGCTGCTTTTGTTTCAAGACCGATAACAGTCTGGTGAAGTAATACCTGATTCAGTACACTTCCGAGTACATAACGATAGCCTTCCTGCTTGGACTCTGCTTCAACAGCTTCTGAGATGGCACAGCCAAGGCTTCCGGTTGTTCCAGGATGCTCAGCAAGGATCTTGCGGCCAACCTCTGTTGTGGTACTAGGAGATGGAGTTACGGTTGCACCGTAGGTACGCATAACTTCACGACGGAATGGCTTCTGTTCATAGGAAACCTTAACCATATATACCTGACAGTCCAGACCAAAGTAGGAGCATGCCATAGAGAGGGCGGTTCCCCACTGACCGGCACCGGTCTCGGTTGTAACACCCTTTAAACCCTGCTGCTTAGCATAATAAGCCTGAGCGATAGCGGAGTTTAATTTGTGGCTGCCGCTTGTGTTGTTTCCTTCAAATTTGTAGTAGATCTTAGCTGGTGTCTGCAGTTTTTCTTCCAGACAGTATGCACGAACCAGTGGAGCAGGACGGTACATTTTATAGAAGTCCTGAATTTCCTGTGGAATCGGGATGTATGGAGTGGTGTCATCCAGCTCCTGCGCGATCAGTTCGTCACAGAATACAGGACGAAGATCATCGGCTGTCATTGGCTGAAGTGTTCCCGGATTTAACAGAGGTGCCGGCTTGTTCTTCATATCGGCACGTACGTTATACCACTCTTTTGGGATCTCGTTTTCACTTAAATAGATTTTGTAAGGAATGTTTGCATCTTTTTTCATAATCATAACCCTCCAATGCTTGATTCATTTGTATAAATAGTTTAAGTTATCCCGGTTATCTTTGATGGGATATATAAATATGTTCCGGGGAATTTTATAATGTCATGCATTTTGCAAAATCATCATCCTTGTGGGCAAAGAATTTTGCATGGATTTGTGATAGATGTTAAGACATAAAAAAACTGCCCCAGTATAAAAATGCTGGGACAGGAGATTGTTCATTAGAAACTGTTTCCTGCGGTGCCACCCGGCTTGACGTATCAGATACGCCCGCTCATTGTCTGCAAATACATACATTACAGATATCTCGTTCTTAACGGAGTATCATCTCCGGCTTACATACAGAATGCATATACAGGAATCGTACCACATCGTTCAGCTTGCCCTCGGGAGTCCATTCCATCATGGAAAACATACTGCCTTCCACCGGCGGCAGCTCTCTGGGATGTTTGTCACATCATGTACTTACTCTCCTTCAACGGTTTAAAGCAATACTAGCATAATTGTTTTTATGTGGCAAGTATTTTTTTATGAATGGGGGTGTATTTTTAAAAAAAGTCCGTTGACAAGCCATTTTCCCTGCTATATAATTGACACATTGAAAAGGCGAAGACGGAGAGAAGTAGCGCTTTTTATCGCTCCCAGAGAGTCGGCGGTGGTGAGAATCCGGCAGAATGAATAAGCGTGAATAACACTCTAACAGCTGCAAGCTGAACCCGTGAAGAAGACATTTGCAGAGATGACCGGAAAATGCGAGATGGTTGTTCTGCGAAATGGACCTCACAGTAGTAGGTGCGCCGCAATTGTGCGTGAAACAAGGAAAGGGACTGTCAGATAAGAGACAGTAAATCAGGTGGTACCGCGGATATGAATTATGTTCGTCCTGGATGCAGGGCAGGCATAGTTCTTTTTTTATGCAACCTGTGAAATATAAAAATCAGTCAAAGGAGATAATGCAGACAATGACCATTTCAAACATTTATCGTAACAGAACCTTAAATGAGATCAGCGAAAGCGACGTTGGCGCAGAGCTGAAGGTGGCAGGATGGATCGAGAACATCCGTGACCATGGTGGTGTATCCTTCATCGACCTGAGAGATATGTATGGTGTTCTTCAGGTAGTTATGAGAGACACTTCATTATTAGATGGACTTACAAAAGAGGATTGTGTATCCATCTCAGGTGTGATCGAGCACAGAGATGAGGAGACATACAATCCAAAGATCCCGACAGGAACGATCGAACTGGAGGCACATTCCGTAGAAGTGCTTGGAAGAGTATACAAGCAGGTTCCGTTTGAGATCATGACATCCAAGGAGACAAGAGAAGATGTCCGACTCAAATACAGATATCTGGATCTTAGAAATAAAAAAGTAAAGGATAATATGATCTTCCGTTCACAGGTGATCAGCTTCCTTCGTCAGAAGATGACAGAGATGGGATTCTTGGAGATCCAGACACCGATTCTGTGTGCTTCATCACCGGAAGGTGCAAGAGACTATATTGTTCCATCCAGAAAATTTAAAGGCAAGTTCTATGCTCTGCCACAGGCTCCACAGCAGTACAAGCAGCTTCTGATGGTTGCAGGATTTGACAAATACTTCCAGATCGCACCATGCTTCCGTGACGAGGATGCAAGAGCAGACCGTTCACCGGGTGAGTTCTATCAGCTCGATTTTGAGATGAGCTTTGCAACACAGGAAGATGTATTTAAAGTAGGAGAGGAAGTCCTCTCAGCAACATTTGAGAAATTTGCACCGGAAGGCTCTGTTGTAACACAGGCTCCTTATCCGATCATCAGCTATAAGCAGGCAATGTTAGAATTCGGTACGGATAAGCCGGATCTTCGTAACCCGCTTCGTATCATCGATCTGACAGATTTCTTCCAGAGATGTACATTTAAGCCATTCCACGGCAAGACTGTACGTGCGATCAATGTACCGAAGAAACTGTCAAAGGGACAGCATGAGAAGCTCTTAAAGTATGCTCAGTCTATCGGTATGGGTGGTCTTGGATATCTGGAAGTTCTGGACGATATGACATACAAGGGACCAATCGATAAGTTCATTCCGGATGATATGAAGAGCGAGATCGCAGAGCTTGCAAATCTGAAAGCAGGAGATACTATCTTCTTCATTGCCGATGTAGAAGAACTGGCAGCTTCCTTTGCTGGACAGCTTCGTAATGAGATCGGTGCAAGACTTGATATGATCGAGAAGAATGCATACAGATTCTGCTATATTAACGATTTCCCTATGTACGAGTACGATAAGGAAACAAAGAAGATCATCTTTACACATAATCCGTTCTCCATGCCACAGGGTGGTCTGGAAGCTCTAAATGAGAAGAATCCGTTAGATGTTCTCGCATACCAGTATGATATCGTATGCAATGGTATCGAGCTTTCATCCGGTGCTGTCAGAAATCACGACATGCAGATTATGGTAAAAGCATTTGAGATCGCAGGATACACAGAAGAAGATCTGAAGACAAAGTTTGGAGCACTTTACAATGCATTCCAGTTTGGCGCACCACCACATGCAGGTATGGCTCCTGGTGTTGATCGTATGATCATGCTCCTTCGTAATGAAGAAAATATTCGTGAGATCATTCCGTTCCCTATGAACGGAAATGCACAGGATCTGATGTGTGGCGCTCCTGGTGAGGTTACAGAGCAGCAGCTCCGTGAGGTTCATATCAAGGTAAGACAGTAACAGAGGAAATCAGGTATTTATGTATAAGATGACCGGATAGAAGATTATTTTGATATACACCCAAGATTTTATGTTAGAAAGGTGCATAAGATATGCAGGGTTCGCATAATAACCAGAAAAAGATAGCAGTTATAAATGATTACTCAGGATTTGGACGCTGTTCCATAGCAGTAGCAATGCCGATTATTTCTGTAATGAAGGTTCAGTGCTGTCCGGTTCCGACGTCGATTTTTTCCAATCATACGGGGTTTGACAGCTTCTATTATGAAGATTTTACAGATCATATGCAGAGGTATATCGATGAATGGAAGAAGCTGGATCTGCAGTTTTCCGGTGTCTGTACCGGATTCCTGGGTTCCAGTGAACAGATCAGTATAGTGGAACGGTTCCTTACGGATTTTAAAAGACCGGAGACAAAGGTGATCGTGGATCCGGTAATGGGTGACTATGGCAAACCATATCCGACCTATACAGACGAACTGTGCCAGCAGATGAAAAAGCTGGTGCGGTTTGCTGATATCCTTACTCCAAATACCACAGAGGCATGTGTTCTGACGGATACACCATATAAGGATGACTGGCATATGGATGAACTGAAAGCTATGGCGGAGAAGCTGGTAGCACAGTCAGAGAGCAGACAGGCAAAAGTTGTGATAACAGGAATCAGGCGGGGAAGCTTCCTTGCTAACTTCTGCTATGAAAATGAAAAAGTAACCGTTGTGAAGACAAAGAAGATCGGAGAGTCGCGCTCCGGTACCGGAGATGTCTTTTCGGCGATTCTTGCGGCGGATGCCGTAAATAATGTAGATTTTACAGAATCAGTTAAGAAGGCAAGTGTATTTATTAAAGAATGTATCAAACGTTCCGTTGAGATGGAGCTTCCATTGACCGATGGAGTGTGTTTTGAGGAATGTCTGTACAAGCTTGCCAGATAACAGGAGGCGAATAGTATGGAGATATTATATAAAGTTCATAATAATCTGTATGTAAATCTGACAAATAAATGCCCATGTGCATGTACATTCTGTCTCAGACAGAACATGGATCATGTTGGTGAATCAAAGAGTCTGTGGTTAGAGAGGGAACCATCAGCAGAAGAAGTGATTGCTGAATTTGCAAAATTCGATATGAGCCGGTTTAATGAGGTTGTGTTCTGTGGATTCGGAGAACCGACGGAAGCCTTTGAGGTGTTGAAGAAGGTTGCGGCATTTGTAAAGGAGACTTATCATATGCCGATGCGTTTGAATACGAATGGACTGGGAAATCTTGTAAATGGCAGAGATATCACACCGGAGATGGAAGGCCTGATCGATACGGTATCGATCAGCTTGAATACGCCGAATGCAGATCGGTATCATGAACTGGTCAGAAGTAAGTTTGGAGATAAATCCTTTGATGCGATGCTTGACTTTGCAAGAAGTTCTACAAAGTATGTACCAAATGTAGTTATGACGACTGTAGATACCACGATTACAAAAGAGGAAGAGGAAGAATGCCGGAGAATCTGTGATTCGATCGGTGCAAAATACAGAATCCGCCCATGGGAGGATTAATAAATCTGATAAGAAAAGCTCTGTATGAAAATACAGGGCTTTTCTTGTTATCCTACAAATAAAAGACCGCAGGTAGCGATCAGACTGCCTGCGGTCTTACTGTAATATTTATTATTATAACATAAATGCTTATTTATTTCCGGCATCTCTCTTAGCACGGAAACGAAGTGTAGGATCAAGGATCTTCTTACGGATACGGAAGCTCTTAGGAGTGATCTCAAGAAGCTCATCTGTATCGATGAAGTCAAGTGCCTGCTCCAGACTGAGTACCTTAGGAGGTGTCAGCTTTAATGCATCATCAGCACCGGAAGAACGGGTGTTGGTCAACTGTTTCTTCTTGCAGACATTTACTTCGATATCATCGGTACGTCCATTTTCACCGATAACCATTCCGGCATATACAGGTTCACCTGGTCCGATGAACAGTGTACCTCTTTCCTGTGCATTGAACAGACCATAAGTGATAGAAGTACCGGTCTCGTATGCAATCAGAGAACCCTGTGAACGATAGTTCATATCACCCTTATATGGGAGATATTCATCAAAGATCGTATTGATAACACCATTTCCCTTTGTAGCGGTCATGAAGTCACCACGGAAACCGATCAGTCCACGGGAAGGTACAAGGAACTCCAGTCTGGTTGTACCGTTTCCGGTAGGAGCCATACCCTGAAGTTCACCCTTTCTGGAATTTAACATATTAATAACTGTTCCGGTAAATTCATCCGGAACATCGATATATGCAATCTCAAATGGTTCAAGCTTCTTACCGCGTTCGTCTGTCTTATAGATAACTTCGGCTTTGCTGACTGCAAATTCATATCCTTCACGTCTCATGTTCTCGATCAGGACGGATAAGTGAAGTTCGCCACGACCGGATACCTTGAAAGCTTCTGTTGTCTCTGTTTCTTCTACACGGAGACTGACATCTGTATTTAATTCACGGAACAATCTGTCACGTAAATGTCTGGAGGTTACAAACTTTCCTTCCTTACCGGCGAAAGGAGAATCATTTACCATGAATGTCATGGAAATAGTTGGCTCTGAAATTTTCTGGAATGGGATTGGTTCCGGATTTTCAGGAGAACAGATCGTATCACCGATATTAACATCTGCAATACCGGAGATGGCTACGATCGATCCGATGTCTGCTTCATTTACTTCTACTTTATTCAGACCCTCGTAAACATAGAGCTTACCGATTTTAACCTTTAACATTCTGTCAGGGTCGTGTTCATTTACAATAACAACAGGCTCATTTACAACGACCTTACCGTTGTCAACCTTGCCAACACCGATACGGCCTACATATTCATTGTAGTCGATCGTGCTGATCAGAACCTGTGTACCTGCATCCGGATCACCGGTAGGAGCAGGAATATAATCAACGATGGTATCAAATAGTGGCTTCATATCTGTACCCGGTTCATCTGGATCAAGAGAAGCAACACCTGTCTTTGCTGATGCAAATACAAATGGGCAGTCAAGCTGATCGTCATTTGCATCCAATTCGATCAGAAGCTCAAGAACTTCATCTACAACCTCTTTAGGACGAGCTTCAGGACGGTCACATTTATTTACACATACAATAACACTGAGGTTCAGCTCCAATGCTTTCTTCAGAACGAATTTGGTCTGTGGCATGGCACCTTCGAAAGCATCAACAACAAGAATAACACCATTTACCATCTTCAGGACACGTTCTACTTCACCACCGAAATCAGCATGTCCCGGAGTGTCGATAATGTTGATCTTTGTCTTACCATAACGGACGGCAGTGTTTTTGGAAAGAATCGTGATACCACGTTCACGTTCAATATCATTTGAGTCCATGACACGTTCGGTAACTTCCTGATTATCACGGAATACACCACTCTGTTTCAAAAGTTCATCCACTAATGTTGTTTTGCCATGGTCAACATGGGCAATAATCGCAACATTTCTGATATCATCTCTGGTAATCTTCATTTTTTTCACTCTTTCTTTATGATATTAAAATTACTTACAATACAACGTTTACCATTCTAGCATACGAAAAAAAGCATTTCAATGGAAATGATAGCCGAAAATTACACCAAAATATTCGGTAAAATGCGCCGAACTGTACAAAAATATGTTATTATTAGAAAGTATGACAGGCGGGAACGGTTCCTGCTAAATAAGTGATTTGGAGAGGTATTAAAATGAATGAGAAAAAGGGCAGAGCGATCGCACTGTTGCCGATCGGTGTATTTCTGGTATTGTATCTGGGACTTGGGATTATATTTGAATATGTGATGAAAATTCCGATGGGCTTTTATAATGTGCCTATCATCGTGGCATTTCTTGCAGCTATCCTGGTCGCATGTATCCAGAACCGGGAATTGGTATTTGATAAGAAGCTTGAGATTATGGCACAGGGAGTTGGGGACAAGAATATTATAACGATGCTGTTGATCTTCCTGGCAGCGGGTTCATTTGTCGGGGTAGTCGGAAGAAGCAGCGCCGAGAGCGTAGCATATTTTATGCTGACACTGATCCCGGCAAGATTTTCAGTAGCGGTTTTGTTTGTTGTTGCCTGCTTTGTATCAGTTGCTATGGGCACTTCAGTTGGAACGATCACATTGTTAACACCGATTGCTGTAGCAGTGTCGAGAGCGTCTGGCTTTGATATGGCATTTTGTGTTGCATCGGTTATGGGTGGAGCAATGTTTGGGGATAATCTTTCTTTTATCTCAGATACGACGATTGCGGCATGTAATGGACAGGGATGTGAGATGAAAGACAAATTCCGGGAGAATTTCTGGATCGCGTTTCCGGCAGCGGTTATAACGCTGATATTAATTCTTGTACTTTCATTTCAGACCGACATACAGGGTCAGGTCAGCCAGTCTTATAATCTGGTGCAGATCATACCGTATGTTCTGGTGTTGATCGGTGGAATTATAGGGCTGAATGTATTTATCGTATTACTTACGGGGATTGTATCCGGAGCATTTATTATGCTGATATGGGGACATACTGCACCTGTTGATCTTCTGACAAATATGGGTTCCGGTGTTTCCGGAATGTTTGAAACCTGTATGGTAGCAATATTAGTTGCGGCGTTATGTGCACTGATCCGGGAATATGGCGGTTTCGATGCACTTCTCAGTTGGATACACAGGATTTTTCGCGGAAAGAAAGGCGGACAGCTCGGAATGGGGTTGTTAGTCGGAACAATGGATATTGCAACTGCAAACAATACGGTAGCGATCGTTATGGCAAATCCGATTGCTGGAGAAATGGCACAGGAATATGGAATCTCTCCGAAGAAGACTGCCTCTTTGCTTGATACCTTTTCCTGCATCTTTCAAGGGATGATCCCATATGGTGCGCAGATGTTAGTTGCAATTGCCGCGGTAGGAGAACTGGGTGATTCCATTTCTGCTTTTCAGATCATGCCGAAGCTTTTTTATCCGATGTTCTTGCTGCTGACATCACTCGTTACCATAATAAGAAGTGATAAATAATAGAGACAATTCAAAGAATATAGAAAACGCTGATCTGTTCACATTGTCAATAAACTCTTTGGTAGTATTCACATAGGAACAGATCAGCGTTTTCTGTTTTATTTGCCAAGTAACATATTTTCCAGTTCCTCTGGTGAGAAGGTGTAAGAGGAGTTGCAGAACTGGCAGTTTACCTCGATCGGCTTATTGTCTGCGAGCAGATTTGCAATCTCCTTTTTACCGAGACTGATAACAGCCTGTGAGAAACGTTCCTTGCTGCAGTTGCAGTGCCACTTCGTAGGAATGGTATCGGTAACTTCTACATTATAGCCTTCAAAGATCTGCTTCACGATATCAAGCGGTTCCATACCCTGGTCGAGGAGAGCGGTAATGGATGTGAATTCACCCAGACGTTTTTCCAGATCAGAGATCAGTTCCTCGGATGCAAATGGCATAAGCTGAATGATAAAGCCACCGGCTTGTTTTACTGTGTTGTTCTTCTCCATCAGAACCCCTAAAGCTACAGAAGTTGGAATCTGTTCTGAGGTTGCAAAATAATATGTCAGGTCTTCTGCAATCTCACCTGAAACAAGCTGGGTCTGACCGATATAAGGCTCTTTTAAGCCGATATCCTTGATCACGGAGAGCACGCCCATATCAAGAGCTTTAGCGACATCCAGTTTTCCCTTATCATTTGCATGCAGGATAACCTCCGGATTGTTGACATAGCCTTTGACATTGCAGTGCGCATCAGCAGTCACTGTCAGTCCGCCGATCGGACCGCTGCACTGGATCTGGAGCGTCAGCAGATCGGAGTCGTTCTTACATGCAGCCCCCATCAATGCACCTGCAGTCAGCAGACGACCGAGGGCGGCAGTGGCAACCGGACTGGTATTGTGAATACTTCTTGCTGTTTCAACGATTTTCTTTGTGGTGCCGGCAAAGAAACGAACCTGTCCATCTGCCGCCATACCTCTGATAATATAATCACTCATATGTTATTCCTCGTTCTTTCTATATATAATGTAAAATATTGCACTTTTAAGGTGCCTTTTTAAAAATAATACCTGCATTTATAAAGTGCTGATTAATAACAAAATAATACTTGTATCTATAAAAGTAGTGCTTAATAATAAATTGATGACTAAAATCACTACGGCAGGAGATCAGATATATAATTTGCCTTCGTGATGTTTTTCTCTGGCTATCACATAGACACGTTCACTGTCATCGGTTGCTGGCGTGTGCGTAAATGCATCATACATGGCAAGAAGCTCCATACCTGCCTGTTCTACACAACGAATCATGTCCTCACAGGTCAGTCCGATCTGGTAATGGAATTCCTGCGTTTTTCGGTACAGGTCGTCATTCTCTTTCAGAAACAGGCTGAGTGCAAGCTCGTTGACATTCTGTTCCTCATCGTAATAATTATCCCAGATGAAGCTGACATTATCCCGGTCCTCAGCTTTTTCCTGCCCGCACAGAGCAGGAATGTCTCGCGGAGCTTCGGAAGCATC
>ERZ833822.2108-NODE-2108-length-13368-cov-4.203035_pt1 | contig 13368 bp, 6 predicted proteins | sample MGYA00519913_ERZ833822 | MGnify/ENA primary metagenome ERZ833822 (study PRJEB31850, sample SAMEA3708746) | human gut metagenome | biome: human gut; feature: human-associated habitat; material: faeces | place: China | collected 2014 ... | reverse complement strand
GAGCCGGAGGGCGATAAGATCAAGCCCGCCGCCATCACGGTTGCCCTGAGCTTCGCCACCTTTGAAAACGTCTGCTATCTGATCCAGAACGGCGCAGACCGCTTCTCCTTCATTTTCTTCCGGGGCTTCGGCACGGGGGCCATGCATGTGATCTGCGGCTTGATCGTCGGCGGTGGCCTTGCATACACGTGGCAGCGGACGTGGCTGAAGATCGCAGGCACCTGCGGCCTCTTGGGCGCGGCCATCACCCTCCACGCCATCTATAATCTGCTCATCGCCTACGGCGGCGCGGCGCAGTATGTGGCCTACGCCCTGCCGGCGCTGCTGGTGGCGGCGGGAGAGCTGTCCGCTTTCCGCCTCGGGCAGAGGAAATAACCGAATAGCCACTCCCTGAGAGCTGCTTTTTGGCGGCTCTCAAATTTTTTTGAAAAATTTTGCGTTTTGGGTGAGAGTTTTTTCGATTTTTTGTACCTATATAAGTGAAGGGGTTTTTAAGCCGCATTTCAATAAATCCAGAGAGAAGGTTCAAACGAAATGTACGATACCGCAAAACGAGTCGCACTCGTCAAGCAGCGGGTGCGGGAAAACACCCGCCGGAGGCAGCGGCGCGGTATATATGGGCTGAGCGCAGCGTGTATGCTGCTGTTCGCAGTGATGATGCAGGCGGCGGATGTGTTTGCAGTGCAGGGGCAGACAGCCGCATGGGGGGTGTTCGGCGCGATGCTGCGGGCGGCTATGTGCTGGTAGGCGTTGTCTGCTTTGCAGCGGCGGTGGTCGTTACCGTGTTTTGCACACGATTGAGAAAAAACAATAAACAGCAGGAACAAACCAAGGAGGATGAGGAAACATGAAGAAAAGATTTTTAGCGGCGCTGCTGAGCCTGTGCATGACGCTCACGCTGCTGCCAACTACGGCGTTTGCAGCGGTGAGCGATTCAATGGGCAACACACCCGAGGAAAATCAGGCGATTTTGGAGCAGCTCTCCGCCTTGACCGGCGATAGCAGCGACCAAGTGCTTTCCATGCTGAACGCTTTGGGGCTGCTGGATGAAGACGGCAATTTCAAGGTGGATCAAACCATCACGCTGGACGGTCAGGTGTTGACACTGGCGGCTGTCATGGAGCTGCTGGAAAATCCCGCCACGGATCTCACCCGTATAGCCGACGTGGATGGGACTCCGGTGGCGCTGGGCGATTTGAAGACCATGATCCAAATCGAACAGGAGTTGCAGCGGATCAAGGACACCTATTTCTCCGGCAGGGAGTTTACCGGGGAAGCTCTGGAGAATCTCAATAACCTGATGGAGCAGCTGGAGCTGCAGGGCATCAGTTTGCAGTATTCCGCCTCTGCCACAAAGCCTGAGGGCGTTGAGACGGTGGATATGAGCGGCATGATGAGCCAAACGCTGGGGGAACTCGCAACCAACAGCTGGAGCTCCGGGACTTTTACTGTATACGGCGGAAAACCGGTCGGCTTTTCCTACCGCATTCAAAAAGGCCAGCTCAGCGAGTATATCACCGGTGTGGAGGTCTCGATAGGCGAGACGAGTAAGGTCGTCGAGCAAAGCGACGGGTCCTACAAGCTGACCTATGACGTAGGCTCGACTTTCAGTTTAGGTGGTTGTAAAATCACTGTCAAAGTTACAACCAAAGGAAGTACCCAAGCCTGGCACGATAATTCTTATTCCTATGGTGACCTGCTGGGGATGATTGAATTTTACGATGCGGAAAATCTGGTGTTCTATGACGGTGTCGCTTATGCCGACCACTGTCAGCTCAAGCTAAAAAAGACGGTTGACGCCCCCACAATACAAACATCAATGACCGCACCGAGTTATGTTGAAGAACTCAAAAATACAACCGTATTATATGATGATTTGTTTATTCCTTTGCTGGCAGAAAGCTACACTGGCGGCAGTGCCGACAATTCGGACTTTATTGCGCTAAGCAATACCATCGGAATTTTGGAGGGTGCCCGCAACTCGGTGTCTTCCAGCAGCTCCACCAAATCTTATCAGCCATACCAAATCGACGCCAGCATCGAGTTTAGCTGGAGCGGAGACATAGCTGCCTATAATGGCTCTGCGCCGTATGGCAATTATATTTCTGCAAACCCGATACCCTATGCCCCGTTCTGTCTGACGGAGTACAAGCTCGATGGAACAGCTCTGACGCCCACCACCGACGGAAAGAAAACGGAGAACTGTACGATTAACAATGGCAGTACGGTCAGCATCTCCCTGCAGTCTACCACGCAAAACAGAGAGAATCAGCAGTACTGGCTGCCCTTCGAACTGTATCTGAAGAATGTAAATAATAATATCCAAAATTCCACCACCACCGCCAAGACCAGCAACGTTACAGCCAAGCTGGTGGACACGGACAATCCCACCATTCAAAGCGTCACGGCCCCGGCGGGAACCTACACCAGCGGACAGCACGTGCCCATCACAGTTACCTTTAACGAGTTCGTGGATCTTAGAAACGCCACCGTGACCATCAATGGCAAAGAGTATACCGCCGCTGAGCTTTCCATGAACAAATACGGTGTCACGGCAATGCTCTGGTACCCAGTGCAGGATGCGGATGACACCACGGTCATCGTCAATGGTATGACCGGTGTGGAAGATGTTTTCGGTCATACGCTGGATACCACACTCTATCAAAGCGACTCGATTGCCGGCGTTACGCTGAAGAGCGTCTTGATGCGCAACGCTCCCACCGAACTGACGGCCACCTACGCCAACGGCAAGGCATCGTTCACGATGAACGCCAACATGGAGCAGGTCTACAAGACCGTATACAGCAATTATCACACCCCGGCAGGCACAGAGCCGAGGGAAGCCCCGTTCCAACTCGAACTGAAGTACGGCTCCGCGGAGGCACCAAGCTATCTGCAGGTCTATCTGGACACAGAGAAGGAAGCCTTCACCATTAGCGACTACGCAATCGCACCCTCTGCTTACGACCGCACCTACACGGTGACGCTGCAGGCCAACGAGGGCACGAAAGCCGATTCTGACTGGGTGAATGTTCTTCCCCTGACCCGGCAGTTCACGGTGGCAAAGAAAGTTTCCGCGCACACGGTGAAGGTCGTCCCGGAAGCGGATTCCGCCGACTATACGATTTCCCTCGGCAAAACCGCCCGCCCCACGCTTAAGGCAGAGGTTTTTGGGGAAAACGATGAGCAGGCCAGCTACACCACCGGTAAATGGAGCAGCAGTGACACGCTCATTGCCACCATCAACGAGGATACCGGCGTTGTTGCCACCACAGGAACCAAGGTGGGAACCGTCACCTTTACCTTTACGGCGGACAACGGGACTGAGGACACTGCCGATGATGTGACGGGCAAGTCAAAGCCCTATAACGTGACGGCAGGCGATTCCCTGGCACTGGTGATTCCCGGCGGCGCGTCCATCGTGACGCGGGTAAATCAGCCCGCCACCGTGCTGTGGAGCTCCAACGCCACGCTGATGGCGCCGAACAAAGAGTTCAATTACAGGATTGACCTGTATGAGGGCAACTACGCGAATGAGGCGGCGCTGAGCGGCCGCAAGCCCGTTGCGACTTATACCGTCGGCAAGGATAAAAACAGCGTGCGGATCGAGGAGAATGTGCTCTCCAAGCTCTCCAACGGCAATACCCCTGCCTACACGGTATTGGTCTCCATGCCGCACCCCAACGCCGGCGGTGAGGACGTCCGCCTGTCGGCACTTGCTTGGATCATCGTGCAGGCACCACCTGCCACAGCCAAGCTGACACCGCCCCAGAGCATTTACCTCAAGGATACCGACGGTGCCGTCAATATCGACTGGTCGGTGGAAAACACCACTGAGGGCGCCCCTTTGCAGCCCACGCTGACCATCACCCGGGTCACAGAGGACAACACCACCAAAGTGGTGGACAGTGAGCGCCTATCCGGCACCTCCGGGAGCGTCTCCCTGTCATTACAGAGTGTGAAAGCCGGCAATCTGAAGGACACCTATCAAGTGGTTTTGAGCGTGGAGAATCCTGGTGAGGAATCTCCCAGCACCGACTCCTTCCCCCTGTATGTCTACGATGCCGACGCACTGAAGGTGCAGAACGACAAAGGAGAAACGATTTCTAAGCTGACCATGGACAATACCTCCAAGGTCAGCGGCAGCCTGCCCACCGTTACAGCTGAAATTTTGCAGCTGCGCCAGGAGTTGGGGCTGATCGAGTACATAGGCATCAACTATGACGAGTACGGATGGAACTCCTTTAAAGACGGCATCCGGTGGCTCTCCAGCAACAACAATGCCATTTCCGTCAACTACAAGCAGGGCGGACTGTATGAGGACATCAGAAACTTCTCCTTTGATTCCTACCTTCCCGAAACCAAAATGGCGCTGTCCGGCTTGGCCAACGGCACCGCAACCGTCACGGCTACCCATGCCGCCACGGGCATGAATGCCGCCGTACAGGTGACAGCGAAAACGCTGCAAAATAAGTTCTATCTCTTCCAGCTGACGCCTGCAGCGGAAACTACGCTGCAATACACCGACGGCAAAGGTGTGCCCAAAACGGTCACGACCAACAGTGAAGGCGTGCTGGCGCTTTACGAACCCAACGGAATCGCCAGTGAGGTGTCTCTGCGGTCCGGCTCCGGCGCGGATATTTATCTGGGCACCATCTATAAAGAAAATTTGCGTTCCGGCGAGCGGGATGCCACAAAACTGCAGCTTTATCCCTTGAATACCTTCAGCCTTCGGCGAGTTGCCCGGGCATCTGTGACGCTCATCACGCCGGGCGGCGATCCGCTGGCGAACAAGACGGTGACCGTTCGTGGCGGCGTTTATAAAAACGGAGGCTACTGCCAGACAGCTCTGCTGGGCTCCAGGGCAGGAGCACTTGTCAGCGGCATCACCGGCGACACCTATACCACGGATGCGGCGGGAAATATAACCGTCTATCTGGATTCCACCCAGTTCTGGTCGGCCGAAAAGGGCGAGAGCAACACCACGGCGCTTTCTGCTCTGGATCAGCTGGAATACATTCTGGAGATCAGCGCAATTGACGGCGACAAGTACTATCCGCTGCTGCTGACCGTCAACGGCAAGCTGGGCGTGGACGATGTAATGCGCACCGCAGAGGGCGTTGTCTCTCTGGAGCGCGTGCCGGCGGGGGAGGAAAACAAACCCTTCATTGTGGCGCAAAGCGTTGATTACGGTCTAGCCAACGGTCAGAAGGTGGATGTCCGCAGCTCGACTGGGAAGATTGGCCCTAACAGCAGCTTTAAAACAGCAAGACTGCACACCACCATGTTCCTCTGGGGCGAGAAGATTGCCAACGCGCGGAATTACAGTCTCAAGCTGGCGGACGAATACGGCGTTATTCCTGCCGCCCAGAGCAGTAGTACCAAGCAGTATCCCTTCTCATCCATCCCCGTAGCGGAAAACGATCTGACTCTCACCGAGACCACCATGACTACCTCTGGATGGATCGCTGACGGCAAGGATGTGGGTATAAAAACGCAGCTGAGCCTGAACGGCAGCCTGCTACAGGAGAAAATAATGCCCTTCCGGGTCGTTGATCTGACCCGAGTGCCCAAGGTGACAGAGGATGACCGCGTCACCGGTATTCTGGCGACGATGGAATCCTCCAGTGGAGTGAATCAAGTCGACTTTGGCGGAGTGGGCGATAGTAACATTCTCAAGGTGCTGACCGGACGGCTGGATGATCTGAGCGGTCCGGTGGACACTTCCGTGTTCAAAATGATTATCACCCCCAGCGAAGATCCCTCCGTGTTCCGTGCCATGATTTGGGCCGGGTACAATACGCTGGAGATGGAGGACATGGACTATTCCGAGGACGGCGTGGCGTTGGGTGCGAATGTGCTGACGCAGGACCTGGAAGTGGGTATGCCCGGGACCGGGGACCTGAGCCAGATGGCCCAGGGCACCTATGATCCCAAGGGGGACTACAAAACCAACTCCATAGCCGACAATGTCACCAGCACGGATCTCAACTTGCAGTTGGAGGGCTTTTACGAAGCGGAAATCCGCTATAACACCGAAAAAAAGGAGTGGGAGGTTTTCACCGTAGGCGGCGGATTTACCGCCGGCGTTGGTGTGGGCTTCTCCTTCAGCGTGAACGCCATGGCTGGCCCCGTGCCGTTGACAGCAACCTTTGAGCTGGGTGGTGCCATTCAGCTGGATTTCCGTACCGCAGTGCGCTACGGCCGGCAGGGCGAGGGTACAGAGCTTGCCTGGAGCGATCCCACGGCCACGGCAGTGAATGACTTTTTGACCACGCTGCGTATCAACGCCTATGTCCACGCGTTTGGCGGTATTGGCTTTGACTATTCGGTCGTGGCGCTGAAGATCGGTCTATTCGGCAATTTGGATGTGGACAGTCAGAATAAGTTCCTTTCCCGCACCTATCTTGCCGACGAGACAAAGCGCCAGATCAACGGTCAGGCCCTGGGAATCCAAAGCGAAGTGGGAATCAAATTTGTGGCAACCTTCCTGCTTATCTCCTACGAGGCGGTGATCGCCTCCGGAACCCTTGGAGCCACCAGGACTTTTAATGACTGGAAAACAATCGACGACTACTGGAATAGCGCCACCAGTGGGCTGAGCCTTGCCTCGCTGCGGATGGCGGCGACACGAGCGTTTCTTTGTCCGGCACTGGCAGCTTCGCGGCGGCGGCTTGGGTTCGCATGGGCACCGACCTGCCGGGTAAAAATGCCGGTGATGCCGTGACATTGGAAGAGCAAAACCTGCTGATGAACAGCACGGAGATCGTAGTGTCCGTCTATAACGGCACAACCTGGACTTCCACCCGCCTAACCAACGACGGCACGCCGGATCTGGCCCCAGCCACGGCAGTGGGCGGCGACGGCAAAGCCATCGTGTTCTGGCGCAACGTCTACACCCCCGATCCCGGTACGCAGGGCAGCAACAACCTGCTGAACTTCACGACCAGAGATTGTATCATGTACAGCTGCTATGACAGCACTAACGGCACCTGGAGCAAGGAAAAAATGCTTTATAACGGTGCTACTGGCAGCGTGAAGGCGTTGCAGGCGGCCATGCTGCCCGACGGAACCGCTATGGCGGTTTACTCGCTGGACCGCAGCGGAACCGGAGATACCTCCGCCTACGAGATCGCCTATTGTACCGTGGCTGCTGATGGAACTCCCGGTACAGCCATGCTGGCGACCTGTGACAGCAATCTTGACGAAAACCCCCAGGTCGTTGCAGCCAACTTCGGCAGCGGGGATGACCGATTTGTCATCGGTTGGCACAGTGTCCGAGACGGCAGCAGCAATATCCAGCTGTTGGCTGTGGACGGCAGCGGCATCATGTCCAACAGTTTTCCCGGCTCTCTGTCTGCCCTGACCAGCAGCGGCAACGCCGTCGTGGGCGGAGACTTCCGCTTCGCTTCCCTCAGTGGGGATCATCGCAGCCGCAATGATCTTACCATCGTCTGGAATGAGACTGTCAATAACGCCAACGGCGCGGTAGATCACGGCATTTTGAAGGCGGCCAAGCTGCGCTATGCCACAAATACCTACACTCTGTCCGCACCATTGGAATTGGCAGAGCTGCCGGATCGCACGCTGGCTGACCACTTTGATGCCTATGTCAGCGGCACCAATCAGGTGCAGGCCGCCATTCAGGCCACCCGGTATGACGATGAAAACCCGCAGGTAATCGGCGGCGTGACCGTTCCGGGTGAGGAAACGATCCTCTATACCGCTACCTCTGATTTTGTCACCGATGCGGTGGCAGTGGAACAGATCGGTGTGGATTATGCAACGCTGGCGTTGAACAGCCTGACACCCATTCACTTTACCATCCGCAACACCGGGCTGAACGATGTGACAAACCTAACGGTCAGCCTTGGCAGCGGGGAAACCGCTACCCTTACGGAAAAACTGCTGCCCAATGAAAGCACCACCCTTACCGTCTGGCACCATGTGAAGGACCGCGTGACCGACCCGGGCTATACCATCACCGCCGCCGGCGGCATCCACGAAAACGGCACAGTGTATCTGGATTATCCCGACATTGGAATCTCACAAATGGAAGTGATTGCGGAGAGCGCCGGCAAGCGCACGGTGCGCATGACCCTCTATAATTCCGCTGCCGCCACGCTGGCCGGCGGAAAGAGCCGCGAGGTGAAGCTTGCGTTCTATGCGGATGATCTGCATACCGAACCTGCAGAGGTAGCCTGCACCACAAACGGCGTATCGGTTAACGGTAATGAAATCACCATTTCCGAAGACAGCGCCCTCGCCCGCATTGATCAAGGAACCTTTACACTGGATCTGACCTATGATCTGGGTGAGTATATGACATTCATTGGCAAAACCGAGATCCCCAATGTGGGTACCTATCTGTACGCCGAGGCGTGGGCGGAAGGCAAGGTCGGTGGAACGGGAAGCAATCAGCGCCTGCCGGAGTATAACGGCAGTGACAGCGAGGCCAGCGTCCATATGACCGGCGTACTGGCTCGCACCGGAGAGCAGCTGACGATGGATGTGACACAGGGGAACGACGGCAACGGTCACAGCACCGCCGCCATTACCCTGCGCAACAACTGCCTGCAGTCTCAGACTGGCGCAGAGCTGGTGGCCACGCTGCTGGATGCTGCCGGGACCGTTCTGGAAACGAAAAAGACCAGTATTGGCGGTGCCATCTCCGGGGAAACCTTCCAGACAGAAACCGTCACCTTCTCCCGGCTTGGCACCCGCGTAGTGGTGCGAGCCGCAGTGCCCGGTAAAGACCTTCTGACCTTTGAAGGTCTGGCAGTGGGGCTCGGCGATTTTACCGCCAACGGAACAAACTATACCTATACGCTGCAAAATGATAGCGGAGCAACATCTACGCTAGTCACAGCGGTGTCTGGAAACGGCGAGCCCGTGAGCATCAACGGACAGGCTCTGTCCACCGGCGGCAGCGCAACCGTTGCCATCCCCAACAGCGGCACAACCGACATTGTCGTGAGAATCGGTGCTAAAACCTACACGCTGACGATTCTGCGCAATAGCGGCACAGGCGGCAATGAAGGCAATAGCGGCACAGGCGGCAATGAAGGCGGTAGCGGCAGTGGCGGCGGAAGCGGCTACAGCTACTACACCATCAAGGCAACTGCCGGGGCTGGCGGCTCCATTTCTCCCTCCGGCAATGTCAGCGTCCGTGAGGGCAGAGATCAGACCTTCACCATCACTCCGGATAAGGGCTATGCTGTCGCCAATGTCAAGATTGACGGCAAGAGCATTGGCGCGGCGAAGTCCTACACCTTTGAGAATGTCAGCAGAACCCATACCATCGAGGTCATCTTTATGAAAGCCAACGGCAACCCCCAGACCGGCGTGTTTGTGGATGTAGCCACCGGCAGCTATTATGAGGATGCTGTGGATTGGGCAGTGGAGAACGGCATTACCAAGGGAACCGATGATACCCATTTCTCCCCGGACGGCATCTGCACCCGTGCGCAGGCCGTGACCTTCCTGTGGCGCACCGCTGGAAGCCCCGCCTCTAAAACCAGCACCATGCCCTTCACCGACGTTCCTGTGGGCAGCTACTACTACGACGCTGTGCTGTGGGCAGTAGAAAACGGCATCACCAAGGGCACCAGCGACACCACGTTCAGCCCCAACATGACCTGCTCCCGTGCCCAGATCGTCACATTCCTGTGGCGTTCTGAGAAGTCCCCGACAGCGGGTACAGCCAATCCCTTTGCTGATGTGAAGTCCACCGCCTACTATGCTGATGCGGTATTGTGGGCGGTCAAGGAGAACATCACCAAGGGAACCACCAGCACGACATTCAGCCCCAATGCGGATTGCACCAGAGCGCAGATCGTGACCTTCCTCTGGCGCTGCAAGAAGTGACCGGCTGACATACGGCTAAACATCAAAGCCGCTGGCATGACCCCATAAGCGAACATCGGACAGCGCAGCGGACGGGCATCTCGCCCTGAAGCTGCGCTGTTCTCTTTTCGCTACAAGAAACAAATTAATGACATTTTGAGCTGCGCCGCTATCCAAGCGCGGCAAGGAGACAGCATTATGAAAAGAATCACAAGAATCATTCGTCCGATCATCTGCATAGTTGTCCTTCTCGTTGCTATGACCACGGCAGTCAGGGGCTGCTATCAGAGAGAGACAGAGCCTATCGACATTCCCGGCACATCTGCGCCTCAGCCATCAGCGCCTCTCGCGGGTGAAGTTATCCCCTCGGTGGACAGGCAGACAGAGTTGGCGGAAGCCAGAGCGAAGAATCCCGACACCGTGGCATGGCTGTATATCCCCGGTGCGGAGGTGGACGACCCTGTGATGCAGGCGGAGGACAACGGCTATTACCTAAAGCTGGATGAAAACGGTGAGTACGCCATGTGGGGCTGCTATTATGCCCATTGTGAAAACAAAATCGGCGGCAGGGATAAGCTGGACAAAAACACCACCATTTTCGGCCACTCCGCCAGCAACTGCGACCCGGACGGTGTGCGGTTCACCAAGCTCTACCGTTATATGGACGTAGACTTTGTAAAGGAGCATCCGTATATCTATCTCTCTGTGGATGGTGAGGACATGATTTTCCAGATCACCGCGCTGTTCGTCACGGATATTGGCTTTGACTATATTGAGCCTGATCCCACGGGAGATGATCTGACCAGCTTCTTTGAGACAATCGCGCGGAAAAACTGGCTTGACTTTGATGGCGTGACTTTCTCCGAGGAAGATACTGTTCTGACCCTCTCCACCTGCTGCCGGAAGTATGACAAGGCTAACAGCGGCAATCAGCGGCTGGTGGTCATGGCAAAGCTGCTGCCGGAGGGCGCAACCGCACAGGAGTTCAGCGTATCCCTTGTGGATAGTCCTGAAATGCCCTAAAAGAAATCAGAATACGACGATAACAGGACACCCATCCTTGCGGTACTGAAAAGCAGCGTATGATATAGGGAAAACGGCGGCCGCCCCGTACAGAGCAGCCGTGGTTTTTGCTGTCCCTACATTTAATAGGTTGCCAAAATAATTTGGTCAAAAAACATCGACATCCCTTGCTCTACACGCTATAATATAGATAATCTAATAAGAAAACAGTGTTATCATTACTGCTACAGATGGAATGGTAGCCATATTTATGAAAAAATCATTGGAACGGAATGGCTGAACCCTCAGGGTGACAATGTCAGCGATTTGACAGCGAAAACCATTTTTCTCAGGTGATTTTCCGTTTTCTTATTTTGACAGAGATTTACAAAATAGTCAGGAAAATCAAGGCTTTCCTTGACTCATATTTACTTAAAATAATCGCTGTTCCCAGTGTGGACTCGAGCTCCTAAGCACTAGTTGAGGGTTCGATTCCCCCTGGGAACAGTCAAATTTTGCAACAATGATGACCACAATTCATTGTTGCTTTTTTTTATTTATAGGTGCTTACGAGCACCGAATGCCGCGACAACGAGCGTGTAACGCGAGTGAGTTCAGGGAAAAGGAGAGAATGCCTATGGCAGAAAAAAACAGACGAACGAGTTACGGATGAAAAAGTGGTAGAAATTGAAATGGAAATTTTCTAAATATGTGCCACAAATCTTGAAAAAATCTTGATTTGTGGCATAATAAATATATATTTTGATTTGGAGATGATGTTATGTATATAAAGCGTGAAAGATATCTAAGCAAAATAAGACCATTTTATGATGTGGATTTAATTAAGGTTCTGACAGGTGTTAGAAGATGTGGAAAATCTATATTGTTAGAGCAGATTAAAGAAGAATTTATTGAAAATGGGTTTGATAGAGCGCATATTATTACCATTAATTTTGAAGATTTGCAATTTGAAAAAATAAGAACTGCAGAAAAACTTAATTCCTATGTGAATGAGCAAATCAAGGATCATGACAAATACTTGATTTTTTTAGATGAGATTCAGCATGTCAGGAGCTTTGAAAAGGTTTTAGCTTCCTTTCGGGCAACATTAAATTGCTCAATTTTTATTACTGGAAGTAATTCGAAATTGCTATCCGGCAAGATGGCAACATTGTTGGTTGGAAGATGTGTTGAATTTAGAATAATGCCATTTTCCTTTGCCGAAAGCTACGAATATGCTACAGCTATAGGAAGAAATATGTCTCCGGATGAGTTTATGATTGATTATATCAATTGGGGTGGCTTCCCTTTGCGTTTTTCGTTTACAAAAGAAAGTGATATTAAGAGATATTTGGAGCAGACATATGAAGGTATCTTAGATAAGGATATTATTACTGACAGATCAAAGGTTAATAGACAAAACTTTGAAAGAGTAGCAACATATATTATGGCAAATGCAGGAAAGGATTTTTCCAGTAAAAACATAGAGAACTATTTTATACATCAAAATGCAGATACTTTGGATAAAAAGACGATATACAGATATCTTGATAAAATGGAAAAGGCTTGTCTAATTGATCGTGTAAAAAGATTTAATATTGTAGGAAAACAGGCAATGTCGTATATAGAGAAGCAATATGCGGTAGATACTGGTTTTCGCATGATAAATACAAACTTAGTAAATTTTGAGGATACCTTTTTTCTTGAAAATATAATTTATAACGAGCTAAAAGCAAGAGATTATGAAGTCTTTACAGGAAAAACATATAAGGGTGAAATTGATTTTGTTGCAATAAATGGAAGAAAGAAATGTTTTATTCAGGTGGCATATTATTTGGCTGGCAAGGAAACGATTGAAAGAGAGTTTGGTGCTTTTAAGCCAATTAGTGATGCATCACCGAAATATGTGTTTTCATTAGATAGATTTGATTATTCAAGAAATGGAATTGCACATATCAATATTGTTGATTTTCTTTTGGGTAAGAAGGATATTAATTTATCATAACGCCACAAATTAAGAAAAAATTTAAAATTGTGGCTTCTGGAAAAAATCATATAAAAGGGCCAAAGAAACGGACGCCAGAAGATGATGAACATTTCAGCGAGTCATTTGAGAGGATGATACACATGGCAATTCAGAACAGAGAAGGAGAAAACAATGGCAAAGAATGTCTGAGTACTCTGATTGAGTTTTTGAAAGCGACGTCTTGCACATACTATTAGCAGACAGTATAATAAATACATCGAAGCAGTTTCAAAAAATGAAAAATATTCGACTTTTGAAAGCGGGTGACGATATGAAAACAATTACAAGAGCAAAGTATCTCGACAGAATCATTGAACTGAATGGTACTCCTGACATCAAGATTATCACGGGCATTCGTCGATCCGGTAAGTCCAAGCTGATGCAGGCGTATATTGAGTATCTGAAAAGCCATTTTGAAAATATCAATATTATCTTCATTGACTTCATGGATTTGGCGTATGAAGAAATCAAGGAATACCATGCCTTACACGCCT
>ERZ833822.2101-NODE-2101-length-13445-cov-11.850485_pt1 | contig 13445 bp, 9 predicted proteins | sample MGYA00519913_ERZ833822 | MGnify/ENA primary metagenome ERZ833822 (study PRJEB31850, sample SAMEA3708746) | human gut metagenome | biome: human gut; feature: human-associated habitat; material: faeces | place: China | collected 2014 ... | reverse complement strand
GCTTTTCTCATATATGCTGTCGTCCGTACGTTAAGAATGTGTGTTAAACAACAATTTAATCATTCTACTCATTTCTCAGTGCTGTCACCGGATCACTCTTGGATGCCTTTTTAGAAGGAATCAATCCACCGGTAAATGTAAGAAATACACTAAGCAGTATAAGCACTATCGCTGGAATTACAGGAAGTACTGCATTGATGTTGTCCACTCCTGAAAGTGCATGAATAACAGCATTTATAGGAAGCAGGAAAAGTAATGTTATACCTATACCCATAAGTCCTGAGCATAGTCCGATTATACATGTTTCTGCATTAAATACAGCCGATACATTCTTCTTGGAAGCACCTATTGCCCTTAATATTCCTATCTCCTTACGTCTTTCAAGTACACTTATATATGTGATAACACCTATCATAATAGAAGATACTATTAAAGATATAGCCACGAATGCAATCAACACATAACTTATAACATTTACTATGGTAGTGACAGAGGACATAAGTGTTCCTACCACATCTGTGTAGCTTATAACCTGTTCATCCTTACCCTGCTTTTTCATGCTTGTATTATAGTTATCAAGTATATTTACTATCTTATCCTTACTTTCAAAATCCTTAGGATATATGTCTATTTCACCTGGTACTGACAAATCTGCATAGCCAAGCTTTTTCATATTATTGTCATATGAGGCAACATCCGTATCAGACATGAGTGACTTCATAAGATCTGAAAGGTCACTTTCGTTCATATTCATCTTTATCGCATCTGCGAAGCTGTCTGTATCTATACCAAATGCGCTGCTAAAATCATAGTCATCTGTATCTGTTCCCATGCCCATTGAACCTAGTGCAGCTGCCATATTATTTCCCATAAGCTGCATGGCATTCATCATGGCATCTGTCATAGAGGACATCATCTGTGTCATGACTGCCTCCATAGCCTGCTGCATATTCCCCATGATACTTTCCATCATCTTGTTCATGGCATTCTGTATATTGGCAGTAAACTGTTCCTTAAGACTGTTGATCATATTGTTTATGACTTTATCAAGAATACCATCTATGTTCTGATATCCATTCTGCTTGGCATATTCTGCGTATCCATCTACTACATCCTTTTTAAATATACTCCAGAGCTGTTCTTTTGATATATCAAATGTCACAGCATCTTTCATAAGTTCTTTTGCCGAATCTGATATCTGTTTTCTTGCCTCATCTGTAAGCAGGAACTTAAATACACTTTCTGCTGTTGTATCCTCAATACCATTCTTTTTAATATATTCCAGATATCTGGCTTCAAGCTTGTTTACCTCTTTAAGCACTCTGTCCTGTGATATATTTACATGCATTGAATCAGTAATAAGCTGTCTGATATCCTTACTTAACTGGGCTGATACTTCATCAGAGGACATATATTCCTTAAAACCATATAATACTTCAGATATAGATGCTTTGACTTCATCTGTAAGACTGTCTGATATCAGCTTCTTTAATGTGTCTGCATCTATACTTCCTATATCAAAGTCCATATCATTTTCCCCGAAAGCAGAAGATATATCTCCAAAACTATCAGGGTTAAACACTGATGAATCCATAGAATCAAACATAGATGGATCAAATGCCGCTGATATATCATCTGGATTGATCAATGCAGCAAAATCTGGCATACTCATATTATATATACTATCATCCACCTTAAATGCATTGCTTATTGCATCTGTATCTATCTGAAAAAGTGATTCCATGTTAAATTTACTTTTACTGTCACTACTTATACCAAACTTTTCACCAGTAAATATGTTGGTATCCTTCTTTTCCTTCTGTGCCTTTACTACATCACTAGCTGCAGAATATTGTATAAGCTGTCTTGTAAGCCCGGATGTATATGCTATACCCGGTGTAAGCATTGCTGCTGTGGTTCCCTCAACCTGCTTAACTATACCTGATATTTTCAGATCATTGCCTTTGCTTATCAGCTCCTTCATATATTCTTCATTACCAGTTTTATCCTTCCATATATCATACTCTGTATCATACTGATAATAATCAGCACTATTCACCACTTTAAAGGTCATGCCAATAAAATCATCATATGAAAAGCTGTCGTTATTCTCAGGAATATCTATCTCTTTTTCTGACATAAATGCAGATATCATATTCTCATATTCAGCATTATCCCGCAGACCTAGTGTGTACTCAAGCCTGTCACTTATGTTACCGCTTGAGGAAAGCACAAGAACACATTCGTTATAATTCTGTGGCCAATGTCCTGCTTTTACTTCATACTGTTCTTCATATAAACTGCTGTTTGAGGGCAGCTCATAAAACACATTTGTAGACATTCCAGATGTCATGGAATTCTCATATGATGAAGACATTCCCATCATCTCATATGACTTGTCAGGATTTATCTGCCTATATCCTGTATTATCCTCCCTGTATATCTGAGGAGTTACTATATATTTGTATTCTATGGCATGCACATAATCTTCAATATTTTCCGGATTGCCTTCTATATATGTTTTAAGCGATGCCAGATCGTTGGTACTCATCTTAGAGAACATATCCGAAACAACAGGTGTAACACCGATATCGTTCTCCTTTTTGTTGTCACCTGATGCTGACATACCGACCATCATCGCTGTAAGATCCAAGCCCGTACTTTGTATCTGTAACGGATATTCTGACAAAGTATCCTCTTCCATCGCACTTATATATCCACTGACACCATTAGATATTGAAAGAATAAGTGCTATACCTATAATTCCTATAGAACCTGCAAACGATGTAAGAAGAGTCCTTGCCTTTTTAGTCTTAAGATTCTGAAAGCTTAATGAAAGTGCTGTAAGAAACGACATTGACGACTTTCCCATATTCTTGTGCACCGGTTTTTCTATAATATTTTCATCTATCTCTAACGGATCAGAATCCGATAATATCTTTCCATCTTTAACTTCTACTATTCTTGTAGCATATTCATAAGCCAGCTCAGGGTTATGAGTTACCATAACTACAAGTCTGTCCTTTGATACCTCTTTTAAAAGCTCCATAACCTGTACGCTTGTTTCACTGTCAAGTGCTCCTGTAGGTTCATCTGCAAGAAGAATATCTGGATTATTAACAAGTGCTCTGGCTATGGCAACTCTTTGCATCTGTCCACCTGACATCTGGCTTGGCTTTTTATGTATCTGCTCTCCAAGTCCCACCTTTTCTAGCGCCTCTTTAGCACGTTTTCTTCTTTCAGTCCTTGATATGCCTGATATTGTAAGTGCAAGCTCAACATTAGAAAGAACCGTCTGGTGAGGTATAAGATTATAGCTCTGGAACACAAAACCTATCGTATGATTACGATATGAATCCCAGTCTCTGTCTTTATATTTTTTAGTTGATATTCCATTGATGATAAGATCCCCACTATCGTATCTGTCAAGACCGCCTATGATATTAAGAAGTGTAGTTTTTCCTGAACCACTTGGGCCTAACACAGCGACGAATTCACTATCCCTTAGATTCAGCGACACATCATCAAGTGCTTTCTGTACTAACTTTCCTGTTCTATATTCCTTACGGATGTGTTGAATCTGAAGCATTATCTATCTCCTGTTCATTTTATTATCATAATTGAATTTTATTATAAAACAATGTATACTTTTATTACAATACATTTTGGTTATAAAAACATTACTATTTTATAACATTTTCATAAAGTTATCTATATTTTTTCTACTACATGCCGTTACATAAGCATGTTATAATTATAAGATAAAATACTAGGAGGTAAATACCTCTGCTCCTGCAAGGGTAGTCGCATTTTACTTCGTAAAACAAGGAGGTATACAAATATGTGGGCTTATGAAAGTGTTTTTTATCAGATATATCCTCTGGGATTCTGCGGTGCACCTTATGATAATGATGATGTCCTTACACATCGTATCCTTAAGGTCAATGACTGGATTCCCCATATTAAAAAGCTGGGAGCCAATGCAATATATTTCTCACCTGTATTTGAATCTGATACGCACGGATATAATACCCGTGACTATACAACAATAGATAAAAGACTTGGAACCAATGAGGATTTTGCCAATGTATGCTCTAATCTGCACAATGAAGGCATAAAGGTTGTTCTTGATGGCGTATTTAACCACGTAGGTCGTGGTTTCTGGGCTTTTCAGGACGTTCTTAAAAACCGTGAGAATTCTGCTTATGTTAACTGGTTTGCAAGAATAGACTTTAATGGCAACTCGAACTATAATGATGGTCTGTGGTATGAAGGCTGGGAGGGCTGCTATGACCTCGTAAAGCTCAATCTATATAATGAGGATGTTATACAGCATATTTTTAAGGCTATCAAAGGATGGGTAAATGAATTCGATATAGATGGCTTAAGACTTGATGTAGCTTACTGCTTAAATCACGACTTCTTAAGAAGGCTACGCTCCTTCTGCGATTCGCTAAAACCTGATTTCTTTCTTCTTGGTGAAACTCTTCATGGTGACTATAACCAGATTATGAATGATGAAATGTTACATTCTGTAACCAATTACGAATGTTACAAAGGTCTTTATTCAAGCTTTAACTGTATGAATATGTTTGAAATAAACCATTCATTATTACGACAGTTCGGACCAGAAAACTGGACTCTTTATAAGGGAAAGCATCTGCTCTCCTTTGTTGACAATCATGATGTAACAAGAGTTGCCAGTATTCTTAATAACGCTAACCACCTTCCTCTCATATACACCCTTGCATTCGGAATGCCTGGTATTCCTTGTGTATACTATGGCAGTGAATGGGGTGCAACAGGAAGAAAAGAGGATGGTGATCCTGCTCTGCGTGTTTCCTTTGATACGCCTATATGGAATGACCTCACAACATTTATATCAAAGCTGGCTGTCGCGAAGAAGTCGTCAAATGCACTGAATTACGGAAGCTTCTCATCTATCGTGCTCACCAATGAGCAGTGCATCTTCCTACGTCAGTATAATGATGAACGTGTTCTTGTTGCCATAAATGCATCCGAGCAGCCTTACTTTGCTTCGTTTAATATCGGAACTGATACATGCACTGACCTTATAAGTGGCAGCGAAATTAAGCTTAATAACGGAATGGAACTGCCTGGATACAGTAGTTTTATACTTCAGCCATTCTCTTAAGCTCCGGAAGTACTGTACAAAGCATTGTAATAAAGCAGATACTTCCTCCTATTACATTGGATACTGGCTCAGCTAAGAATACTCCTGCTGTCCCCATATTAAATGTATATGGCATAATATATGTAAGAGGCACGACTATAATGACTTTTCTTAATAATGAAAAGAATATGGCGTGCTTCTTTTTGTTAAGTGACTTAAATACTGTCTGTCCGATATATTGCAGATCCATAAATATAAATGCTGCAAAATACTGCTTTAATGCAACAATAGCATCACTAAGCAGGCTGCTGTCTGAGCTGAATATGCTTATTAATGCTCCCGGTGCAAATATAATAATACTCCACATGACTGCAGTATAAGCCAGTGTCATAATACCAAGAACCATTATTGCTTTTCTTATACGTGCCGGCTTTCCTGCACCATAATTATAACTGATAACTGGCGAAGAGCCTTCATTAATAGCATGAATCGGAGTATCCACAAGCTGCCTTACACTAGATACTATTGTCATTACTGATATGTAAATATCTCCTCCTGTTACTGCCAATACATTATTGCAGCATATTGTAACAAGACTGTTAGTAACCTGCATTATAAATCCTGCTGTGCCAAGACTGATAATATTCTTAGCATAACCTGCACACTCTGCAAGCTCATTTTTCTTTAAAAATCGCATCTTTAATTCGGATTTATGTGTCAGGAAATATATTGTAAACATCGCTGAGAAGCATTGTGAAATAACTGTTGCTACTGCTGCTCCCTTCACACCTAAGCCAAAAACAAATATAAATAGTGGATCCAGTATAAAATTAAGAACTGCTCCTATTGCAACTGATATCATACCAGTTGTAGAATATCCCTGTGCATTAATATATGGATTTAGTCCTAAGGCAAGCATAGATGGAATTGTTCCTATAAGATAAATCATCATATATGGATATGCATAAACTATTGTACTATCTGATGCGCCAAACACCATGAGAATTGGTTTTGAAAACAGCATACCGCATGACATCAATATAAATGCACCCGCACAAAGCATTGAAAATGATGTATCCATAATAAGTGTGGCTTCTTTATTTTTCTTTCTTCCCCTGTATATCGAAAACAGAGGTGTTCCACCACTTCCAAACAAGTTAGCAAATGCTGTAATAATAACAATTACCGGGAAGCATATTCCAACTGCACCTATAGCTGTTGTACCGATATGTGGTATACGTGCAATATATATCCTGTCTACTACGTTATACAAAAGATTCAATAACTGTGCTACAAGCATAGGGATTGATGCACTTAAAATATTATCTGTAATTGTTCCATTCTCAAAGTCTATTTTTTTCATTTCTATTACCTGTCCTGCGTATTATATTATACTGCATATTATCATACTGTTTTACATAATATTTTCCTCTATTATACATATTCATCTGGAAATTTCAATTTCTAAAATTTCAGTTTCTAATAATCATTTCTGTTCAAGCTTCTTCATGCTATGTCACAGACTAAGCGCTGTTCTAACAGCTTATAACTCTTCCTGTTCTAGCTGTAACCCTGTGTGAGATTGATATAACAGTCCTGTTTTCAGATACATTTTTTAATGCCTTTAGTACTTCTCTTTCTGTATCAGCATCCAGATTAGCAGTTATCTCATCTAAAAGCAGAAGCTGTGGATTAGCAGCAGTTGCCCTTGCAATAGACAATAACTGCCATTGTCCCTGCGAAAATATTTCCTGTGTGCAGGGTGTATCATATCCCTTATCAAAGCTCATAATTGTATCGTGAAGTCCTGCAAGCCTGGCTGCATTCACAACCTCATCCATAGATATAGCTTCATCATATAATGTAATCTGGTCTTTAACTGTTCCTGGCACCATATGAAATGTCTGTTCAACATAACCAAATATTCTTCTTTTCTTATTATCAGGTATATTATAAGAATCGATTCCATCAATTAGTATCTGTCCCTTTAAAGGCCTGTATAAGCCTAAAAGCAGCTTGAATATTGTGCTCTTTCCCGCACCTGTCCTTCCCTGCAGTGTAACCTGTTCACCCATATCAACATTGAAGCTCTTATCTTTAATTATAATATGGTCAGCTTCATATCCGAAAGTTACATTATTAAACTGGACATATGGTGTGCTGGCTTTTCCAGCTTTTAATCCTTCACTATTATTGATGTTAGCTGTCTGTGTTTCTAACACAACATTAATATCTGCATTTACATCAGACTTAAAATCCGCCTTAATATCTGCTTTAATATCAACATTAAAATCTGCTTTAATATCTGCATTAACAGCTTCAATTGCTGGAAGTGTCGGGAGTGCAAAGAATTCATTTATTCTTCTTACACCGGCAATTGCTGACTGTATAGTCTGGATTTCCATACCAAGGCTCTCAACTGGTGCAAATATCTGTGATATGTAGTTAATAACAGCTACCGCCGTGCCTGCCGACATTCCAAAAAGTGTAAGAGCCTTTGCATTGCCCGATGCTGAAAACAACATAACTACCGCTACTACAACTGCATTTAGTATAAGAATAACCGGTGAATATATGGCATCGTAAAAGTTGGTCTTTTCCATAGCCTTATAGCTGTCACCTATATATTCATCATATTTTTTCTCCATATACTTTTCCTTGCCAAGATTATGTATTGTACGGATGTTTCGTAGTGTTTCCGGTACATGTCCCGAAGCCTTGCTTACTGCACGCCGGTTTCGCAGCTGGGCTTCAAGCATATTCCTCTGCACATATCTTGTAAACCAGAATATAAATGGCAGTAATATAAGCAATAATATTGCAAGCCCTTTATTTCTGAACCATATAACTGCAAGAATACTTATTATCTTACATGTATCCGCAAACATACTGACTATACCTGAGGTAAACAGATTCTCTACAGTATCAACATCACCAACGAATCTTGACACTACAGCTCCCGGCTCCTGACGGTTTAATGAATCTGCTGTCAGTCTGGTAAAATGCTCCATAAGACCACTACGCAGAGCATGCGTTATCTTTTGGCCAAATACAGTAAGAAGCCCTTCCCTTGCAGCCTCCATAAGACCTGTGATCACAGTAAATACCATATAAAGAAATATAAGATATAAAGGAACCTGACATCCTGCTGCCAATGTATCTACTATTCTTCCAAGTACAAGCGGTGGATAAAGTGCAGTTATAACTGCACCACATACTGCTGTTATAATACCAAGTGAAAGCCACTTTTTCTTTATTGTAGTGTGCAATATTATTGAGCCTACACTAAGTACTTTGCCGCCATTATCAACATTACTATTATGTTTACTCATGCTTATCCACCATCCCTTTAACATTCTTACGTTGTTCATATGAAACAGTATCTTCACTCATTGCATTTGCTGCATCATTTAACTGTCTATAAGCCATACATTCCAACATAAGTTCATCATGCGTTCCTACTCTGACACTACCTTCATCAAGCCATATAACTTTGTCCAGCTTAGGAAACATATACAAACGGTGAGACAGAATAATAACGATACTACCTTCCGTCATTTTTCTAAGATTATTATATATCTGCTCCTCTGTATTCTTATCAAGTGCTGAAAATGGATCATCAAGTATAAAAACTGGCTTTTTATGGCATAAAGTTCTTGCTAATGCAATTCTTTGTGCCTGTCCTCCAGACAATCTCACGCCCCCACTGCCTATAATGGTATCTGCTCCCTGCTCCATAGCCTCAACTTCTTTATCAATACATACTGCTTTTAGATACTCGTTTACGTCTTTATTATCACCAAGCAGGATATTATTCTTTATTGAATCATTGAAAAGCTCCGGATCGTGTCCTAGGTAACTTATTATTCCTGTTCTCTCATTATCTGCAGCATTTTTTAACTCACATCCATTATACATCATACTTCCCTCATATGGATATTCACACAGAAATGTCCTTCCAAAGGTTGACTTACCACTAGCAACCGGACCTGTAACACCTATGATCTGTCCCGGCTCTGCAGTAAAGGAAATACCATTATATACATTTTTTCCATCTGGATATGTAAAGCTTAAGTTTTGTACCTCAAGCCTTCCTGATGTCTGATTTTTACAATCTGTATCCTTAGCCTGAATAACCATAAGCGGCTTAATACGTTTCCATGAAACCTGTGCCTTATGTACTGCATTAAACAGCTTCGCCGCCTTCGAGGACTTATCAGATAACTTTATAAAGCAGGCTAGGAATGTTGTAAATGCTGCAATATCCCAGATTCTCCATCCTGTTCCAAGTACATTTCTGCTGCCAAAATATAATATAAATAAAATGCCCATCATAGATATTATTCTATATAATGGTGTAAGAGAAGAATTCCATATATTAGCATAAATAGCTGATTTCTCATACTCAGCCAGATTATCTTCGTACGCATTTTTTCTGTCAACTTCCCTGCCATAAACTCTGTAGGTTATAGCATTGGATGCTCTGTCGAGTGTTGCATTACTAAGGATACCAGATTGTTTTTTATACGCAGAACCTGTTTTCTGGACTATTACTTTCATCTTTTCAGCAATGATATAAGATATAGGTGGAAATATCATTGCAATAAGTGCCAGCCTTACATCATATACAAGCAACATTCCTGCATATGCAGCCAGCGCTACGCCTGTATCAAACACCTCTGTTGTAAACTTTCTCATGCCTTCAGCACAATCATCTACATCAAGTATGGCCTTTGTCATAATATCACCCATACCTTCACCTTCAAGCTCTGTCCTGCTCTTTAATACAAGTGTTCCATATAATATTTTCTTCATTCTTCTATTAACATTATTGGCGAATCTACGAACATAAAAACGTTTTATATATCTTGATACCTGAACTACTCCAATTGAAATCACATATGCAATAACAAGTATAAGCATATCCTTGTATACAGCATTCTTTGCCAATATATCTATAAGACAGCCTGCCATTTTTCCTTCAAACCATGGTCCAAGCAAAAGTCCAAGATTGTATATAACACCTGACACGGTTATTATAAGCAGCACCTTCCACTCTTCTTTAAAATATGATAGTATTCTGTCGGCTTTAAATGTTTTATGCGCGGTCACATTTTTTTTATCTGAAGGATTTACTCCATTATTTCTTAATTTAAAATCCAATCTCATCTGGTGCCACAGAACATTTCCATGAGTGGATTTATCTGTTATCCCCTCATCAACGAATCCAAACTTGGAATAATATGGAACAAGGCTTTCTTTACAGGTTAATACAAGCCCTTTCCGGTTCTGTTTTCTGGCATCTAAGATAGCCTTCTTAATCAGCTCTTTCGCGTATCCGCATCTACGATATTCAGGAAGAGTATTTACACCAAAAATCATCTGCCATGCACCATTCTCATTATGCATTGATGCATTTTCATACATCTCATCTGTAAGATTGGCCTCATCCGTAACAAAACCATCTACAAACGCAATGAGTTTATCATTATCAAACATTAGCCAGAAATGATTTCCATAATATTTTATTCTTTGCTCGAATTCTTCTTTAGTTGCTGCCTCTAAAACAGGAAAGCACTCGGATTCGACCGATGCAATATCGTCTAAATCAGCCATTGTTGCATATCTTATATTCACAATCGTTCCTTCTTTACTATGATTTTTCATTATAGCTTGCTGTAAGGTAGATAATGCTCATTATATGTGCATATCTAATACTTTCTACTCAATCACATACTCATACATTCTAAACTGCCTGTTTCCAACCACCTCATAAAATATGTTTTCAGTACTTACATATTTAAAGCCAGCTCTGATATATAACTTGTCAGCTAGTGTGTTCTTATCTATTACATCAAGATGAATGGCTTCAATGTTTTCTAACTTAGCATATGATATTAAGTTTTTTACAAATTGAGTAGCAAGACCCATACCACGGTACTCATATCGCACATCTCTTAATACGAACAACTCTTTCTTAACAATACCAGCCATTAAAAAATCTGCTGAAGGATGTACACCCTTTTCCCAGTCAGGAAAAGAAGGTTCTTCTTTGCTTTTATCTATTAAATCCCAATAGAGATTTTCTATCTCATTAAAATCCTCCAGGCATGCTAATTCAAAATTCATATATCTGTCTCCTAATTTTTATTTAACTCCAGTTCTTCCAGATATCCGGCTGATATCCAAGTGTTGATGCTTTTCCACTAGTCTCTCAAAAGAGGCTTCAAAGTTTAAATCATCCTTATCACTTCTTTTTCTTGGACCTTTCATGTGGTTTTTACTGCTTGACCGCCTTGCCTTCTTACTTATATGTCTCTCCATTAACATAAGATCAATATTTTCATTTGTATACCATTTCCCGGACTGATGAATGGCATATGCACCCTTACTTAATGCCATGGCAGCAACACCATAATCCTGCGTAACTACCAGATCACCCATCTTACAAAGACTTATTAACTTAAAATCAACCGCATCAGCTCCAGCTCCCACATATACCACTTCTGAATAGTCTGATGTAAGATAGTGATTAGTATCACACAAAAGCGTTACAGCAATATTATGACTCTTAGCACTTTGTTTGATTGTTGTAATCTTATCCATAAAAACGCACCTGCTTTCCTTTATCAGTTTTATAAACAGAAATTTGTCTGTCTATACATAATCTGATATTTCAAATACACATTCAGAAGCTCCATTGACAATTGTATCAACAATAGTAACTGTTACACTCTTTTCAAAAACCTCAGAGAACAATCGCATATACCAACCAGCAGAACATTCACAATACTTTTTATTCATATTTTCAACTTTTTTAGGTATATTACAATAACATTTTTTGTATACAGCAATAATCTTTCCATCAAAAATATGTAAGTTCCTTCCGCCAATATCTGCTTCATTCAGAAGATTCAAAAATTCTGCTATATCGTTAGATTTAGCGTATAATTTTTTTGCTATTTTTATAGCGTTGGTTGACAAGCAGCACCCACCACATTTTCGCATAGTATCAGTCATATATATCTTCATACTCTCAGTGGTATTTAAAAGCTCATTAATATATCTTGCCTGCTTAAGCGGTGTTGCATTTTCATCAATAATTCCAATCTCCGAACAAACCGCAAATGCATTTTCAGAATCCATATTATCTACTATTCTTTTGGCCTTATTCATATCATATCCTCGCAAGAATTTAACTAATTATTCTAAAATCTACTGTTCTTTTGATTTCACCGGCATCCAAATTTCGCAATAATAATTCTCATCCTGATTTCCTTTCGGATAATCACAAGGTGCGGTGTAGTATTCTATATTATACATTCCTGCAATTTCATAATCACTATTCCCAGGAAGCCATTCCTTAAAAATCTCTGTATTCACTTTTTGTAACGCTTCCGGCATAGATCCTTTACATGGAAATACTGCCCATGTATTTTCAGGAATAACTACCGTTTCAAATTCTTCCGGTATGTCTTTTGAAGGGATATAATCATCAGCAATCATGTACTTGAAGAATCCTTCCGGTGCTCCATCATCTAAACAGATTCCATACATACCACAAATATACTTACCGTTTCCCTTTTCATAATGCTCTGTCCAAAATTGTGGGCATTCTTTATACCCTTCTTCATTTTTAATAATTTTGGCACTTCCGACAACAGTAAATGCCGTTTTTTTAACAATTTTACATTCCATTTCAAATCCACCTTTCATAGATACATGTATTTTTAGAGGAAGGTAGTTTTTGAGTTCACCGTCTCCGGACTTCGCCTGTACAGGCGTAATACCGTGAAATCTGGTGAAGGCTTTCGTAAAGCTGTCTGGAGAATCATAGCCATATTTCATTGCTACATCTATAACCTTAACACCATCTGTTTGCAAATCTCTGCCGGCAAGTGATAATCTTCTATTTCTTATATATTCGGATACCGTAATTCCACAAAGAATCGAAAACCCTTTTTGAAAATAAAATGGCGAAAGATTAATCTTTGCAGCAATTTTTTCCAGAGTAAGTTCATCTGTAAGATGTCCTTCAATATATTTGATTGATGAAGTGATATCTTCCAACCAGCTCATGCTTATTTACTCCTTCCTACAAAACACATCTTATCTCCAAAGCATATTTTTGTCCCGACATATTTTGCTCTCTTTTGTCCAATTACACAACTATCGCAGATATAATCACAAGGCATTCCTTTACATAAACAATTAGTAAAAATCAAATTCGTCTCTCGGTTAAACACACCAGCTTATTGAAAGTTTCTTTTTCTTGATAAATGGGGATTAGTTTTCCTTTTTTCCAATCAGC
>ERZ833822.2083-NODE-2083-length-13553-cov-5.339458_pt1 | contig 13553 bp, 4 predicted proteins | sample MGYA00519913_ERZ833822 | MGnify/ENA primary metagenome ERZ833822 (study PRJEB31850, sample SAMEA3708746) | human gut metagenome | biome: human gut; feature: human-associated habitat; material: faeces | place: China | collected 2014 ... | reverse complement strand
CATCTTCGTGACGGGGCGCGACAAGTACGAGCCTTTCAATGCCGACCGGTTCCTGTCGCGGACCACCCGCCAGTGGGTCGGGGCGCGTTTCACGTGGGACAAGTATTTCGACATGCCCGGCACGGGGTGGTTCTCGCTGGGTGTCAACGTCGACGGCGTGATTACCAACCATCCCGAATTCACCACGGGAGGCGCGACGCTGATGTCGATGCCTGCCTATACGCCGGTTTCGCATGCGCAGATGATCTACATGCCCGACTTCCGGGGCAAGCGTTTCGTCGCGGGCGGCGTGATGCCGACCTTCGACCTGATGCCCAACTTCTTCTTCCGCACGGGTTTCTATACGATGTTCCGCGCCAAACGCGACTATGTGCCCGGATCGCTGAGCACGACCGCGGACGAACGCTGGCACTATATCGCCGAGGCGTCGCTGGTCTATCACACCCCGATCGGTCCGGTGAGTCTCGCGCTCACCAAATACGACCTGCGCAACTGGAAGAACATGTACCTGACGTTCAACTTCGGCTATGCGATCTTCGCCCCGAAGGGAACCTTCTATTGACGGCGCGCGGGGTGGAGCGGCTCCTGCCGGCGAAGCGCCGGCGGAGGGATTTCCGGCTTTCCGGACCCGGTTCCGCATCATTTTTTCTGTTATCGGAATAACAGATTTCTAAAATATTTTCATAAATTTGTCCCGAATTAGGACTTACCGAAAATCATTTCAACAAAATACTTAAAAATCAAATAGCTATGATCTCGATCGACAACTACGATTTCAAAGGCAAGCGCGCGATCATCCGCGTGGATTTCAACGTGCCCCTCAACGAGAAGGGCGAAGTGACGGACGACACGCGCATCCGCGCCGCCATCCCCACCATCAAGAAGGTGCTCGCCGAGGGCGGCTCGGTGATCCTGATGTCGCACATGGGACGTCCCAAGAAGAATCCCGATCCCAAATACTCGCTCGAGCAGATCGTTCCCGCCGTCGAGAAAAACCTCGGCACGAAGGTCGAGTTCGCCGGCGACTGCATCGGTGAGAAGGCCGCCGAAATGGCCAAAAACCTCAAGCCCGGACAGGTTATGCTGCTGGAAAACCTGCGTTTCTACGCCGAGGAGGAGGGCAAGCCCCGCGGCCTGGCCGAAGACGCCTCGAAGGAGGAGAAGGACGCCGCCAAGAAGGCCCTGAAAGAGGGTCCGCAGAAGGAGTTCGTCAAGAAACTCGCTTCGCTGGCCGACTGCTATATCAACGACGCGTTCGGCACGGCCCACCGCAAGCACGCTTCGACCTACCTGATCGCCAAACAGTTCCCCAACGACAAGATGTTCGGCTACCTGATGGAGAAAGAGGTGAAGGCCATCTCCTCGCTGATGGAGGCCCCGGCCCATCCGTTCTGCGCCATCGTGGGCGGATCGAAGGTTTCGTCGAAGATCGGCGTGATCAAGGCGCTGATCGAGAAGGTCGATTCGATCATCATCGGCGGCGGCATGACCTACACCTTCGCGGCTGCGCAAGGCGGTAAGGTCGGCGGCTCGATCTGCGAACCCGACATGTTCCCCGTAGCGCTCGAGATCCTCGAGCTGGCCAAGAAGAAGGGCGTGCAGCTGGTCATGTCGCCCGACGCGCTGATCGCCGACGCATTCTCGGCAGACGCCAACACCAAGGAGGCGCCGGCCAACGACATTCCCGACGGATGGGAGGGTCTGGACATCGGCTCGGAGGGCAAAAAGGTCTTCCGCGAGCACATCCTGGGCTGCAAGACCATCCTCTGGAACGGCCCCGTGGGCGTGTTCGAGATCGACAAGTTCGCAACCGGCTCCAAGGAGGTGGCCCAGGCCATCGCCGAGGCTACGAAGAACGGCGCCTACTCGCTCATCGGCGGCGGCGACTCGGTAGCCTGCATCAACAAGTTCGGCCTGGCCGACCAGGTGTCGTACATCTCGACGGGCGGCGGCGCGCTGCTCGAATACATCGAATTCGGCGACCTGCCGGGCGTTGCGGCCATCCGTGACTAACCGGGCATACCGTAACAATTACAACGGCGGGGATTTCCGGTTTTCACGGAAGTCCCCGTTTTATCAAATCCCGAACGACATGAAAAAAATCATTCTTTTCGCAACAACAATGGCTTGCATGACAGCCTGTCAGAATACCCCCAAGACCCCGGCCCTCGACATGGCGAACTTCGATCTGTCGGTAGCCCCCAACGCCGATTTCTACGAGTACGCCACGGGCGGCTGGCAGAAGAACAACCCCCTGAAGCCCGAATATGCGCGCTACGGCTCGTTCGACATCCTGCGCGACAACAACGAGAAGCGCATCAACGAGCTGTTCTCCGGCATGACGCAGCAGAAAGCCGAGCCGGGAAGCGTCAAGCAGAAGATTTCGGACCTCTACAAGATGGGGCTCGACTCGGTGCGCCTGAACGCCGAGGGCGCCGCTCCGATCAAGGCCGCCGTCGACGGAATTCTCGCCATCGGCGACCGCTCGCAGCTGACCGCCGCAGTGGCCAGGCTCCACTCCTCGATCGCCAATCCGTTCTTCGGCGTGGGCGTGCAGTCCGACCTGATGAACAGCGACATCAACGCGCTCTACGCCTCGCAGCCCGACCTGATCATGGGCGACCGCGACTACTACCTCGATCCCGAGAACGAGTCGATCCGCACCGCCTACAAGGAGTATCTGGGCAAAATCTTCCGGCTGTCGGGCGTTCCCGAGGCCGACATCGACAAGGCCGTCGCCGGCGTGCTGTCGATCGAAACGAAGCTGGCCGAGAAAAACTGGTCGAGCGTCGAACTGCGCAACATCCCCGCCATGTACAACCCCACGAAGAAGGCCGATTTCGAGAAGGCCTACGATGCCATCGACTGGGCCGAGTACTATAAGACAATGGGCATCGGCGATTTCGAGCAGATCATCGTGACGACCCCCTCGGCCCTGGCCAACGCCAACGAACTGATGAAAACCGCCCCGCTGGAGGACATCCGCTACTACCTCGCCGCACAGTACATCGGCGCAGCCGCCAGCTACCTGAGCGACGACTTCATCAACGCGTCGTTCGACTTCTTCGGCCGCGTGATGTCGGGCAAGCAGGAGCAGAAACCCCGCTGGAAGCGCGCCATGTCGGTGCCCAACGGAACCCTTTCGGAAGCCGTCGGCGAGATGTACGTGGCCAAGTACTTCCCCGAGAAGGACAAGGCCCGGATGCTCGACATGGTGAAGAACCTGCAAACGGCCCTCGGTCAGCACATCGCCGCCCTCGACTGGATGTCCGACGCCACGAAAGCCAAGGCGCAGGAGAAACTCGCGGCCTTCACCGTGAAGATCGGCTATCCCGACAAGTGGAAGGACTACACGACGCTGAAGATCGACCCTGCGAAGAGCTACTGGGAGAACATCGTCGAGGCCAACGCCTGGTATACGTCCGACAACATTTCGAAACTGGGCAAGCCCGTGGACAAGGACGAGTGGCACATGTCGCCCCAGACGGTGAACGCCTACTACAATCCCACGACCAACGAAATCTGCTTCCCGGCCGCCATTCTCCAGCCGCCGTTCTACAACCCCGACGCCGACGACGCGGTGAACTACGGCGCCATCGGCGTGGTGATCGGCCACGAGATGACCCACGGGTTCGACGACCAGGGCCGCAATTTCGACAAGGACGGCAACATGAACAACTGGTGGACCGACGAGGACGCCGCCGCGTTCAAGGCCAAGACGGACATTCTGGTCAAGCAGTTCGACGCGATCGAGGTTCTGCCCGCCAAGGAGGGACAGCCTGCGATCTTCGCCAACGGCGCATTGTCGCTCGGCGAGAACATCGCCGACCAGGGCGGCCTGCGCGTTGCCCGCACGGCCTACCGCAATTCGCTCGCAGGCAGGGAGGCTCCCGCCCCGATCGACGGATTCACTCCCGAGCAGCGTTTCTACCTGGGCTACGCCACGCTGTGGGCGCAGAACATCCGCGACGAGGAGATCGCCCGTCTCACCAAGCTCGACGTGCATTCGCTGGGCAAATGGCGCGTGAACGCCACGCTGCGCAACCTGCAGGATTTCTACGACGCCTTCTCGATCGCCGACGGACCGATGTTCCTGCCCGAACAGGATCGCGTAATCATCTGGTAACCCGCTTAAGAAGCGGGTTTCAGGGGCGGTGCCGGGCCATTCTGGCTTACGATCCAGCTCTGCGCCCGCCCGCTTGAGAAGCGGGCTTCAGGGGCGGTAAACGCCCACCGGAATCACGCCCCGGTCCGGAACGCTTCATTCAATAAAAAAGACGGCAGGGAGTTTTCCCTGCCGTCTTTTTCGTCTCCGGGCGGTGCAGCCCGGCTTTCCCCGCCGCGCGCCCGGTCCGGCGGCGGAGAACCGAAAAACCGGGCTTCGAAGCATCCATTTTTCGCTTTTTCTTTTAACTTTGTGCTAAAGAAGAAACGATGACCCGACATAAGGCATATACGAAAATTCCGTTTGCGGCGCTGTTTTTCGCCGCAACGCTGATTTCTCCGGCGCTCCATGCCCTGAACATCCCGGACTACCGCTTCCACACCATGCCCGAGACCTCCTATTACGGAGGCATCCACAGCATCGCCAAGGACAGCGTCGGGCGTATGTGGTTCAGCGGCTACGACGCCCTGTTCATGTACAACGGCACGTCGTTCGTACGGATGACCGACCTGGTCACGAACCTCTTGCCGAATTCCTACTGGTCCTACGGACAGGTGATCACGGACAACCGGAAAGGCCTGTACGTAGGGACTAACCAAGGGCTGCTGCGCTTCAACTACCGGAAGCTGGAGTTCGAATTCGTTCTGGAGGGCAATATCGGCTCGGTCACGGCGAACAACGACGGGACGGTATGGCTGATCCGCAACAACGGCATCGAATCGTTCAGCCCCGAACGGCTGCCCGCCGTGACCCGCTATCCGATGCCTCCGGAGATGTCCGCACCCGGGCGGACGCTGACGCTGGTGTGCACGAAGGAGTACGTTTACGCCGCGTCGGGCGGCGATCTCTACCGCCTGAACCGGGAGACCGGGCAATACGTCCTCTTCGCATCCGTCGGCGGCGGCAGCTGCGTGATCCGCGACGTGGTGGAGTGCAACGGGTCGGTATATGTCCTCACGCTCATGGACGGGCTCTACGAATGCGACGGCAACGGCAGGATCGGACGGTATTTCCGACTGCCGCTCGAATACGAGAAATCCGCCGGCGCCAAGGAGCTTCACCTCGATTCGCAGGGCATCATCTGGGTAGCGACGCAATCGGGACTGCTGCTGCTGGAGCCGCTTACCGCCAGCACGCAGCTGCTGCGTTCCGACCTCCACTATCCCTACTCCCTGCCCAACAATTCGGTATGGTCGATCTTCCCCGATCCCGACGGCGGGATATGGGTCGGCACATACGGCGGCAAACTGGCCTACATGACCTTCGCGGACAACGGCGTGGACTATTTCAAAGCCACGCCGGGCGGGCTGAACCATCCCATCGTCAGCTGTTTCGAAGAGGATTCGGAGGGCAATCTCTGGATCGGAACGGAGGGGGGGGGAATTCACCGCTGGGACCGCCGCGACGGCCGGTTCGTCTATTACACGCAGGAGAGCCGCTGCGGCCTGACGTCGAACATGATCAAAAAGCTGTGGCACGACGGAAACGACAGGCTGCTGGTCTCGGCGTTCAACGGCGGAATGCGGGTCTTCGACGAACGGCAGGGACGTTTCTCCGACCTGTACATGAACCATCCGGCCTCGGGACAGCCTTTGAGCGTCTATGACTTCGCCAAGGAGGGCGACCGGGGCATCTGGCTGACCGACCCGGACGCCGAGCTGATGTACAAGGATGCGAGTACGGGACGCGTGGAGACGGTCCGGCTGACAGACGCACAGGGAAACGCCGTCCGCATCCATATCGAAACGCTGTTCCACGACGAGCGGGGCGACCTGTGGCTCGTCGGGCACGACGGCGCATACGTCGTCGATCCCGCCACACGGCGGATTCTGAAGCGCCATTACATCGCAGAGGCCCCCTATTCGGTCAACAACCTCTGCTCTTACTGCGTCACCTCCGACTCCGACATCTGGTTCGGAACCCGCGGCGGCGGGGTCAACCTGCTGCGCCGCAACGGCAGTTACGTCAATTTCAGGGACCGGAACGGCGAAGGGCTGGAGGGCAAAACAGTCTTCGGCATCCTCGAAGACACCCCCTCGAAAGATGTCTGGTTCAGCACCAACGACGGGCTTTACTATTACGACCATACCGACGGGGTGATCCGCAAATCGCAGATCGACATCCCGAACCGCTGCGGGGCCTACTACGTGCGGGCTTGCTACAAGACCTCGAAAGGCGAAATGCTGTTCGGAGGGACGGACGGCTTCATCCTCTTCACCCCGGGAAAGATCAAATACAACGACCAGAAGCCAAAAGTCTATTTTACGGACCTGCTTATCAACAGCCGGCCGGCCGTGCCCGGCGCCAAGAACTCGCCTCTGGAGAAAGCCATTTCCACGCTCTCCTACCGCGGAGGCGAGGGCGACGTGATCGAACTGTCGCACCGGGAGTCGAATTTCGAAATCCGCTTCTCGGCGAACAGCTACCTGAACGCCGAGAAAAACCAGTATGCCTACCGCCTGCTGGGACACTCCGAAAGATGGTCCCTGCTGCCGCAGGGACAGAAGGCGGTGCAGTTCTTCAACCTGCCCGCCGGAAACTATGTCTTCGAGGTCAAGGCGGCCAACAACGACGGCCTGTGGGGCGACGAGGTTTCGGCGCTCGGCTTCAGGGTGCACCCCTCGCCCTTCCTCTCCCGCTGGGCCTACCTCGTTTATGCGGCGCTGCTCTCGGCGGTGGCCTACTTCATCTGGCGGTATTTCACCAACAAGAAGATTTTCGAACAGCGGCTCGAACTGGAGCGGATCAAGGAACAGAACATGAAGCAGCTGACCCAGGCCCGGATCAACTTCTTCACGAACATCTCCCACGACCTCAAAACTCCGCTCACGCTGGTCGTCGACCCGCTGAAACAGCTCAAGGAACACCTGCCCGCCAATGCGCCGGGCAATGCCTACGTGCACCTGATCGAGAAGAACGTGGGGCGCATCCAGCGCATGATCAGCCAACTGCTTCAGTTCCGCGAAATCGAGAGCCAGAAGATCACCCTGAACCGCCAGCCGGGCGATCTGATCCGCTTCATCGACAGCATCTTCTCGCTGTTCGAGTTCTACGCCAACAAGAAGGGGATCGAAACCGGCTTCAACTCCCAGTATGAAAGTTTCTACACCAAGTTCGACCACGACGTGATCGAAAAAATCTTCACGAACCTCTTCTCCAACGCGATCAAGTACGCCTCGGAAAACGGTTATGTCGGCGTGAGAATCTACCCGGCGCGGCAGGACCAGCGCCCGGAGTCCGCTCCGCCGGCCGCCGGCACCGAATACATCGCCTTCACGGTCACCAACACCGGGGCGGAAATTCCCGACGACAAGAAGGAGGCCATCTTCGAATCGTTCAACCACCTCTCCGACCGCCGTCCCCAATTCGAGAGCAGCAGCGGCCTGGGACTGGCCATCGTCAAGGAGCTGGTCGGCAACCTCAACGGAACCATCACCCTCCGTTCGGGCAACTCGAAAGTCGCGTTCACGGTGGTCCTGCCCTTCACGCTCAACGCCGAAAAGACCGACAGCGCCGCCGAATCGTACGAATACACGGTCTCCGAAATCGACAACCTGCTGACCGAATCCGACGTCATGGCTCCCAACGACCGGCACGACCGCAAGGCGTGCAACATCGTGGTCATCGAGGACGACCCCAACCTGCGGAGCTACCTCGAACAACGGCTGTCGAAACACTACAACGTATACACCGCGGCAAACGGCAGCGAAGGCATCGCCAAAGCGGAGAGAATCTGCCCCCAGATCGTCATCACCGACCTGATGATGCCCGAAGCCGACGGCTTCGAGGTATGCCGCTCGCTGCGTTCGAACATCAAGACCAGCCATATCCCGGTGATCATGCTTTCGGCTCTGGGCAAAAACACCGAAAACAAGATCAAGGCACTGGAATGCGGAGCCAACGTGTTCATCGACAAGCCCTTCGATATGGATTTCCTGCTCAAACAGGTTGCCAACCTCATCCGCAGCCAGCAGGAACTCAAGGAGCGTTACAGCAAGAAGTACATCGCCGAACCGTCGAAGATCACCATTTCGTCGATGGACGAGGAACTGCTGAAAAAGGCGATGAACTACATCGAACGGAACATGGACAACAGCGACTACAACGTGGATTCGTTCGTGTCGGACATGTCGATCGGACGCACGCTCCTCTACCAGAAGATCAACGACATCACGGGCATGTCGATCAAGGAGTTCATCATGGACGTCCGGCTGAAACGGTCGGCCCAGCTGCTCCGGGAGTCGGACCTGACCATCTCCGAGATCTCGGTCCTGACGGGATTCGCCAATCCCAAATATTTCAGCATCTGTTTCAAACGGCATTTCGAACTGACCCCATCCGAATTTAAGAAGAAATCCTGACGCAAACCGCACGAAAGGAGCCGACCGAACCGGCTATGAATATCTCGTGCTTTCGTATCCGCCGGAGCAGCGTCCGCATCTGCCCGCAGAAACCTTCCCGCCGTCGCCCCGCGCGACCGGCAGGGAGGTTTCATTTTGTCCGGACGGGACTCTTCGCAGGTCTGCGCAGCGCCCGCAGCGCCCGGATATGCTCCTTTTTTTTACCCCTCCGTACGAAATGGAACCATTTCCGAATAAACGACGCCCATCCGGTCGCCCCGTTTTATTGACCTTTGCAATACGGGGTCCGAAGTCCCCGGCGTCCGCTTTTCCTTCGAAATACATAAAAAATTTAAAAAATTAAAACCTGAAACCTATGAAAAGATGATCGGAAAACCACACCAGGCGACGAAGTGTCTCCCGCCCCTCCAGACAATCCCTTTATAACGGAGATACAAGCACTAACCAAAAAGAAACCTTTTATGATAATGAGCATGTACAAAAAGCTTATAGGCAGCCTGACGATTTCCCTCTTATTCCTGCTGTCTGCAACACCGTCGTTCGCCCAGCAGAACGACGTCAAAGTAACCGGTAAAATCACCGACGGAAGCGGCGCCCCGCTGGCGGGAGTCGTTGTCGTGGTAAAGGACGGCAAAAGCAACAACGGAGCCGTATCCAATACGCAAGGTGTTTATGAAATCAAAGTTCCCGCATCCTCGACGCTTCTTTTCACCTGTCTGGGCTATACCGACCAGGAAGTGAAACTCGGCGCATCGAATGTCGTAAACGTGACGATGACCGAAGACGCCCAGTCCCTCGACGAAGTGGTCGTCGTGGGTTACGGTACGCAGAAAAAGAAAGACCTCACGGGAGGTCTCGCCGTCGTCAGCAAACAGACGCTGGAAATGGTCTCGACCAACAACCTGATGGACCGTCTGGTCGGCCAGGTCGCCGGTCTGAACATCACGACCGGCAACGAAGCGCCGGGCAGCAACCAGACCCTGCTGATCCGCGGCCAGAACTCACTGACGGCCAGCAACGACCCGCTGATCATTCTCGACGGCATTCCCTACTCGGGCGGACTGGCCGACCTCGACCCGAACATCATCGAGAACATGTCGGTGCTGAAAGACGCGTCGGCCGTGGCCATCTACGGTTCGCGCGGCTCGAACGGCGTCATCCTGATCCAGACCAAGCGGGGTTCGCAGGGCGAATTCCATGTCACCTACAAAACGAAGCTCGCCATCGCCGAGCCGATGCAGCGCATCGAAACCATGGGTCCCAACGAGTTCATCCGCCTCAAACAGGACATGGGCCGGCTCAAGAACAATTACAGCGGCGAGCAGCTCGATCCGCTGGTAGGTTCGATTATCAGCGCCAGCGAGAAGGTAAACTACGCCAAGGGCATCACCAACGACTGGCAGGACTATGTCTTCCGCACGGTCTTCACGATGGACCACCAGCTGAGCTTCCAGGGCGGCAACGAGAAGACCACCTATATGGCCTCGGTTTCCTACCTGGACAACCCCGGCGTGGTTTACAATTCGAATTACCAGCGCACGAACGTCTATGCCAGCATCAACCAGAAAATGAACGACTGGCTGTCCGTAGGTCTCACCACGCAGTTCGTGAACCGTGAGACCGGCGGTGCGACGCCGAACCTCGAACATGCCATCAAGCAAAGCCCCTACGGCATCTACAAGGACGAGACCGGCGCCTACTACGAGGAGCCGATGGACTACTCGAACCTGCCCAACCCGATGAAGGACGTCAACGCCGACCAGAAACGCACGGGCCGCAACTTCATGGCCAACGGGTTCCTCGATCTCAAACTTCCGGTCAAAGGGCTCTCTTTCCGGTCGCAGTTCGGCTACAACTACCGCAGCCAGATGAACGGAACCTACTACGGCCGCAACACCGTAACGGGTAAGAAAGTCGACGGCCGCGCCGAGCTGGCCAACAACCACACGACGGACTGGACGTGGGAGAACGTGCTTAAATTCGACCGGAATTTCGGCAAACATCACATCGACTTCACAGGTCTCTTCTCCATGCAGGAGGCCCAGTATACAGCCGCTTCGCAAAGCGGCGAAGGCTTCGTAAACGACGACTCGAGCTTCTACCGGATGGACGGCGCCGAGAACAAGATCGCCATCAGTTCGTCTTTCTGGAAAGAGAACTTCGTTTCGGGCATGTTCCGTGTGAATTACGGCTTCAACAGCAAATACCTTCTGACACTCACCGGACGCGCCGACTCGTTCTCGGCCTTCGCTGAAAACCACAAATGGGCTTTCTTCCCCTCGGCTGCCGTTGCCTGGCATCTCGGCGAGGAGAGCTTCATCAAGGACAACGCCTCTTGGATCGACATGCTGAAGATCCGCCTCTCATACGGCGCCAACGGAAACAACGCCATTTCACGTTATCAGTCGCTCGACCGTCTCTACTCGACCAATGGTGTCAAATATATTTGGGGCGACAACAGCGACGCCGCCAACTCGGCCTACCTGCCGAGCGACGGTATCGGCAATCCCGACCTGCGTTGGGAGACCACCTATACGGCCAACCTCGGTATCGACTTCCAGTTCTTCAACGGCCGTCTGGGCGGTACGATCGACATGTACCTCTCCAACACGCACGACCTGCTGATGTCGCGTACCGTTCCCATTATGAACGGTTACAGCAAGATTCTCTACAACGTCGGCCAGACCCGCAACAAGGGTATCGAACTGACGCTCCATTCGCAGAATATCCGCAAGAAGGATTTCAGGTGGGAGACCGACTTCACCTTCTCGCTCAACCGCGACAAGATCGTCGCGCTGCGCGGCGACGGCAGAGACGACATCAACAACAAGTGGTTCATCGGCCAGCCGCTGTCGGTCTACTACGACTGGAACATGATCAGCATCTGGCAGGAAGGCGACGAGTTCACGTTCATCGACAAGGACGGCAAGGAGGTGGCCCACCAGACTGGAGCCACGCCCGGAGCCGCCAAACTGGAGGATGTCGACGGCAACGGCGTCATCGACTCCAAAGACCGCAAGGTGATCGGCAGCAAACAGCCGAGCTTCACGATGTCGATGGGCAACCATTTCTCCTACAAGGACTTCTATTTCTCGTTCCTGTTCAACGGCGTCTTCGGCAAGTGGATGACGGACAACGTGGCCAACATCTCCTCGTATACGTTCGGTTCGGGCAACTACATCCACGGCGTGAAATACTGGACGCCGGAGACCCCCGACGCAGAGGTCGTTTCGCCGGGTTACCAGGCCTCCTTCAGCCACGGCTACTACAAGAAGCTCAACTACGTGCAGCTGCGCAACATCACGCTGGGCTACCGTGTCAATCAGAAATTCGTCCGCCGGATCGGCTTGAGCGCCATCGACGTGAATTTCAGCGTGAACAACGTCTGCGCCTTCTCCAACATGCGCCAGATGCTGAACTACGACAACACCTGGTTCGCATCGTTCCCGACCGCCCGTTCCTACGTACTGGGATTAACCTTAACCTTCTAATCAAGACCTGACTATGAAAACGATGAATTATATCAAGATCGGCATCGCGAGTTCGATCCTCTCAATAGCTGCGGGCTGCACCTCCTTCCTGGAAGAGGATCTGAAAAGTTCGCTGGCCCCCGACAACACTTACACCAGTTCACTGGGCTTCGAGGTGGGAGCCACGGGGCTCTACGCCATCGCCCGCTCGGAATACAACACCTGGGGTGAAAACGGCGCTTTCATGCACAACGGCGCCTGCGCCTACGAGGTGCTCCAGATTTCGACCGACCTCTGCCGCATGGGAACCGTCCGCGACGGTTCGCTGGTTCCGTTCGCCGAAATGACGCTCAACCCGTCGACGCTTTTCGTCGGTTCGTACTGGAACTGGGCCTACAACCTGATCGCTTCGGCCAACGAACTGCTGATCTATTCCGAAAAGAACAACAACTGGGACTATCCCACCGACAAACAGCTTTACCAGGCCGAAGCCCGTTTCTTCCGGGCTTACGCCTACCGCACGCTGGTCTACCTCTACGGCGACGTGCCCTGGGTCGAAACCATCCAGAAGCCCTTCCTGCTCTCGTTCTCGCGCGATCCCAAGATCGAGGTGCTGGGCAACATCATCAAAGACCTGGAATTTGCCAAGACGTACCTTCCCGACAATCCCGACAACGTGAAGGAGGGCAAGCTTACGACGTGGGCCGCACGCCACCTGCTGAGCGAAATGTACCTGCTGCGCGGCGCCGAAGGCGACTATAAGCTGGCCGAGGAGAATGCCCAGGACGTGATCGACTGCCCGTATTACAGTCTGATGAAAAGCCGCTTCGGCAACGCCAAGAACGATCCCGGCGACTATTTCAGCGACATGTTCGTCGAAAACAATCAGAACCGTTCAGCCGGCAACACCGAGGGTATCTGGGTCATGCAGTTCCAGTACAACACGGTCGGCGGCGGCACGAATTCCGACGACTGGACCCGCCGCGCCTGGAATCCCCAGTACCACGCCATCGACGGATTCGCACTGGCCGACTCGCTCGGCGGCCGCGGCCTGGCGCAGATCTATCCGCTGAAGTGGTGGATCGGCGTCAAGGGAACCAACGCCACGACGGCCGGAGAAAAGGAGGGTTTCCCCGATATTCAGGAAAAAGGCATCTTCGAAGACGGCGACATCCGCAACTCGGAGTACAACATCAAGCGCAACTGGTACTACAACAACCCGCTGACGCCCAACAAGCTGGGACAAAAATGCCCCATCGACGACAAATCGTGGTCGCAGGCCCAGCTCTTCCCGGCGCTGAAGAAATTTTTCTTCGGTAAGGAGGAAAACCTCCAGCTTACCGGCGCATACAAAGACCGCATGAAATTCCGCCTGGCCGAGACCTACCTGCTGCTGGCCGAAGCCTACCTGCGTCAGGACATGCCCGATAAGGCCGCCGATGCCGTGAACGAAGTGCGCCGCCGCGCCAAAGTGTCCGACGTTTCCGACGAGGAGATGACGATGGATTTCCTGCTCGACGAGCGCATCCGCGAACTCTACGGCGAAGAGAGCCGCCG
>ERZ833822.2068-NODE-2068-length-13634-cov-3.939539_pt1 | contig 13634 bp, 9 predicted proteins | sample MGYA00519913_ERZ833822 | MGnify/ENA primary metagenome ERZ833822 (study PRJEB31850, sample SAMEA3708746) | human gut metagenome | biome: human gut; feature: human-associated habitat; material: faeces | place: China | collected 2014 ... | reverse complement strand
TGTCACATCGTGACTACTATGAACAAGGCGCAAGTATTATGATAGAAATGTTTGATGACAGAGTAGAAGTCTCCAATCCCGGAGGACTTTTGCCCGTTGTAGCTAAAGATTTCGGACATAAAAGCATGACACGTAATCCGTTAATTTTCGGTTTATTTACCCGTATGCACTTGGTTGAAAGAGTTGCATCCGGCATTCCTCGTATGCGGGAAGCTATGCGGAAAGCTAATCTGCCCGAACCAGAATTTCATACGGAAGGGATGTTTACAGCAGTATTCAAAAGGGGTATCAGTATCAATCATGATACCGTAAATGATACCGTAAATGATACTGTAAATTCCAAAGAGCAGGAGGTTCTAAACATCATCAAGCAATATCCGGGACTTAATTCGTCTAAGATAGCAGAATTAATAGGGAAAAGTGTACCTACTGCTAAACGCTATTTAAATTCTTTGGTTAGATTGGAATTAATAGAATTCAAAGGTGCTCAAAGAAATGGTGGATATTATTGGAACAACAAAAATAATGAAACATCAGGTAAAAATTAATCTTTATAAATTCGTACTATGAGGAATATCAATATTCTATCTATCATAGAAGCTTATCGAAAACTAAGTAATACTCTATTCCAAAAACTTATGAATAGTTACGGAATAACTAGTGGAATAAAGAATTACGAACTTAATGGTATAGAATCCTTTGTGGATGAATTGCTACAAGCAAATAATAACATTTCTATTGTTAACAGATATTATTTAGGTTATTCAATACCACAAATTGGAAAAGAATTTGACTTACTAAGGTTTGGCCATAACTATATTATCAATATAGAAATTAAAACAGAGAGTTCAATAGAGAAGATATTAAAACAACAACAAAAGAATAAATACTACCTCAGTTTTTTGGATAAGCCACTTCATATTTATACCTTCATTTCAAATGAAAATAAACTGTATAAACTTGTGATCAGAAATAATGGGGATGAAATAGAAGAAATAACCTTTAATGAATTATGCAATATATTGATGTCTCAAGAAGTAGTGACATTTAATAATATCGATGATTTATTTAATCCATCTGATTATTTAGTTTCTCCTTTCAATTCTCCGGAAAAATTTATGTCAGAGGGCTATTTCCTGACAGTTCAGCAGGAACAAATATATAAGGAAATTCAAACAAAGTTATCTGACACCGCAACAAATTTCATAGCCTTAACAGGGGGCGCAGGAACAGGTAAAACATTATTAACTTATCACATAGCTAAAGAAACTATCCAGAGAGGTAAAAAAGTACTCATTCTACATTGTGCCCCACTAAATAGTGGCCACCAAATTTTAATGGACGAATATAATTGGAGTATATATATGCCTAAGTATGCTCCCAATACGATAGATTTCGACTTAATCATAATTGATGAAGCTCAACGAATGTATCCATATCAATTTGATAAATATATAAAAGAAGTACGTACTCTCAATAAAAAGTGTATCTTCTCATACGATGAAAAACAATATTTACGTGACAATGAGAAACAATATCATACCAAAGAAAGGATTGAAAAAGAATTATTATGCACTCCCTATAAGCTAACAGATAAAATTAGAACAAATAAAGAAATTGCATATTTTATAAGACAACTTTTCAATATCAAAAAGAATATACCCAATATAGACTATACCAATATTGAGCTTATATATTGTAAAGATTGTTACTCAGCAAAGTTATTATTGCAAGAATTATTGGAAAGAGGTTGGAAAACACCTAATTATACCCCAGGAACACGCTCTTTTTTCCACTATGAAGCATATTTATCTAATGATACAGAAAGCGCACATTCTGTAGTTGGTCAAGAATTCAATAATGTTGTAGTAGTCATAGACGAATCTTTCAAGTACAACTCCCAAGGAGATCTAATTGCTGATAATACTTATTATTCACAAAGACAAATGTTATATCAAATAATCACTAGAACTAGGAAAAAATTGCATATCGTAATAATTAACAATGAAGTCATGTTAAATAGATGCATAGACATACTAAGTAAATAGTTTTACCAATAAGCAATCTCAACCAAAGAAATATAAAGAAACACACTATCTTTACATTTAGAAATCGTACCCAAGATACAAACTGGTGTCAAATGGTTGCTAAGCTGTGAAAACCTTATTCAAGGGACTAACATCATAACGAAGATATAACTTATTGAAAAGTAGTGCTATGCAAACCAACTTTCGATTACCAAAAATTATTTATAAAATATTTGGAGGAAACACACGGGAAAAGTCACAAGCGGCTATAGAACAACGCAGCATGACTTCTCCCGTATTTTTTTACTATACTCAGGCATGCAAAACAGGTTTCATTCTTTTGAGTAGGTTTGTTTATCCGAAAAGATAATATTTTTGTCTTCCGGGAACAATCGTCGAGGAATAAAACAACCGACATTTTGCGTTCAGTGAATATCTGATACGGAACAGGCGGACTGAAACGGACCTCCGGAGGGTATGTACCCCACCTGGAATCCGCATCAGTCCGCCTGTTCTACATTTATCTGTATATCCGTATTCTTAACTCGCTATTGCGAGAAACGGAATGACCGTCATTATCCTTTTTCTTTCAGGATCACATCGTGTGCACCACCCTCTACGATACTTGTGGATGAAACCAGCGTGATCTTGGCATTTTGTTGCAAATCGGGAATGGTAACAGCACCGCAACTGCACATCGTAGCCTTGATCTTACTCAGAGTGGCCGCCAGGTTGTCTTTCATCTTGCCGGCATAAGGCACGTAACTGTCTACACCTTCTTCAAACTTAAGCGATTCAGTTCCACCCATATCGTAACGTTGCCAGTTCTGGGCACGATTTGAACCTTCGCCCCAATACTCTTTCACGTAGTTGTTCTTGATGCAGAGCTTCTTGGTAGGCGATTCGTCAAAACGTGCGAAATAACGACCCATCATCAGGAAATCGGCTCCCATGGCAAGGGCAAGCACCATGTGATAGTCGTGCACCAATCCGCCATCACTACAAATAGGTACATAAATCCCCGTCCGTGCCTGATATTCGTCGCGGGCACGAGCCACATCTTGCAGGGCAGTCGCCTGTCCGCGTCCGATACCTTTCTGCTCACGGGTGATACAGATAGATCCACCTCCGATACCCACCTTCACAAAGTCGGCACCAGCCTCTGCCAGATAGAGGAAACCTTCTTTATCTACCACATTGCCGGCACCTACCAGCACTTTATCTCCATATTGTTGTTTGATCCATTGCAGGGTCTCATACTGCCATTCCGAATAACCATCCGAAGAATCGATACAGAGCACATCTACTCCGGCTTCTACCAAGGCAGGGACACGCTCCTGATAGTCACGGGTATTGATACCGGCACCTACCAACAATTTCTTGTCGGGACTCGACACCTCGTTCGGATTCTCCTTGTGGCTGTCGTAGTCCTTGCGGAAAACAAAGTAAGCCAGACGTCCTTCTTTGTCGATAATAGGAAGTGTATTGAGTTTATGATCCCAGATAATCTGGTTGGCCTCGCTCAGTGTCAATCCCACTTCACCCACAATCAGCTTCTCAAAAGGAGTCATGAAGTCTTTGATCTTTTTATCCAGCGGGTCTCTGGAGATACGATAGTCACGGCTGGTTACCAATCCCAGAAGATGTCCGTTTGGCGAACCGTCATCCGTTATTCCGATAGTAGAGTGACCGGTCTGGCGCAACAGGCGGAGTACGTCTTCCAACGTATGTTCCGGCGTCAGATTCGAATCACTGGTCACAAAACCGGCTTTAAATTTCTTCACTTTCCGCACCATTTCCGCCTGACTGGCGATGGGTTGCGAACCGAAGATAAACGAGAGTCCTCCGTTACGCGCCAACTCGATGGCCAGTTCGGGACCGGAAACCGATTGCATGATTGCCGAAACGAAAGGGATGTTCAATTCGATTGCTGCTTGTGTGCCTGCCGCATGTTTCACCAGCGGGGTGCGCAAAGAGACATTGGAGGGTACACACTGTTTGGTGGTAAGACCGGGAATAAGTAGATATTCACCGAAAGTTCTTGAAACTTCTTCTACGTAAACTGCCATAAGATAAGTTATTTTTTGGCATGCAAAATTACATCTTTCTTTTTAATTATGTGACTGGGGAAGGGAGATTTTTTCAATAATCCTCTCAAAAGCTTGTTTTTAATCACATCGGGGCAATAAAGAGGAGACTCACTCCTGAAAGCACGCCATGTAAACCACCTCCTTACAATATCACATTCTCCTGATGTCTGTCCATTCAACTACGGATATTATTGAACACAATCTTCATATCAACCTATTTTTAAAAGTTCCTTGAATCCTTCTACCGACTTATTCGGTTCAAACTCTATCACCCGATAGTCTGCCACAGCATTAAAAGGGTCCTCACCGATTATCTTTTCTACTTCTGCACGGCTCTGAGCACGGCAAAGAATAACTCCCCCCGTCCGGGGCACCTGCGGCCCGGAAGCAAGAAAGATTCCGGCAGCATAATACTTATCCAGATAGCAACAGTGTGCTTCCAGCAATTCGATCACCTTTTCGATAGGTGCTTTATAAGTCAATATTAATACGAACATGGCCCGATTTATTTTAGTTCTCCCGCAAAGGTAACACAAATCGGCCTACGTTAGGCTTTTCTTATAAATTTAATCTGAATCCGGAATATTTCTTTTAAATTAACAGGAAACAACACTACTTGGCAAACACTTTCATACCTCCGGTGTTATACATCAACATACAAAAACAACCGCCTATGTCACAAGAAATGAAAGCATTCCCAGGAATGAAAGCTTCACAGAAACTTAACTTCAACCATTCCGAAGTTATTATCAACAGCGCACCGGACCGGAAGGTTATCTTGGAATCGACTCTGTTAGAGCAGTCATTCGTGGAAAAAGGATGTGGGGAAACCACTCCGCATGCTTGGAAAACAACATCGAAAGAGTCTCTGAAAAGACCCGTGTTTAACGAGATATGGTACACATAATGCCAGCTTGACCTGACAGAAACCTTATCCTGCCAATTCCGCCCTGTACTCCATCGGCGAAACCCCTTCGTGTCGCTTAAAATACCTACCCAGATACGACTGGTCGGGAAAATTCAGCCTGTCTGCTATCTCCTGAATACTGAGATCGGTCGATTGGAGGAGTACCTTTATTTCAAGTGCCGTAAAATCATCAATCACTTTTTTGGCCGAATGACCTGTCAGCGAACGACAGATGCTCGTCAGGTACTTAGTAGAAATACAGAGTTTGCCTGCATAGAAAACGACATCCCGTTGCGAACAGCAATATTCGTGCACCAGAGCAACGAACTTATGAAAAAGTTCGTTCGGACGACTGCCGCCCTCAATCTCTTTATGGGTGAAAAGGCGGTGTACTTTGTCGTATACATCAAGCAGGAAACTTTGCAGGTGATTGCGCGCTATCTGGTTGCGGAAACGATGATCGGTATCGGCATAAATAGCAGACGTAGCATGCAGGAGACCGTTAATGGGGGCGGTAAATTCGGAAGGAAGTGTATAACAGGGCTTCTCTTTTATAAAATGAAAAAAGGAGGGTTCAAAACGGATACAAGCCTCACGAAACATTTCAATATGTGAAGCGAAAAAGGAGACCCGAAAATCATCGCTCTTCTCATCAAGGCTGATAACAGCACCCGGAAGGAGTACAACCTGGGTATTTACCGTTATCTCGTATTTCTTCAGATCGATGGCCATTGTACCACGGCCGGCACGGCAATAAAGGATAATGGCACAATTGAGTTTATGCAAACGGTTGTAAAAGGGAGAAAAATCATCGGTCCCTGCCACAAACGGCTGGTCGAGCGTGAGGGTAAGCGGGTTTCTTTTTTCCATATCATGTTCTTTATTTTGCCTACAAAAATAGGTCTTTTTAGTGAATTAGCCCGCATACTGTTCCGATAATGAACAATACTGGGGCGGGTATGAAAAGCAGTCGACAGTGAAAACGCTCTACCTTTGCCACGACAAAATTAAATAGGAATTATGATTGAAAAGGTTAGTAAAGTAAAGCAGGCTATATTATTCGCCTGCTGTTTGGCCGCCACCGGATGCAAGCAAGCACCGCAGGCAACTGTAGAATCGGGATACAAAGTAATAACCCTTGCGCCTACCGACCGGACGCTATCGAGTACGTACTCGGCAACAATACGCGGACGCCAAGACATCGAAATCTATCCGCAAGTGAGCGGTACACTGACACAGGTGTGTGTCAGCGAAGGAGAACGGGTAAAACGGGGACAGTCGTTGTTCATCATCGACCAAGTGCCTTACGAAGCTGCCCTGCAGACAGCATTGGCAAACGTGGAAGCAGCCAAAGCCTCACTGGCTACAGCACAACTGACGTATGACAGCAAACAGGAATTATATAAGCAGAATGTGGTTTCGGCCTTCGACCTGAGTACGGCCAAAAACTCTCTTTTGGCAGCACAAGCGCAATTGGCACAGATGAAGGCTCAGGAGGTGAACGCCCGGAACAACTTATCGTACACATTGGTAAAAAGTCCGGCGGACGGAGTGGTGGGAACACTGCCCTATCGGGTAGGAACGTTGGTGAGTGCCAGTCTGCCTGAACCGCTGACTACCGTTTCGGACAACTCGGACATGTACGTCTACTTCTCGATGACGGAAAACCAACTCTTAGGACTGATCCGACGCTACGGATCGAAGGAAGAAGCACTGAAACAAATGCCGGAAATCGGCCTCCAACTGAATGACCGATCGGACTATCCGCAACAAGGACGAATCGAGACAATCAGCGGAGTGATAGACCGGAACACCGGAACAGTCAGCCTGCGGGCAGTATTTCCCAACCGGGAAGGATTGTTGCACAGCGGCGGCGCGGGCAATGTGATTGTACCGACAGAAAAAGCGGGTGCATTGGTCATTCCGCAAGCTGCCACATTTGAGGTACAGGATAAAGTATTTGCATATAAGGTTGTGGACGGAAAAGCGCAATCCACTCCGGTACAGGTGACACGTGTGAACGGCGGGCAGGAGTACATTGTGGAGAGCGGTTTGCAGCCCGGCGACGTAATTGTGGCAGAAGGTGTAGGATTGCTTCGCGAAGGAACAGAGATAAAAACAATAAATGGTGAATGATGAACCGAACTGCCACAGCCGCCCATCCAAGTAAGCCGGCTTTTAATATCCACTTATTAAACGTATTACTAACAAGAATATTATGAATTTACGAACTTTCATTGAACGGCCTGTCCTATCGGCTGTTATATCCATAACCATTGTCGTGGTCGGGATTATCGGATTGTTTACGCTACCCGTAGAACAATATCCGGACATTGCCCCGCCCACCATCATGGTGAGCACCAGTTACTTCGGTGCCAGCGCAGAAACTCTGCAAAAGAGTGTTATCGCACCACTCGAAGAGGCCATCAACGGTGTGGAAGACATGACCTACATGACCTCCAGCGCTACCAATGCCGGAACAGTCTCTATCACCGTCTACTTTAAACAGGGGACTGACCCGGACATGGCGGCGGTGAATGTACAGAACCGAGTTTCCAAAGCTACCGGACAGCTCCCCTCGGAGGTAAACCAAGTAGGTGTCACCACTTCGAAGCGGCAGACGAGTATCCTGCAAATGTTCTCGCTCCACAGCCCGGACGACTCGTACGACGAAGCCTTCCTGGCCAACTATATCAGCATCAACCTCAAACCTGAGATTCTCCGTATCTCGGGCGTCGGAGACATGATGATTATGGGAGGAGATTATAGCTTGCGTATCTGGATGAAACCGGACGTAATGGCACAATACCGGCTGATCCCTTCGGACGTATCGACTGTCCTGGCGGAACAGAACATTGAGTCGGCCACCGGATCGTTCGGTGAAAATTCCGATGAAACGTATCAATATACCATGAAATACAAAGGACGCCGAATCACACCGGAAGAATTCGGTGAGATCGTGATCCGTTCCACCGACGACGGACAGGTGCTGAAACTAAAAGATATCGCCACAATCGAACTGGGACAGGAAAGTTATGCTTACAGTGGTACGACGGACGGGCATAACGGTATCTCGTGTATGCTCTTCCAGACAGCCGGCTCCAATGCCACAGAGGTGAACAACCAAATCAACCGATTTCTTGAAGAGGCAAGGAAAGAACTTCCCCAAGGAGTGGAACTGACACAACTGATGTCGTCCAACGACTTCCTGTATGCCTCCATCCACGAAGTGGTGAAGACACTGTTGGAAGCCATTCTGTTGGTTATCCTTGTCGTGTATGTCTTTTTGCAGGATATCCGCTCGACACTGATTCCACTGGTGGGGATCATTGTATCACTTATCGGTACGTTCGCTTTCATGGCAATAGCCGGATTCAGTATCAACCTGATTACGTTGTTTGCCCTGGTACTGGTCATCGGTACGGTAGTGGACGATGCCATTGTGGTGGTCGAAGCCGTGCAAGCACGGTTTGACGTGGGATACAAATCATCCTATATGGCAAGTATCGATGCCATGAAAGGAATCAGCAATGCCGTCATCACCTCCTCATTGGTGTTCATGGCAGTTTTTATCCCCGTATCGTTCATGTCCGGCACATCGGGTACGTTCTATACTCAATTCGGACTGACAATGGCCGTTGCGGTAGGTATCTCGGCAGTAAATGCCCTGACACTGAGTCCGGCACTTTGCGCCCTGCTACTGAAACCGTACATCAATGAAGACGGTAGCCAGAAGCAGAACTTCGCCGCCCGTTTCCGTAAAGCATTCAATGCAGCTTTCGATGTTGTGGTAGAAAAATACAAAGGCATCGTTCTCTTCTTCATCAAGCGCCGGTGGCTGACGGGATCACTCCTGATAGCTTCCATCGCCTTACTGGTAGTACTGATGAATACAACGAAAACCAGTCTTGTGCCCGACGAAGACCAGGGTGTCGTATTCGTCAACGTCAGTACGGCCGCAGGCAGTTCGCTACGGACGACAGACGATGTAATGAAACGCATCGAGGAACGCATGGAACAGATTCCACAAGTGAAGCATGTGCAAAAGGTGGCAGGATACGGATTGCTGGCCGGACAAGGAAGCTCCTTCGGTATGCTGATCTTGAAACTGAAACCATGGGACGAACGCCCCGGAAAAGAAGATGATGTGCAGGCAGTGATCGGACAAGTGTACGGACGGACGGCAGACATCAAGGATGCCAGTGTATTCGCCATCTCACCGGGTATGATTCCAGGCTACGGAATGGGTAACGCACTTGAACTTCACATGCAGGATAAGACCGGAGGAGATGTCAATGAATTCTTCCAGACCACACAGCAGTATCTGGGAGCCCTCAACCAACGTCCGGAAATCGCCATGGCCTACTCTACATTCGACGTGCGCTATCCGCAGTGGCTGGTCGAAGTCGATCCGTCGAAATGCAAGCGTGCCGGTATCACACCGGACCAGGTATTGAGTACTCTGTCCGGATACTATGGCGGACAGTATGTGTCCAACTTCAACCGATTCTCAAAGGTGTACAAGGTGATGATCCAGTCCGACCCGCAGTACCGGCTTGACGAAGCGTCACTCAACAATACATTCGTACGCATGTCTAACGGAGAGATGGCTCCCCTCAGCCAATTCCTCACACTGACCCGTACGTATGGCGCCGAATCACTGAGCCGTTTCAATATGTACAACTCTATTGCCGTAAATGCCATGCCGGCCGATGGTTACAGTACGGGTGACGCCATCCGTGCCGTTCAGGAGACAGCTTCCACTTCCCTGCCCAAAGGTTATGGATACGATTACGGAGGCATCACCCGCGAAGAGAATCAGCAAAGCGGTACGACGGCCATCATCTTCGGCATCTGTTTTCTGATGATCTACCTGATCCTGAGTGCACTCTACGAAAGCTTCCTGATCCCGTTCGCCGTCCTCCTGAGCGTACCCTGCGGCCTGATGGGTTCATTCCTCTTCGCACGCATGTTCGGGCTGGAGAATAACATCTACCTGCAAACGGGACTGATCATGCTCATCGGATTGCTTGCCAAAACCGCCATCTTGCTGACGGAATATGCCGCCGAACGCCGTAAGGCAGGCATGGGACTGATTGCTTCTGCATTGAGTGCCGCCAAAGCCCGCCTGCGCCCGATATTAATGACGGCATTGACCATGATCTTCGGTCTGCTCCCGCTGATGGTAGCCAGCGGCGTAGGTGCAAACGGTAACCGCTCGCTGGGAACAGGTGCTGTAGGTGGCATGGTCATCGGTACACTGGCACTGCTGTTCATCGTACCGTCGCTGTTCATTGCCTTCCAATGGCTACAGGAACGGATACGTCCCGTACAGATAGAACCAAGTCATGACTGGCAGATTCAGACAGAGCAGGAAGTGAGTGAACACGAAAAAGAAGAAGCTAAGAATCGCCCTCTAAAATAAATAAACAAGCATGAAAAAGTTAATCATATCCCTTGCCGCTATCCTCGCCCTAAGCAGTTGCGGCATCTACTCCAAATACAAACCCGTCACGGAGATTCCCGACGGACTTTACGGACACGGAGGAACAGACACCCCCGGGTTGACTTCCGCCGATCCGGAAATCCAACAAAGTGATACTGCCGCCAACTTCGGCAACCTCAGCTGGCGGGAGGTTTTCACCGACCCATATCTGTGCGTACTGATCGACTCTGCCCTCGTGCGCAACACCGATCTGCGCACTGCCCACTTACGGGTGAAAGAGACTGAAGCTACCTTGCTTTCCGCACGCCTCTCCTATCTGCCGGCTTTTTCACTTTCTCCGCAAGGTACGGCAAGCAGCTTCGATGGCGGAAAAGCTACTCAGACCTATTCACTGCCCGTCAGTGCCAGTTGGGAGATCGATATCTTTGGCCGACTGACCAATGCCAAACGTCGTGCCCAAGCTGTCGTGGCCCAAAGCCGAGATTATGAACAGGCGGTGCAGACCCAACTGATTGCCGCCGTGGCCAACAACTATTTTACCTTGTTGATGCTCGACGCTCAGATCGAAATCTCTACCGCTACGGAAGCTGCCTGGAAAGAGAGCGTCGCCACCACCCGTGCCATGAAAGCAGCGGGAATGGTGACCGAAGCTGCCTTGTCGCAAACCGAAGCTACCTATTATAATATATGTACGACTCTGCTCGATCTGCAAGAACAGCTCAACCAAGCCGAGAACGCCCTTTCTTTGCTGCTGGCGGATGTCCCCCACCGTATCCCCCGCGGACGTCTGGCCGATCAACAGCTCCCGGAGAATCTATCGGTAGGCGTACCTCTGCAGATACTCTCCAACCGGCCCGACGTACGCAGTGCCGAACAGTCGCTGGCACAGGCATTCTACACTACCAATGCTGCCCGTTCCGCCTTTTACCCCTCGATCACACTGAGTGGCAGTGCGGGATGGACCAATTCGGCAGGTGCCATGATTGTCAACCCCGGTAAGTTTCTTGCCACAGCAGTAGCCTCTCTTACCCAGCCCTTGTTTAACCGCGGAGCAAACATCGCCCAACTCCGCATAGCCAAGGCGCAGCAGGAAGAGGCACGCCTCAGCTTTGAGCAAACCTTACTCAATGCCGGAAGTGAAGTCAACAATGCTCTGGTACAATATCAGACGGCACGAGACAAATCGGCCTATTTCAACCGTCAGGTAGCCTCTCTGGAGAATGCTGCACGCAGCACGCAACTACTGATGAAGCATGGTAACACGACTTACCTGGAAGTGCTCACCGCACAGCAGACACTGCTTAATGCGCAACTCTCCCAGGTGGCCAACCGCTTTACCGAAATCCAGGGAGTCATCACCTTGTATCAGGCATTGGGAGGGGGCAGGGAAACTGCCTCCGGAGAAAGAAATTCTTAACAGAAGAATACAGCCTAACTTTTCAACCTTTCTTAAATGATGACGACTGTCTGTCCGGTACCTTGTGTACCGGGCTGCACAGAAAAAGCCCGTACTACCTCTTCTCTAACAAAAAGGATGTACGGGCTTTCCTGTTTTAAACGGTATCTTATGCGTTCAGCGCCTGTTCGATGTCCGCGATAATATCATCCGCATTTTCGATTCCCACCGACAAGCGGATCAGATCCGGACGAACACCGGCTTCTATCAATTGTTCGTCTGTCAGCTGGCGATGCGTATGACTGGCGGGATGAAGCACACATGTGCGTGCATCGGCTACATGGGTAACGATGGCCGCCAGCTTCAGCGAATCCATAAATTTGATGGACAACTCACGACCGCCTTTCAAGCCGAAAGAGATCACACCGCACGAGCCATTCGGCATATACTTCTGCGCCAGTTCGTAGTATTTGTTGCCCGGCAGACCGCAATAGTTTACCCATGCCACCTTGTCGTTCTGCGCAAGATATTCGGCTACCTTCTGTGCATTGCCACAGTGCTGAGGCATGCGCAAATGCAACGTCTCCAAGCCCAGATTCAACAAGAAAGCATTTTGCGGACTTTGAATACTGCCCAGGTCACGCATCAATTGCGCGGTTGCCTTTGTCATATAAGCGCCCTTGCCGAAAGCCTTGGTATAGGTCAGTCCGTGATACGATTCATCCGGTGTGCAGAGTCCCGGGAACTTGTCCGCATGGGCTTCCCAATCGAAGTTTCCGCTGTCTACGATGCAGCCGCCTACACTGGTGGCATGCCCGTCCATGTATTTAGTAGTGGAGTGAACCACGATATCGGCTCCCCACTCAAACGGACGACAGTTGATCGGTGTCGGGAATGTATTATCCACGATCAACGGGATATTATAACGGTGGGCCACCTCCGCCACAGCATCGATATTGGTAACATCAGAATTAGGATTGCCGAACGTTTCGACATACACTACTTTCGTATTCTCCCGGATGGCAGCCTCCAGCGCCTTCGAGTCGTTTACATTTACAATCGTATGAGTAATACCCTGAGCCGCTAACGTATGCGTAATCAGATTGAAAGAACCGCCATAGAGATTGTCGGCTGCCACAATATGATCGCCCACTCCAAGTATATTTTGCAAGGCATACGTAACGGCCGCCGCACCGGAAGCCACCGCCAGGCCAGCCACTCCCCCTTCAAGAGCCGCAACACGTGCTTCGAAAACTCCCTGTGTCGAATTGGTCAGGCGGCCATAAATATTCCCGGCATCGCGAAGGGCGAAACGGTCAGCAGCATGCTGTGAATCATGAAATACATAAGATGTTGTCTGATAAATAGGGACGGCACGTGCATCTGTCGCGGGATCGGCTTGCTCCTGCCCTACATGAACCTGTAATGTCTCGAAATGTAATTTCTTCGTTGCCATAGTCGTATTCTTTTAAATTATTCTTCTTGCTTATTTTCCAGCAAAACTATAGCAGGCAGATATATCAAACAAGACATACGGAAAATACAGAAAATAACGCTATTTTTACAGCCACTAACAGAACATATAAACTGAATCAAGATCGAAAAAAAGATTTCGACAGAATTTTATTCTTATGAACACACTTGAGAAATTAGACAAAGTAGACTTGCAGATCCTCCGTACCCTGCAAACGAATGCCCGGCTCACCACAAAAGAGCTCGCCGCCAGTGTCAACCTCTCGTCGACACCCGTATTCGAACGCCTGAAACG
>ERZ833822.2057-NODE-2057-length-13719-cov-3.043326_pt1 | contig 13719 bp, 10 predicted proteins | sample MGYA00519913_ERZ833822 | MGnify/ENA primary metagenome ERZ833822 (study PRJEB31850, sample SAMEA3708746) | human gut metagenome | biome: human gut; feature: human-associated habitat; material: faeces | place: China | collected 2014 ... | reverse complement strand
CCGCAGAAAGATCTAAATTCTCATTTAACATGGCGGATTCGCTTTTTGACTGGGCATCGCCAAGGATTAAAAAGCTGTGTGAAGAATCCGTCAGCCGGATACCGAGAGAGCGGTTGTTTTCTTCTTCATAGTCATAGCGGTCGGGGCAGACCACGGTAAAAGAGGCATTTCCTAAAATATAGGTGTCACCGACCTGTGGGTGTACCGGAGTGATATTCTGCTTTTTAAGACAATTTACATAGGACTGGTAAATTTTTGTATCAGCACTGTAATCCGGTGAAAGCACATTGCCAACGTCAAATTGATATAAAGCACCGATAACACCGCTGACATGGTCGGCATCATAGTGTGAAATCAGTACATAGTCAAGTGCAGTAATACCCGCCTGCTGTAAGTAGCTGACTACAAAAGAGGAGTGGGAACGGTCACCGCCGTCAATCAGCATATAATGTCCGTCCGATTCCGCAAGCACACAGTTTCCCTGCCCGACATCTAAAAAGGTGACAGAAAGCGTTGTATTTTCGGGACGGCTTTCTGAATAGGAAAGTGCAGTGTCCTGTTTAGAAGAATTTGTAAATAAACCTTTCAGTGTATCCTGAAAAGAAGTCTTTACGGAAGCTGTCAGGTCAGGATTTAAAAGTCCGATATGGCAGACTAAAACAAAAATAAAAACGAAAAGCATCATAAAAGCAGAGAATTTTGTACGGATTCTCTGCTTGTTTTTACGTTGTCTGTGATACATATGAATCTCCATTCTCAAGCAGATTTACTGCAAATACGGTGGCTGCCGTCAGGAACGGTCCGGTCCGAAAAATGTATTCCGGTAAATGCCCGCTTCTTCAAATAACTTGTAAATATAGTGGCTGTCGCCGGAATCAATATGTTCTTTGACTGCAGTAAGAGAGTTGATATATTCCCCTAAAAGCTGCGAAATAGCCGTCGGATTTGCAGCACAAATCTGTTCCCACATTTCCGGGGAAGAAGCAGCAATCCGGGTGGTGTCCTTAAAACCGCCTGCGGCAAGCAGGTGCATGTAATCTTTATAGTCACCGGTGTCGGCATCTTTAACCAGCTTTGCCAGTGCGGCAGAGATAAGGTGTGGCACATGGCTGATGGCAGCAGCACAGTAATCATGTGTTGCCGGGTCCATGACAATTGGCACGGCCTTGATATCTTTTACAAGTTCGACATAAGCATCTAAATGTTCTTTTGAAGTGTGTGCAGACGGTGTGATAACGTATTTTGCACCACACAGCAAATCGGCATGGGCGCTTGTATAACCAGACTGTTCAGAGCCTGCCATCGGATGTCCGCCGATAAAATTATTTTCCAGACCGGCATTTTTAGCTGCAGTGTAAATGCTTTCTTTTACACTGCCTACATCGGTTAAAATGCAGGAAGGCTTGATAAGCGGCTTTAACAGTTCAAAATATTTTGTAATCGTTACGACCGGTGTGCAGATAAAAATGATATCGCAGCCGGAAAACTGTTCATTTACGCAGTCCGTTACTTTATCCAATACACCGTCTTTTTGTGCCTGATAAAGAGGGGAAAGAGAACGGCTGGTAGCAATCATGTGGCACTGCGGGCGGTACGCACGCAGTGCCTTTGCAATCGAACCGCCAATTAATCCAAAACCTATAAAACCAATCTGTAAAATCTCCATAATAATCTCCATTTCTGAGCGACTATGTCGCAAAGATGCGATGAGAAATTCGCGCAGGCGATTTCTCATCTGTATTTTAATGTATAATAACACAAGTAACCTGTTAAAACAAAGTATCACAAAATTAAAAGTATAACTGCATACACTTTAACACTTCAACGTAAAAAATAAAATGCTTATTGACAATGTACTTGAAAAAATACAAAAAATGTAGTAAAATAAATCATAACATTTAGAACGTAAACAAATTAACAGGGGTGAGATACAAGGCGTGGTATTTTATACGCATTTGTGAATATTTCATGCCGGAATGGAGTGCATTATGAATAATTACAGAACAGGTGACATCAGAAATATTGCAGTCTTAGGAGGCAGTGGAAGCGGTAAGACAACACTGGTTGAGGCAGCAGCGTTTGCAGGGGAGAATAAGAACTATTTAGGAAGCATTGCGCAGGGCAATACGGTCAGTGATTACGATAGCGAGGAACGCAGCCGTGGATTTTCAATTCATTTATCGGTTGTTCCGGTGGAATGGAACGGTTATAAGATTAATTTCTTAGATGCACCGGGGGCATTGGATTTTGAAGGAGAACGCGAGTCTGTTGCAAGTGCTGCAGATGCAGCAGTCATCGTGATTAATGCCCGCAAAGGCATTGATGCCGGAACATGTGCCGCATGGAAATTATGTGACCGTTATAAACTGCCGAGAGTGATTTTTGTAACAGGCATGGATGATGATACTGCCAGCTACAGGGAGATTGTGGAAGAACTCACAAAGCTGTACGGCGGAAAGATTGCGCCGTTTCATATGCCAATCCGCCAGGATCAGCGTCTGATTGGTTATGCGGATATTACCAAGATGAGAGCCAGAAAATTTACCGGTATCGGAAAATATGAAGATTTCGAGATTCCGGACTACTGTATGGAAAACCTCAATAAATTTAAAGGGATTTTAGATGAGGCAGTGGCTTCGGTTGACGAAGATAATATGGAAAAATATTTTTCGGGTGAAGAATTTACACAGCAGGAAAAGGACAGCGCCCTGCGTGCCGACTGTACGGACGGAAGCATTGTTCCGGTAACGATGGGTTCGGGACTGCATGTACACGGTGTCTATATGCTTTTAGATGTCATTACAAAATATTTTCCGTCACCGTTTTTTACAAAGACCGGTATTAATGTTTATGACAATGAGCTGTTTGACTGCATTTATGATGAAAAAGATTTTCTGGCGGCGCGGGTATTTAAGACGGTATCCGACCCATATCTTGGCAAGTATTCCTTTGTAAAGGTTTATTCCGGTACATTAAAAGCGGACAGCATGATTTTTAATCCGTCTTACGATATGGAAACAAAGATTGGCAGAATTTATAAGGTATGCGGAAAAGAATATACACCGGTGGACAGCATTGTGGCAGGCGATATCGGAGCCATTCCGAAGCTGAACGGATTTTCAACCGGAGATACCATTTCCACAAAGGTGAAGCCGATTAAGCTCGATACGATTGAATTTGCAGTGCCGTATACGGTAAAGCGTATTGTTGTTGATAACAAGCAGAATGAAGAAAAGCTTTCACAGGCACTGGCAAAGATTATGGAAGAAGACAGAACCGTGCATTGTGAAAATGATACAGAAAACGGTCAGCGTCTGATAAAAGGAATCGGCGAACAGCAATTGGAGATTATTGTGGCAAGACTTGAAAATCAGTATAAGATTCCGCAGGTTCAGCTGACAGCGCCAAAGGTCGGTTATAAAGAAACGATTTGTGCGGAAGCGACAGCAAGATGCCGTTACAAAAAGCAGAGCGGTGGTCACGGACAGTTTGCGGAAGTGCAGATTACATTTTCACCGTCCGGCAACCGTGAAAAAGATTACGTATTTGAAACAGCCGTAGTCGGCGGCGCAGTTTCTAAAAATTATTTCCCGGCAGTGGAAAAGGGAATTGCAGAAAGTGTCAAGACAGGACTGCTTGCAGGGTATCCGGTGGTCGGCTTAAAGGCAGTGCTGACAGACGGCGCGGAGCATCCGGTGGATTCGAGTGAAAATGCATTTAAAATGGCAGCTGTCATGGCATATAAGGAAGCTTATTTAAAGGCATCACCGATTATCTTAGAGCCGATTGCACAGGTAAAAATTTTTGCACCGTCCGTTTATGCGGGAGACATTTCAAATGATTTAAAGACCCGCAGGGCAAGAGTACTTGGCATGATGCCGGCAGAAGACGGAACTTCTTATATAGAAGCCGATGTTCCGGTTGCCGAGCTGGAAGGCTATATGGCAAAGCTTCGCTCCATTACGGAAGGCTATGGTACATTTGCCTACGAATTTGCAAGATACGGACATGCGCCGCAGAATGTAGTGGAGAAGTTGTCCGCAGAATATCAGAAAAACAACGGATAAAAGTAGAATCGGTACTTGACAAAGCGGTTGAATATGATAAAATATTCCTGTTTCGTAGTAAATATTTGAATATATAAAGACTGTGAAAAGGAATAGTAGATTATCGCCGGAATTTTACAGAGAGCTGTCGGAAGGTGCAAGACAGTAGATTCGGATAATTGAACTCGCCTTGGAGTTTCTTTTCTGAAAGGATAAACAGATAGGAAAAGACGATTCATTTCCGTTACCAAATGACTGAGTGCATATGTAGGGCAGCTTACATATGAATTAGAGTGGTACCGCGATTGTAGCCCTTTCGTCTCTAAGTGAGATGAAAGGGCTTTTTATGTGTTTGAAAAAAGGAAGCAAAACAAGGAGGATTAATTTTATGGCAACAACGTATAACCATAAGGCTGTTGAAAAGAAATGGCGTGGAAACTGGGAAGCACACCCAATTAATGTCAATGATGGCAAAAAACCGAAATATTACTGCCTGGATATGTTCCCGTATCCGTCAGGAAGCGGTCTTCATGTCGGTCACTGGAGAGGTTATGTAATCAGTGATGTATGGAGCAGATATAAGATGTTACACGGATACTATGTTATCCATCCAATGGGCTGGGATGCATTCGGTCTTCCGGCAGAAAACTATGCAATTAAGATGGGTGTTCACCCGAAAAAGTCTACGGCACAGAATGTAGCCAATATTAAAAGACAGATTCAGGAAATCGCCGCTGTTTATGACTGGGATATGGAAGTCAACACAACAGATCCGAATTTCTATAAGTGGACACAGTGGATTTTTGTAAAAATGTTTAAAGCAGGTCTTGCTTACGAAAAGGAAATGCCGATTAACTGGTGTCCGTCCTGCAAGACAGGTCTTTCAAATGAAGAAGTTGTAAACGGCTGCTGCGAACGCTGCGGTACAGAAGTAACCAAGAAGAACTTAAAGCAGTGGATGTTAAAGATTACAGCCTATGCAGACAGATTACTCGAAGACCTTGATAAGCTTGACTGGCCGGAAAAGGTTAAGAAGATGCAGTCTGACTGGATTGGACGTTCTTACGGTGCAGAGGTAGATTTTAAGGTAGACGGAACGGATAAGTCTATTACTGTTTATACTACAAGACCGGATACATTACACGGTGCAACCTTTATGGTACTGGCTCCGGAACATGCAATGGCAAGAGAACTGGCAACGGAAGAAACAAAGCAGGCAGTGGAAGATTACATTTACAGAGCTTCTACCCGTTCTAACATTGATAGAATGGCAGATAAGGAAAAGACAGGTGTATTTACAGGTTCTTATGCAATCAATCCTTTAAATGGAAAGAAAGTGCCAATCTGGCTGTCTGATTATGTACTGGCTGATTACGGTACAGGTGCGATTATGTGTGTACCGGCACATGATGACCGTGACTTTGAATTTGCAAAGAAATTTGATATTCCGATTATTCAGGTTATTGCAAAAGACGGAAAAGAAATTGAAAATATGACAGAGGCTTATACAGATGCTGTCGGAACAATGATTAATTCCGGTGACTGGAACGGTATGGAATCTTCTGTATTAAAGAAAGAAGCACCGGAAATGATTGAAAAAATGGGCTTCGGACGTAAAAAGAAGAACTACAAGTTACGTGACTGGGTATTCTCACGCCAGAGATACTGGGGCGAACCAATTCCGATTGTTCACTGCCCGGACTGCGGCTGTGTACCGGTTCCGGAAGACCAGCTTCCGTTACTGCTTCCAGAAGTAGAAAAGTATGAGCCGACCGGAACAGGTGAATCACCGCTTGCAGGAATTGAAGAATGGGTCAACACAACCTGCCCATGCTGCGGAAAGCCTGCTAAGAGAGAAACCAATACTATGCCACAGTGGGCTGGTTCTTCATGGTACTTCTTAAGATATGTGGATAATAAGAATGACAAAGAACTTGTAAGCAAGGAAAAGGCAGATAAGTATCTTCCGGTTGATATGTATATCGGCGGTGTGGAACATGCGGTACTGCACTTACTGTATTCAAGATTTTATACAAAATTCTTACATGATATCGGTGTGGTTGATTTTGATGAACCGTTCAAGAAGCTGTTCAATCAGGGTATGATTGGCAAGAACGGCGCAAAGATGAGTAAGTCCAAAGGAAACGTTGTATCACCGGATGATTTAGTAAGAGATTACGGCTGTGATTCATTAAGAATGTACGAACTGTTTGTCGGACCACCGGAACTGGATGCAGAATGGGATGACAGAGGAATTGACGGTGTACACAGATTCCTGTCAAGATTCTGGACACTTGTAGAAGATAACGCAGATAAGAATTTCAATGAAACAGATGAAATGGTGAAGTTAAGACATAAGATGGTTTATGACATTACAAACCGTTTGGAAAACTTCAGTCTGAACACAGTTGTCAGCGGTTTCATGGAATACACCAACAAGCTGGTTGACCTGACAAAGAAGCAGGGCGGCATTGATAAAGAAACAATGGAAACGATTGTTACGCTCTTATCTCCGTTTGCACCGCATGTTGCAGAAGAACTTTGGGAAGTATTAGGACATAACCAGAGCATTTTTGAAAGCACACAGTGGCCTTCATTTGATGAAGAAAAGATGAAGGATAACGAGATTGAAATGGCAGTTCAGGTAAATGGTAAAGTAAAGGCAAAGGTAACACTTTCTGTTGACGAAACCAAAGAATCTGCACTGGCTAAGGCAAAAGAAGCACTTGGTGATAAGCTTCCTGCAAATGTTGTAAAGGAAATTTACGTACCGGGTAAGATTATTAACATTGTCGGTAAGTAATTAAAAAGAAAATATTTTAAAATATAAGCTGCTCCACGGAATTCAGACCGTGGGACAGCTTATATTTATTAAATGTGTTATATTGCGTTGGAAATGCTGAAAGGAAAACGGCTATTTACGGTTTTCCAGTAAAAACTCCAGAAATCTGCGGGCAGCAGAATTAATCGGTGTGTGGTTGTTGGTGATTACGACAACATCACGATTAGGGAGTGGTTCTGTCAGCTCAATCGGAAAGACAAGTTCCTTTTCAATGGCTTCCAAAGCAAGCGATTTTGGATAAAAACCAATACCGAGATTATGGGTAATCATCGGGAGTACCTGGTCGGTCATGGCAGCTTCCATATCCGGCTCAAAAGGAAGGTCGTGCTCCATAAAGAAACGGCTGTAATGCGTGTGTGTGGAACTTCCCTCACAAAGTCCGATTAAAGGCATTTCGGAAATATCCTCCAAATAGTGAACCTGCTGTGCAAACTGCTTATATTTCGTGCCGCCCAGCAGTATTTCATCATAAGAAACCAGCTTTTCCTGATGCATGTGCTTATGTACCAGAACCGGTGTTGAAACAATCGCAAAGTCGATAATGTTATTTTCCAGTGCTTTTACTGCCTGCGGTGCGGAATAATTTAAAAGACGGATACGCACATGCGGATAGCGGGCGCAGAAATGTTCCAGTTCGGAAAGCAGTATCAGGCGCAGTGCATTTTCACTGGCACCGATTGAAATCAGACCGTTTTCTAAATCCCGGTTACGGATAATTGCTTCTTCACCAAGCGCAAGCTGTTCAAAAGCAATGGCAACGTGTTCATAAAGCTTGTGGCCTTCCGGTGTCAGAAGTACACCTTTATTGGAACGCAGAAAAAGCTTGCAGTCCAGTTCTGCTTCGAGATTGTTCATACAGCGCGTAATGTTGGGCTGGTTATTGCCCAAAGCAGCAGCGGCTTTGGTAAAACTTTTATACTGTGCAACGTAGTAAAAAATACGGTAATAATCGTAAGTAATCATGATACTCCTTTTTGTAAAACTGCCATGCAGCGGAAAATATTTAACAGATGCCGGGGCAAACGTATTACATAAGTATAACAAATAAATGCGGTTTTGGCTATGTCAAAAAGATATAATCAAGATATTAATAATACTTTTTACATTTTACAAATCTTTTTCTATAATACGGTTGTGTTAAGAAATAAGAAAAGAAATGGACAGCAGTGTGAAAAATCCATAAATTTAAGATTTTTTCACACGACAGATTTGTGACGCAGGCATCACAAATCTGTTTTTATCGCAGAATTGAATGAATTCAGTCCGCGATTCCTCCGGCATTAAAATGCCTGCGGAATGGAGAGCAGTATGTTATTTTCAAAGAAAACACCCGAAGAAAAAATGGAAAAGCTTGTGCATAGAAAGGCATGGGGTGAGCTTTCAGAGTATATGTTTAAGGATAAGGAACATAAAATCGCACTGGCTCAGGCACTGGGAACTTCCGAAACAGAGGAAGCCATTGATCTGTTGATGGAGCTGGTTGAAAGCAAAGACCAGGATATATTGGAGGCGGCATGCGAGTCCTTAAAGAAAGTGGGCGATGACCATAACACAACGGAGCTGCTGCGTATTTTGCAGACCATACCGGAAGAAAATGAGCCGTTGCGCAAAAAAATCAGTGAAACAATTCAGGCTTTACATAAGAGAGGATAATGATTTTAGCGGTTTGTGCATATGCTGATATATAACACAAAATATTTAAGACGTATAATATCATTAAGATAAGAAAATCAGGAGAAAAGAAAATGGGAAATTTAACACATGCAGCGGGAAGATTGGCTGTTAGCAAAGTGTCTGACGTCGTTTTAAAGAATCTGGATAAAGACAGAGAAAAGGAAATTGTAAAGCTTGTCGATTTCATGGAAAAATACATGGATGGAGAAAAGCTGGATATTAATTATGAGAAAGCAAGAACCATGATTACCGATAAAAACGGCGCGTTGAATCATTACATAAACAGGCTTCTGGATGAAGTCGACCCACATGTGCTAAAAACAATGGTTTTAAACCTTGGTTTTGAAGCATTTTTAAATGGTACAAAAACGATTCGTAAAATGCGTGAAAAGTACAAATGCAATGTACCATGGCTGATTTTAATGGATCCGACAAGTGCCTGCAACCTGCATTGTACCGGCTGCTGGGCGGCAGAATACGGAAACCGCCTGAATCTGACATTTGATGAAATGGATAACCTGATTTGTCAGGGTAAAGAAATGGGCATTTATTTTTACATGTTTACAGGCGGTGAGCCGCTTGTAAGAAAGGCAGATTTAATCCGCCTTGCCCAAAAGCATTATGACTGCGCATTTCTTTCATTTACAAACGGAACACTCGTAGATGAAACGTTCTGTGCGGATTTGAAAAGAGTCGGAAATCTTTATCTTGCAATCAGTCTGGAAGGATTTGCAGAGGTAAATGACCTACGCCGTGGAGAAGGTGTCTACGGAAAGGTTATGCACGCAATGGATTTATTAAAGCAGAACGGTCTTGTATTTGGTACTTCTATCTGTTATACATCTAAAAATATTGAAACAGTTACAAGCGATGAATTCGTTGATTTAATGATTGAAAAAGGCTGCCGTTATGCGCTGTATTTTCACTATATGCCGGTCGGAAACGATGCGTCTGTTGATCTGCTTCCGGCACCGGAGCAGAGAATTTACATGCGTTCCCGTGTCCGTGAAATCCGTAATATGACGACGGGAAAAGGACTGTTTACCATGGATTTCCAGAATGACGGTGAATTTGTGGGCGGCTGTATCGCAGGCGGAAGAAATTACTTCCATATTAATGCAAACGGTGATGCGGAGCCTTGTGTATTTATTCACTATTCAGGGGCCAATATCCGTAAAAATACGCTGCTTGAGATTTTAAAACAGCCGTTATTTATGGCATATTATAATAACCAGCCGTTTAATGAAAATCATCTGCGTCCGTGTCCGATGCTTGAAAATCCTGAAATTCTTCAACGGATTGTAAAGGAGAGCGGCGCAAAATCCACGGATTTACAGTCACCGGAATCTGCGGAGCATTTGTGTGAGAAGTGTAAGGCTTATGCTAAGAACTGGAAGCCGTGTGCCGACAAGCTCTGGGCAGAAACCAAAATGCCACAGCACAGCTATGAAAATTATAAAAAGTAATTTTAAACCGGAAAAATAAGAATATTTGAAAAAAACTGATATTGTACCGGACTCCAAAAGCCAGATTTAAAATCTGACGATTGGAGTCCGGTATTTTTATGGAACGGTTCTGCATTAATGACGTTCTTTTTCTTCTTCTTTAATAAACATGATTAAAAAGCTGATCAACAGCAAAAGGCAGGAAAACCAGATGGTGCGCATACCAAAAAGGGCAATACAGTGTCCACCGACACCGGCTCCGACAGCAAACATCAGGATAATGCCAAGGTAGCAGGCGGATTTGTGCAAAACGTGTTTATCGCGCGTTCTGGCATAAACGCACAGAGATTCCATACAGCTTCGGAGATTGCCGATACACATGGTGCTGGCAAAGGCATATCCGTTGACCTTGCGGAATGTCTGAACCTGCATGGCGCATGAAAAGGATACTAAGGCATTGGCAAACAGATTCAGCCGTACCGGGAAAAATCCTACCGCAAAAAGCAGAATAATTTCGGATAAAACAACAAGCTGGCGCCAGTGCAGACGCTCAATCCGCTGATATTTCAGCCGTACCCATTCGGCGGCGGCAATTCCCAGTGCGAAAAAGAGCAGCGGAATCAGATAGTGTGCCGCCTGATACCAGTTTCTGTCAACAACACAGGCACTTAAAAGTACAATGTTGCCGGTCTGTGCATTGGCAAAAACTTTGCCGCGGAAGAGGTATGTATAGGCATCCTGCAAACCTCCGGATATAGATAAAAAGGCAGCCGTCAGAAAAGATTCTGACATTTGCCGGTGTGATAAGTGATTCATTTTAATCCCCATTTCCGAGCAATTTTATGATAAAGCAGTGATGAGAAATCCGCGAATGAGACGGCTCATCTGCTACTATGTACAATTGTTTTCGCTCTAAATAAATATTTAATACCGAATATTGTTAAAATGTTGCTGTTTGTATAAAAAATATAAAAATTATGTGCAATACCGGAATGTACGGTCGGTAAGGATTCGTGCAAATATCAGTCCCAGCGGCAGTGCGATAATAATCATAATCGCTGCGCTAAACCACGAAACAGCTTCATAGAGGGACATAATGCCGAAGTTGTAAATTGCCCGGTACAGGTACAGTCCCGGAACCATAATGACAATGGAAGGTACGGTTAAAGAAATCCGAGGATACCCGTGGCTCTTCTTAATGAGGGAGGCGAGAAGTCCGGCGGTTAAAGCACCGATAAATGCGGCGGCGGCAGCAGGCATTCCTGTAAAATCAACAAGTTCAAGCCGGAGCGTATTGGCAGCCGCACCGATGAAAGCAGCAGTCGATGCCATAGAAACAGAGCTGTTAAACATTATGGAAAAGCCGAAAACCCCGCAGAAGCTGGCGATAATCCGCAGTACAAGGTGAAACAGGGGATTCATATGAATGACTGCAAAATCCTGTGGTTGTAATTTTAAAAGCAGTGCCATAATCCATGCAAACATCGTAGCGACGAGTATAATGATGATGGAATAAGTAAGCCGTTCAAGTCCTGAACGCAAATCCAGTTTCGCAAGGTCGATGCCGCTTGTAATAAACGGAAATCCCGGTATGATAAACAGCATGGAACAAATGTATCCCGCTTCATGCAGTGCCGGAATATGAAAAATAATTTCCGCAAGGTGGAAACAGATGTCATAAACAAGACAGGCCGCCGAGATGGATACGGCAATATTTAAAAACAGTGTATAATGGTGTTTAATCAGTTTGGTACGGATAACATTTCCGACACCGGCGGCGATAAATGCCAGAATCATTTCCACAGGACCACCGCCTAAAAGAAAAGTGAAGGCACAACAGGCGAGTGCGGCGGCAAATCCCAGTTTTGCAGGCGAATACAGCGTGTGGATTTTTTCAATGGTGTCCAGTTTTTTGTGAATCTGTTCACCGGTCATATGCGTTTTTTCTTCCGGAAAACGTTCAACAAACTGTTCCATGCGGTACAGCTTTGACGTATTGACCCCGGTATTGGCAATGCTTAAAGACTGGGAAACACAATCCGTTCCGTCAAAGCAGTTAAATTCAATGGACATCAGTCCGACATCCACCGTGCAGGTAACACCAAGTTCCTTTGACAGGCGGTTCATGGAAGTGCGCACACGCCATGCCCCGGTGCCGCAGGAGAGCATCATAAGTCCTACTCTGCCGATAACAGAAGCTTTTTCGATTAATCCTGCATTTTCAATCAGGACGTTGCTGTCTGCTTTTGTATAGTCATGCCAGGGGATTTCCATGTGGTTTTTTTCCATAATATCAACATAAGAAGCCGGTCCGGCTGTATCTTTTGTGCTATCCATAAATAATCGCCTCCGCTTTGGCGGCATGCCGCTCCAGATTTTTCAAAAAATGAGAATTTGGCAGGAAAATCCCAAGTTCATCATATCGGTTATTCTGCTCGACAAGGGAATCCTGACCGTAAAATACGAAAGCCATTGGCAGTTCTTTTTCCAGCTGGATCATTAAATCCCAGACGGCACAGTAAGCTTCTGATTCTGTTTCTTTTAATTTGATGGTATCGGGAAGCTCACGGATCAGCAGTACACCGGTATTTTTCTCTAAAACCTGCTGTTTAATATTCATATCGTCATCGCGGTAGGAATGACTGTAACGGTAAGCCTGTGCAAGATACATCTTTTTCTTTCCGTCAAAATGGTTATAAACTTCACGAAAATGTTGATACTCCTTTTCATGGATGCAATTTTTAAATTCAGGCAGAAGCACCCCGTTCTCATCTGTCATAATGACAGGATTGGTCTTTCCGTCAGCGTTAAAACGATAGGGAATCAGATAAGAATTTCGTATCAGATCAAAAAGGGTATTTTTGCTGATTGCCATAAGAAAAGCGGATAAATCCCTGTTGCGGTAAGCGCGAAACAGTGCTTGACAGAATTCATCGGCAGAAAGGGAATCCTCCAGTTCATCATTACTGAATAAATCATTGCAAAAAGTTTCAAAAAGCTTGTCGCATGCCCATGGGTCAGCCAGAATTTTCTGGAACAGGACATCTGCATGTTCTTCTCTTGGGAAAATAGTTTGCTCTTTCATCGTTCTCTCCATTCCGCAGGCATTTTAATGTAGGAGAAACCGCAGACGGAATGTATTGAATTCTGCGATAGGAGCAGTTTTGTGATACCTGCGGCACAATACTGCCAATGTCAGGGTATGCCTGATGATACATATTCTCCGGATTTTCAGCAATTTTATCGCAAGCGGTGGCGATTGCTTTTTTTATTCCGCTCGATTATACTATGGAAATAAGGATAAGTAAAAACTATAATTGATATGATATAAATATCAAATTGATATGACAGAAATGAGTATGGGACGGGTAAAAAAATGACACTTCAACAGTTAAAATATGTAATTACAGTTGCAAATACAGGGACGATTACAGAAGCCGCGAACCGGCTGTTTATTTCCCAGCCGAGTCTGACGAATGCGATTCACGAGCTGGAAAAAGAAATGAATATCACGATATTTAACCGGACGAATAAGGGAATCAGCATATCCAAAGAGGGGGAGGATTTTCTGGGATATGCAAGACAGGTTTTGGAACAGGCGGCGATACTGGAGGATAAATACAAAGGCGGAAGCGGCGGAAAATATTTCTGCGGACAGCATCAAGAACCGCCTGCGTGCCATCATTGATGCGGACGAAAAAATAAAACCCCT
>ERZ833822.2049-NODE-2049-length-13769-cov-3.868601_pt1 | contig 13769 bp, 10 predicted proteins | sample MGYA00519913_ERZ833822 | MGnify/ENA primary metagenome ERZ833822 (study PRJEB31850, sample SAMEA3708746) | human gut metagenome | biome: human gut; feature: human-associated habitat; material: faeces | place: China | collected 2014 ... | reverse complement strand
TGGCAGTGACAGCGGCGATGGTATCGTTGCCGCCGTTGTTGGTCATGGCGGTGGAGTCCTCGTTCAGCCATGCCTTGATGCCGTCATCGAACTTGGGAGAGCCGCCCTCCTGGTAGAAGGTGGACACGTACAGCTGTACGTTGCTGCCCTGCGCGGCCTCCAGCACCACGTTGCTGTCCAGTGTGTCGGAGCCCAGCAGGGGGATATCCAGGCCCATGGAGGCGGCCAGACCCACGATCTGCGTGGCGTAGGCGATGGAGACGGGGCAGAAGATCACATCCACATCCTCTGCCACGGCCTTGTTCAGGTAGGTGGTGAAGTCGGAGGTGTTGGTGGGGAAGGAGTCCTTGATGACCTCACCGTCAAAGTTCTGCTCGAAGAAGGCGATCAGGCCCTGGTCGTACTCGTTGCCCAACTCACCCAGGCAGTAGGCCTTCTGTGCGCTGAACTTGTCTTTTGCGAAATTCACCAGCACCTGGGCCTGGAAGTTGTCCAGGAAGCAAATCCGGAAGTAATAGTCGTTGCCTGCGGTGATATTGGGGTTGGTGCAGGTGACGCCGATGGCGGCCAGGCCCGCCTCGTCAAACACCGGACCGCCGGCCATAGCCACGCTGGAACCGTAGGAACCCAGCACCAGGCTGACATCCTTGCTCACCAGCTCCGCCGCGGCGGTGGGCGCCTTGTCGGTAGTGGAACCGTTGTCCGCGTAGACCAGCTCCACGTTGTAGGTGGTGCCACCGATGTCCACCGTGGGGGTCTCCTTATTGGCATACTGCATACCCAGCATCTCCTGCTTGCCGCCGGGACCGGAGTCGCCGGTGGCGGGCTCGAACACACCGATGCGGACCACATTCCCCCCGCTGCTGCCGGAGTCGCCGGTGGATGTGTCGCCGCTGCCGCCGCAGGCGGCCAGACTCAGAGCCATGACCATAGCCAGAGCCAGTGCAAGAACTCTCTTCATGCTTCTTTTCCTCCTATCAATGGTTAAGGATCGCTGTTCCCTCATGTATGAAAGGCATTTTACAGGTTTTTTCCAGGCTTTGCAAGATGAATAATCCACAGAAAGTTTTCCGCTCTCTTTCAAAAAAGTTCAAGATTTTTCCGCATATTCCGGTCATTTGTCCCTCTGTTGTGGACGTTTCAAAAAAATCGCAGAGAAAAATGCGGTCATTTGTCCTCGATAGAGAGACAGGCGAATTGGTAATTTTGCCAAACTCCAGTGACTGCGTTGATGCATTTTCCCGTCACTCCAACAGTTTTGGAGGGTTGCGGCGGCTTTATTCCCCGCTTTTTGTAAAAAGGCCGCCGTCCGGTTCTCCGGACGGCGGCCTTTTCTCAGACCTCTTCTTTTTTCAGGGACAACGGCTGTTCGCCGAACACGGCCAGAAACGCCTCCCGCTCCATGGTCTCATGCTCCAGCAGATAGGACGCCACGGCCTCCAGCTTGTCGCGGTTGTCGTTCAGGATCCGTTCGCAGCGGTCATAGGCATCCGCCACCAGGCGCTGGACCTCCTGGTCGATCTGGGCGGCCACCGCCTCGGAATAGCTGCGGCCCTGGGTCATGGTGCGGCCGATGAACACCTCGTCGTGGCCGGACTCGAAGGCTACGGTGCCGATCTTGTCGCTCATGCCATAGGTGGCCACCATCTTCCGGGCGATCTGGCTGGCCCGCTGGATGTCGTTGCTGGCACCGGTGGAGATGTCTCCCAGGCACAGCTTCTCCGCCACCCGGCCGCCCAAGAGACCCACGATCTGATCCTCCATATACCGCCGGGAGAGATAGGACCGGTCCTCCTCCGGCAGGGAGATGGTCATGCCGCCCGCCTGGCCCCGGGGCACGATGGTGATCTGGGCCACCGGGTCCTGATCTGGCAGAGCGTGCATCACCACAGCGTGGCCTGCCTCGTGATAGGCGGTCAGCTCACGCTCGTGCTGGGGGATCACCCGGCTTTTCTTCTCCGGTCCGGCGATGACCTTGATCTCCGCGTCCTTCAGATCCTGCATGGTGATGAACTTCTGATTTTTCCGGGCGGCCAGCAGGGCTCCCTCGTTGATGAGGTTCTCCAGGTCCGCGCCGGTGAAACCCGGAGTGCCCCGGGCCAGCTGGCCCAGGTCCACATCCTCCGCCAGGGGCTTGCCCTTGGCGTGGACCTCCAGGATCTCCTTCCGGCCCCGGATGTCGGGCAGGCCCACGTACACCTGCCGGTCGAACCGACCGGGCCGCAGCAACGCCGGGTCCAGCACATCCGCCCGGTTGGTGGCCGCCAGGACCACCACACCTTCGTTAGCGGTAAAGCCGTCCATCTCCACCAGCAGCTGATTCAGGGTCTGCTCCCGCTCGTCATGGCCGCCGCCCAGGCCCGTGCCCCGCTGGCGGCCCACAGCGTCGATCTCGTCAATAAACACGATAGCCGGGGCGTTCTTCTTGGCCTGCTCGAACAGGTCCCGGACGCGGCTGGCGCCCACGCCCACGTACAGCTCCACGAAATCGGAGCCGGAGATGGACAGGAAGCCCACGCCGGCCTCCCCTGCCACGGCCTTGGCCAGCAGGGTCTTGCCGGTGCCGGGAGGGCCCACCAGCAGCACGCCCTTGGGAATCCGGGCCCCCAGAGACAGGTACTTCTTGGGGTCCTTCAGGAACTCCACGATCTCCCGGAGCTCCTCCTTCTCCTCATCGGCGCCGGCCACGTCGTCGAAAGTGACCTTTTTGTCCTTGTCCGTCAGCATCCGGGTCCGGGCGGAGCCGAATTTGGCCATCTTGTCCGGTCCCATGCCACCTCCCTGGGGCCGAATCACCAGGAAGTACCACATCAGCCCCAGGATCACCGCCGTCAGCAGGAAGGGCAGCAGCTCCAGCAGCCAGTTGGTGCGCACCGGCTCCGGGTAATCATAGTGCTGGATGATACCCTCCGCATACTGCTGTTGAACCAGGTCATTGAAGTCGTCATAAAACAGCTGGAAGCTGTACAGCTCATACCGCACGGTCTCGCTGCCGTTCACCGGCTCCCGCAGCTCCAGGGTCAGTGTGCCGCCGCTGTCAATGGTCAGCCCCGTCACTTTTTCCTGCAGGAACAGCTGGCGGACCTGGGAGTATTCCAGCTGGTCCACATGGTTGTCGTTCTGCCAGAGCCAGTTGACACACAGCAGGATCACGAGGGCCAGCAGTACGAAGCTCAGATTGGATAGCCGTCTTTGTTTTGTCACGAGCAGAAGCCTCCTTTCCCATTGCCTGGGACGCAATGGGAGACTGTTTTCATGTTACGATTGGGCGGAGTCCGCCCAAAACAGGGCGTATCGCCTCACTCCCCGGAGTATACCTCCGGCTTCAAAACCCCGATGTACGGCACGTTCCGGTACTGCTGGCAGTAGTCCAGCCCATACCCCACCACAAACTCGTCCGGCACCACGAACCCCGCCAGGTCGGCGGTGATGGCCTTAGTCCGGCGGGAGGGCTTGTCCAGCAGCGTCACGATGGTAATGGAAGCCGCTCCCTTGGTCATGAAGTAGTCCTTCAAAAACGCCAAGGTGTTGCCGGAGTCCAGAATGTCCTCCACGATGATCAGGTGCCGTCCGGTGATGTCCTGCTGCAGGTCGTGGGTGATCTGCACCCGGCCGGAGGACACAGTGGCGTTCTGGTAGGAGCTGACGGCGATGAACTCCACGTCGCTCTTCACCTGGCAAGCCCGGACCAGGTCCGCCATGAATACGAAAGACCCCTTCAACACGCCCAGAAACAGCGGGTTCTTGCCATGAAACTGCTCATACAGCTCCGCGCCCATTTCGGTGATGCGGGCCTTCAGCTCCTCCTCTGTCACCAGGACCTTCAGGATATCCCTTTCCATCTCGCTTTTCATATCAAATCTCTCTCCTTTGCCGCTTCGGTAATCTGAATGAACCGGCAGGGCTCCCCCTCCGGTGCTGCAAACGCCATATCCACGCCCAGCCGCCACACCGCCGCCAGGCATCCTCCCGCGTAGACGGCCGGCAGCCGGTCCCGCTCCGAGAGGGAGATCCGGCGGTCCATGCACAGCCGTTTGATGCTGCGGCCGCCCCCGTGGGTCTCCGGCAGAACCAGACGGTCTCCCGGCGCCGCAGGGCCCACCGTCAGGCCCATCCGCTCCCCCTGCCGCCAGGGCCGAAGGGCAAGTCCCTCCCCCTCCCGGTGATCCAGCAGGGTGATCCGGTAATCGCCCCAGGCGACGGGGCACTCCTGCAACAGCTGGACCTCCGTCAAAAGCTGGGGCCGGGTCTCCAGGATCAGCCACTCCCGGCAGTACCGGGCGGTGACGCCCTGGGGCAGGTCCACCCGGCTCTCCCGGCCCCAGAGGGTATCCCGGGTCAGGTGCAGGATGTCCTGCAGATGGGCGGCTGTGATATCCCTCCGCCCCACGCCCAAAAGGTCGAAGAGCCGCAGCAGCATCCGGGGTCGCACGGCGTCCGTGGCCTCTGCCAATGCCTGCCGGGATAAGGTCACCCGCCCCTCCTGCACCTCCACATGGGCAGTACGGCGGCCTCTTCCTCCAGTGATTGGTCCGCCACCCGCAGGCGGCGTCCGGCGTCGTTGATGTGCTCCACAGCTCTGGGGTTGATCTGCCTCAAGCGGGGCATGACCTCCAGCCGGAGGAAGTTTCGGGCCGCGGCGCCGGGGTCGGCGTTGGTGGTGTCCTCCACGTGGGGGATGTGGCGGGCGGCGGCGTAGGCCGCCAGCTCTTCCCTTGTCACGTCCAGCAGTGGCCGGCAAATGCCGTTTTGCTGGTAGGCCATGCCGGTAAGGCCCGCCACGCCGGTGCCCCGGATCAGGTTGAAAAGAATGGTCTCCGCGTTGTCATCGGCGTGGTGGGCTGTGTAGATTTTGATATGCTGCCCCAGCTTCTCCGCCTCTTGGCGAAGAAAATCGTACCGGAGCTTCCGGGCCGCCTCCTCCAGGGAGAGGCCCTCCCGCTCCATAAGGCCCCGGACGTCCCCGGAGCTGGAGACGAATGCGATGTCATGGGCGGCACACCAGTCCCGGACGAAGGTCTCATCCCGGTCGGCTTCCGCGCCCCGCAGCCGGTGGTTGAAGTGGGCAGCCACTACCCGGCCATCCCGCTCCCGACACCACCGGTCCAGCAGGTCCAGCAGGCACATGGAGTCCAGCCCGCCGGACACGGCACACAGGGCCGGACGCCCCCGACCGGGCAGCACCCACCGGGGACAGTGGGACAGCAGTTCCTCCATGTCCGTACCTCACCTCTCCCAAAACAGACCTCAGTCCTCGTCGTACCTCGTATCCAAGGTCGAGAACTGGGTGTATTCCGGCATCCACCGCAGCTCTACTTTGCCGGTCTCACCGTGGCGGTTTTTCGCCACAATGCACTCAGCGATGTTGTGCTTCTCCGAATCCTCATTATAATAGTCATCCCGGTACAGGAACAGCACGATGTCTGCGTCCTGCTCGATAGCGCCGGACTCCCGCAGGTCCGACAGCATGGGCCGCTTGTCGTCCCGCTTCTCACTGGCGCGGGACAGCTGGCTCAGGCAGATCACCGGCACGTTCAGCTCCTTGGCCATGATCTTCAGCATCCGGGAGATGTCGGACACCACCTGCTGGCGGTTCTCCCCCGCGTAGCCCTTGCCGCCGGCAGAGGTCATCAATTGCAGGTAGTCGATCACCACCAGGCCCAGATCATCCAGCCGGCGGCACTTGGCGTTCATGTCCGCCACCGACAGCATGGGATTGTCGTCGATCCGGATATCCACCTTATTCAGGATGGTGGCGGCCCCGGCGATCTTCTCCCAGTCGGTCTCCCGCAGGGCGCCGGTCTTGAGGCGGTTGTTCTCCACCAATGCCTCGGAGGCCAGCAAGCGGGTGGCCAGCTGTTCCCGGCTCATCTCCAGAGAGAAGACGGCCACTGTCTTGTGGACGGCCTTGGCCACGTTCAGGGCCACGTTCAGCGCAAAGGAGGTCTTGCCCATGCCGGGCCGGGCGGCCAGCAGGATCAGGTCCGATTTGTTCAGGCCCGTGATCTTCTGGTCCACCGCGGACATACCCGTGGAGAGCCCCGGCAGGTGATTCTCGCTCTCGCTCATCTCTCCCAGCCGGTCCAGCACCTCCGGCAGCACCTGCCGCAGGGGCACCATGTCCTGGGCGCTCTGGCCCCGGCGGACGGCGTAAACCTTCTGCTCCGCCGCCTCCAGAATTTCGGAGGCCTCGCCCACGCCCTCCTGCACCATGGCGGTGATCTCGGCGGCGGCCTGGGCCACGCCCCGCAGCAACGCCTTGTCCCGGACGATGGCCGCGTACTCCATCACGTTGGCGCTGGTGGGGGTGATCTCCATCAGCTGGGCCAGATAGGAACGGGTGGTGTTCTCGTCGTAGGTGCCCGCCTTCTGCATCTCCTCACAGACGGTAATGCCGTCGATGGGCTTGGCATAGGTGAACATGGAGTAGATGGTCTCAAAAATCTCCCGGTTCTGCCGGAGGTAAAAATCTGACGGCCGGAGCTTGTCCATCACATCCTTGACGCAGTCCGCGTCGATGAGCATGGAGCCCAGGACGGCTTGCTCCCCCTCCAGAGAGTGGGGCATCTGCCGCAGGAGAAGGTCTTCGTTTGCCATCTTACTGTCACCTCGCCGTGAATAGGAGTCCACCTGTTTGGGTTAGGAAAGCGCGAAGGGCCATTGTACCAGAGCGCGCCAAGCGCCTTTTCTCTTCCACCGGGCGCGGCGCACTCTCTTTTTGGCACAGCCAAAAAAGAGAGCGGGGGCGCACCCCTGCGGGCGCAGGAGCCCCCGAGACTGCCGCAATGGCGGCCCATTCCTCTCCCCCAGAGCGTGCCCCCAAACAGAGGAACTCCCTTTATTTTTCCTCAAACACGGAGACGTACACCGTCCCGTTGACCTCAAACCCCAGCTTGGCCTTCACCTGATAGGATCCGAACGCCTTGATGGGCTCGTCCAGCACCAGCTTCTGCTTGGGGATGTCGATGCCGAACTGCTGCCTAAGCCCGTCGGAGATCTCCTTGGTGGTGACGGCGCCGAACAGCCGCCCGCCGTTGCCGGCCTTGGCGGTGAGCTTCACCATGCACTCCTTCAGCTTCTCGGCGGTGGCCTCCGCCTCCGCCTTCTGCCGGGCCTCCTCAGCCTTGCGGGCCTTCTCCTTCAGGTTCATGGTGTTGATGGCGTCCGCCGTGGCGGCGATGGCCAGCTTCCGGGGCAGGAGGAAGTTCCGGGCATAGCCCTCGGACACCTCCACCATCTGGCCCTTTTTTCCCTGGCCCTTCACATCCTGCTGTAAAATCACTTTCATGATAACGTCTCCTTTTAGTCGTTCTGTTTCTGAATTTGTTCCTCCAGCTGCCGGGTCCGTTTTTCCAGCGCCTCCAGCCGGTCATTCTGATGAACCAGAATGCACACCAGCACCGCCAGAACCAGGGCGATGGACGCGCCTGCCAAATACCAGCGCCGGCTGAAATCAAAGAGCTGGTATCCTCCGAAAAAGATGAATGCCTCCACCAGCGCCAAGCAGATGCCAAATGTGGAAAGAAACCGCTTCATGGCCGCGCTCCCCCTCACTTTTCAAAATACGCGTCGATGGCCTCCAGCAGACAACTCTTCACCGTCTCCACATCTGTGTTCTCCACACGGCCGCCGGCAGTGGTGGAGTTGCCGCCGCCGCCCAGGGCCTCCAGGATCACCTGGACGTTCACCTCTCCCAGAGAACGGGCGGACATCTGCACGTTCTCCCCACTGGGGAATACCACAAAGGACGCCTTCACGCCCTTGAGGCTCAGCAGCTCGTCCGCCGCCTGGGCCGCCGTCACCCGGTCCACGCCCTCCTGGTCGATGGCCGCCACGGCGATGTCCTCCCGGTACAGCTCCGCCCGGCGGATGATGTCGTAGCGGGACACCATCTCGCTCAGATCGCTCTGGAACAACCGCTGAACGTCGGTGGTGTCGGCCCCCGCCCGGCGGAGGAAGGCCGCCGCCTCAAAAGTCCGGCCGCCGGTGCGCAGGGTGAAGTGCTTCGTGTCCAGCACGATGCCGGCCAGCAGCGCCTCCGCCTCCTCCCGCAGCAGATCGGCGGGCTCCACCAGATACTGCAAGAGCTCCGTCACCAGCTCACTGGCGGAGGAGGCATAGGGTTCGTGGAAGCTGAAGGCGGCGTTTTCGATGTAGCTGGCCGCCCGGCGGTGGTGGTCGATCACCGCCACCCGATTGCTGGACTCCAGCAGCTGGGGGCTCTCCACCATGTCGGGGCGGTTGGTGTCCACCACAATGACCAGAGCGCCCGGCCTCATTTTCAAAAATGCCTCCGCCCCGGAGGTGAACGCCCCCGCATACTCCGGCAACGCCTGGAGCTTGGCCAAAACCGCTCCGGCGGCGTTGTGCTCCAGATCAATGACCATCTGGGCCCGCTTGCCGTGCTTGCGGGCAATGCAGTAGAGCCCCGCCTCGGCGCCTACGGCGTCCATGTCCGCAAAGCTGTGGCCCATGATATAGATCTCGGACGCGTCGGCCATCAGCTCGTTCAGGGCGCTGGCCATGACCCGGGACTTCACCTTGGTGCGCTTTTCCGTGGACTTGCTGCGGCCGCCGTAGAACTGGAAGTCCACCTTTCCCCGGACCACCGCCTGGTCTCCGCCCCGGCTGAGGGCCATCTCCAGGCTGAGACGGGCGTTGCGGTACAGCTCCGCCATAGCGTCGGCATCCTTGCCAATGCCGATGGAGAGGGTGGGGCACACATCCCCCACCTTGATCTCCCGAATGGCATCCAGGATGGAGAACTTCTCCTCCACAAAGTGGTCGTAGTGGCATTCCTCAAAGATGAAGAGGTAGTGGTCCCGCTCCGTCTTCAGCAGCAGGCCGTCGGCGCAGGCGGCCCAGTTGTTCAGCTTCTCGTCGATCTGGGCCAGCACGGCGCTGCGCTGAGTATCGGCGCATGCCTTCATCAGGTCCTCGTAGTTGTCTACCATCAAAATGGCCAGCACCGGCCGGGTGGCGGTGTACCGCTCCCGCAGGTCGTCGGCCTCTGTGGTATCCACCCAGTAGGTAGTGGCCACCAGGTTCTGCTCGGCCCCCCGGCCCTTGGCCCGCACCAGGCTGCCGTACACCCGGAACCGCCGGCTGTTCATCACCACCCGGTCCGGGCACTCCTGCTTTCCCTCCAGCATCCACTGAACGGGGAAATCCGGTACTGCATCCTCCACCTTCATCTCGAACAGGTGCTCCCGCACGCCGGCCAGCTGCAGGAAGTTCTCATTGCTCCAGATCACCTCGCCGGTGTCCGGCCGGAACACCATGATGGGCAGCGGAGAGTTGATGAGGGTGGATTTGCTGGCGGTATCCACGCTGCCGGTGACATTATCAATGTACTGGAGGATGTTCTGCCGCCGCTTCTGGTTACGGTTGGTGAAATAGGCATACAGGCCCACGGTGCAGGCGATCTCCACCAGTCCCAGAGGCAGGCTCACCGTGGCGGTGGCCGCCGCGAAGACGATCATGCAGAGGAAGTAGAGCTTGAGATTGGGCTCCAGCAGGCGGGAGAGCTTCTTGTTGTTCATCTCGATCAGGTCTCCTTTTGAAAGGGACGCATACATACCCATATTGGAGAATAGTATAGCAGTTTTTCCCACAAGAAGCAACTGTTAAAACAGGCCCGGGCTGATCCGGCCCGAGCCTGTTTTGATGGTCCTCAGGATGCCGCCGCGGCCGTCCGGCGGCCGTTGGCGCGCAGAAGCAGCAGGTTCAGCCCCAGTGCCGCCAGGGCGAACATTGCCGCCGGCAGGCCCAGGGGGCGGAATCCCCACCCCTCCTGCACGGCGCTGCCGATGAAGGAGCCGATAGCAATGCCGAAGTTGTAGGATACCGGCTGTACGGAGGCGCACAGGCTGGAAGCGAAGGGGTAATCCTGCTCTGCCAGAGACAGCGCGTGCATCTGGGCCGGGGTGTTCAGCAGGTACATGAGCAGCCCCATGGCAAAGACCCCCGCAAGGCCCGCCCACCGGTTTCCCAGCAGCAGCGGCAGCAGGGCAAACAGCACCGCCTGGGCGGCGAAGGCCATGGGCAGGGTCCGGAGGCCGCCCCGCTCCCCCAGCCGGCCGGAGATGAGATTGCTGGCGGCGCTGCACGCTCCCATCACCAGCAGCAGCGGGCTCACCGCCCCCGCTGGAAGCCCCAGTGTCTCTGTCAGGATCGGCGAGAGATAGGTGTACACGATATAGGTGGCGGAGGCGCTGCACAGGATCATCCCCACACACAGGGAGCATCGGGGGTCCCATAGGATGGAAAAGGACTTCAGAAGCCCGCTGTCCGCCTGTGCCGGCACCGCGGGCAGGGAGCGCAGCAGCAGCGGCAGCAGCGCTGCGCCCATAGCCAGGATCACGGCGAAGGTCCACCGCCAGCCCAGGATCTGGCACACGGCAGTGCCCAGGGGCACTCCCAGCACCGCTGCCACGGAAAAGCCACCGTATACCAGCGAGATGGCCCGGGCGGTCTGCTCCGGGGCGGCGACCTCCTTGGCATAGAGCATGGCCACCGCCGTCAGCGTACCGGACACCAGCGCCGCCACTACCCGGGTGGCATACAGCACCGCCACATTAGGAGCGGCAAAGCTTGCCGCGCTGGTGAGGAGGAACACCCCCATCAGCACCGCCAGCAGCTTCCGGCGGGAGATTCCGCCGGTAGCTGCAGTGATCACAGGCGTCCCCACCGCGTAGCAGGCGGCGAACACCGATACCAGCTTTCCCACTGCCGCCAGAGAGGTGTTCAGCCCCTCCGCGATCTCCGGCAGAATGCCCACAATCACAAATTCGCAGGTCCCCAGCACAAATCCCAGGGCCGCCAGCAGCAGTACCGCTCCAGGCAGCGGCTTTTTCGTCTGTTCCATGACACGGTTCTCCTTCTGTTTGCGTACACAGCTTTTCCCAAAAACAGCTTCCCCCAGAGTCGGCCTCCGCGGGAAGCCGGCGCCGGAGAAAGTCTTTCAGCAGTTCTCCGCCGTGAGGATGGGGCTCTCCGGATAGAAACAGTCCCGCTCCGGCGTCCGGTGCTCCACCACCGCATCAAACAGCAGCGACAGGGCCTTGCGGCTCTGGTAGGTCAGGTTCTGGTCAATGATGAAGTCCAGCAGTCCCTCCCGCAGGAAGGTCCGCGTCTCCGGGCTGTTGTCGTGGGCCAGAACCCGCACCTGTCCCATCCGGCCGGCCCCGCGCAGGGCTTCCATGCACGCAGGCACGGAGCGGTTGGCCATATAGATATACTTCAGGTCCGGCTCTTCCGCCAAAGCGGCGGTCACCGCTGCCAGTGTCTCATCATAGTTGTCGTGGGTCTCTGCCCCCCGGCAGTCCTCCTGCCGGAGCCCCCGCTCCGCAAGCCGCTCCAGAAAGCCGTCTGCCCGGCCCTTGTGTCCGGCGTAGCCGTGGTCGGCGTACACCAGCAGGATCCGGTCTCCGGGCCTGAGGAACTTGGCGGCGATGTCCCCGGCCACCCGGCCGGCGTGGTGGGCGTCCTCCCCCACGTAGCACAGCCGCCGGGCGCCTGCAATGTCGGAGTTGAAGGTCACCACCGGCATCCGCCGCTCCGCCAGGAGCTCCAGCTTCTGGCGCACCTGGGGGCAGTCCGCGGCGCACAGGGCGATCCCCTGGACCTCCTCCGCCAGCGTGTCCAGCAGGTGCAGGCAGTCCTCCATCCGCCCCTGGCGGTACGGGTGGATGGTGACGCTCACATTGTAGTCCTGACGGTCCTGCCGGAACTTCGCCACGCCAGCGGCCATGGCCTCGCCCACATAGCTCTCCCACGTGGGCTGGATGATAGCGAAATGCCGGGCCATGCCGCTGGTGGCCAGGGCGCTGGCCACCCGGTATGGCTGGTAATCCAGCTCCTCCATCACCTCCAGCACCCGCCGCCGGACCTCCTCCTTCACATACGGCCGGTCGTGGAGCACCCGGTCCACCGTGCCGATGGAGACGCCCGCCCGTTCTGCGATCATCTTGATCGTTGCCCGCATGTCCCTTCACTCCCTTTCTCCGGCCCTTCCGCCGGTCATCTTGGTTTTCTTGAAAAAAATGTATACAAAACGCTTGACCTGTGCTATACTAGGGGCAGAATGGTGCGGCCTTCCGTGTCCGCCGGCGGCAGGCCGCCGGCTGTCGGAGCGCCGCGGGGCGTGCCTCTGCCTGGGCCGCGCCTTCGTTTCAGTATAACAAAGTGCGCGTCGAGAAGCAACTGCTTTTCCGCCCTTTTTTACACAGTTCCACAGTATTTCACTGGTGCGGAGCGCCGCTCCGCCTCAGTCAAATAAAACCCCATACGGTTTCAACGGAATGACGTGACCGAACCCCTGCCGGCGAAACGGGGCCGCGCAGGCTACGGGCGTCTCTTGTTTGCGTGCGCTCATTTTGCGCCATTTCCGCTGTTATGGGGGTATTTTACATATTTTTTCAAAGGAGTATCATCGATCTATGGCAGAAAAATTGAAAATCATCCCCCTGGGCGGTCTCAATGAGATCGGCAAGAACATGACCGCCTATGAGTACGGCGGCGAGATCATCGTGGTGGACTGCGGCATGGCCTTCCCCGGGGACGACATGTACGGCATCGACCTCATCATTCCCGACGTCAGCTACCTCATCAAGAACCGGGCCCGCATCCGGGGTCTGTTCATCACCCACGGGCACGAGGATCACGTGGGTGCCATTCCCTATGTGCTCAAGCAGTTGAACATGCCCATCTACTGCACCCGGTTCACCGCGGGGCTCATCAAGCTGAAGCTGGAGGAGCATGGGCTGGTGAAAAGCACCAAGCTCATCACGGTGGAGCCGGGCAAGAGCGTCCGGGCCGGCAAGTTCACTGTGGAGTTCATCCATGTGAACCACTCCATCGCCGACTCCGTGGCCTTTGCCATCCACACCCACATGGGCACCATCGTCCACACCGGCGACTTCAAGATCGACTCCACCCCCATCGACGGGGAGGTCATCGACCTTGCCCGCTTCGGCGAGCTGGGGAAGGAGGGCGTCCTGGCACTGCTGGCGGACTCCACCAATGTGGAGCGTCCGGGCTTTACCCCCTCTGAAAAGACGGTGGGCGCCACCTTCAAGCGCCAGTTCCAGGGATGCGAGGACCGGATCATCGTCACCACCTTCGCCTCCAACGTCCACCGGATCCAGCAGGTGCTGGATGCCGCCGCGGCCTTCGGCCGGAAGGTGGCCGTCACGGGCCGGTCCATGGAAAATATCATGAAGGTCTCCACAGAGCTGGGCTATATGAAGGTGCCCAAGAACACCCTGGTGGACATCAACCGGATCAAGGGCCTGCCCAAGAACAAGCAGGTCATCGTCACCACCGGTTCCCAGGGCGAGGAGATGAGCGCCTTGTACCGCATGGCCTTCTCTCAGCACAAGCAGGTGGAGATCGGCGCCGGGGACAAGGTCATCATCTCCGCCAGCGCCATCCCCGGCAACGAGGTGACGGTGTCCCGGGTCATCAACGAGCTGTTCCGCAAGGGCGTCAAGGTGGTCTATGATCGGGCCGACATGCTTCACGTGTCCGGCCACGCCTGCCAGGAGGAGCTGAAGATCATCCACGCCCTGACGAAGCCCCGGTTCTTCATCCCCCTCCACGGCGAGCAGCGGATGCTCCAGATCCACTCCCAGCTGGCCCAGGACATGGGCATGGACCGCAACCATATCGCCATTGCCGACAACGGCTCCGTCATCGAGATCACGGCCAAGACCATCAAGTTGGGCGGCACCGTTCCCTCCGGTGAGGTATATGTGGACGGCTCCGGC
>ERZ833822.2035-NODE-2035-length-13922-cov-3.752794_pt1 | contig 13922 bp, 9 predicted proteins | sample MGYA00519913_ERZ833822 | MGnify/ENA primary metagenome ERZ833822 (study PRJEB31850, sample SAMEA3708746) | human gut metagenome | biome: human gut; feature: human-associated habitat; material: faeces | place: China | collected 2014 ... | reverse complement strand
ACACCAATTCTATCTGCCGCCGCCAGAAAAATATCCGGTTCGGGTTTGCCGTGTTCCACGCTGTCCCCATAAACCACATTGTCCAGATATTCCCATGCACCAATCGTATGCAGGGTCTTTTCAGCACTTTCCCTGCGGGTAGACGTTGCAACTGCACACTTTATTCCGTTTTCACGGATATAATCCAACAATTCAAACAGTCCCTTTTTTATCGGCAGCCCTTCTTTTTCCCGAATTTTATAAATATGCTCCGTTCTGAGTTTTCGTGCTTCCCAATAGTCAATTTTGCCATGGTAATAATCGTCAAAAAACTGACAGCTCAATGTGTTGGGTGCGCCCTTAAAGCTGTCAATCAGCCACATCGGCATTTCAACGCCAAGCTGTTCTGCCGCCCAAAGCCACCCTTCGTTAGACTGGCGCTCCGAATCAATCATCACACCGTCCATATCAAATATTACTCCGCGAATCATCTGTCTTTCCACTCTTTCTCAATCGGCTGTATCGCCACACTACTTTTCATTCCCGAACTACTCCGTCTCCAGATACTTCTTCACATACTGCCCGGTATAGGACTTCTTGACCTTTGCAACTTCCTCCGGTGTACCCTTGGCAATCACTGTGCCGCCGCGGTCGCCGCCTTCTGGTCCCATATCAATGATATAATCAGCCGTCTTAATCACATCGAGATTATGCTCGATTACCACCACTGTATTGCCGCCTTCCGTCAGCTTATGCAAAATGTCAACCAGCTTATGCACATCGGCAAAATGCAGTCCCGTTGTCGGCTCGTCCAAAATATAAATTGTCTTTCCCGTGCTTCGCTTTGAAAGCTCCGTTGCCAGCTTGATACGCTGTGCTTCACCGCCGGAAAGCTCTGTAGAAGGCTGTCCCAGTTTGACATAAGACAGTCCGACATCATTGAGTGTTTCGATTTTACGGCGGATACTCGGCACATTGTCAAAGAAGGTAACGGCTTCTTCCACCGTCATATCCAGTACATCGTAAATGTTCTTGCCCTTGTACTTAACCTCCAGCGTTTCCCTGTTGTAACGCTTGCCGTCACAGACTTCGCAAGGCACATAAACGTCCGGCAGGAAGTGCATTTCAATTTTAATAATACCGTCACCGGAGCAGGCTTCGCAGCGTCCGCCCTTAACATTAAAGCTGAAACGTCCTTTTTTGTATCCGCGTTCCTTAGCATCGGTTGTTGCCGCAAACAAATCACGAATCATATCGAATACCCCGGTATATGTTGCCGGATTAGAACGCGGTGTCCGTCCGATTGGTGACTGGTCAATATCAATGACCTTGTCCAACTGCTCAATTCCGACAATGTCGTCATGCTTTCCTGCAATACATCTTGCACGGTTTAAAGACTTTGCAAGGTGCTTATACAATATCTCGTTGACCAGTGAACTCTTTCCCGAACCGGAAACACCGGTTACGCAGGTCAGCACACCCAACGGAATATCCACGTCTACATTTTTGAGATTGTTTTCTCTTGCTCCCTTGACCGTAATCCAGCCTGTCGGCTTTTTGCGCTCCTTCGGTACAGGAATCTTAATTCTTCCGCTTAAATACGCACCTGTCACCGATTCCTTACAGCGCATAATATCCTCAGCCGTTCCGACTGCCACGACATTTCCACCATTCTTACCGGCACCCGGACCGATATCCACAATATAATCGGCGGCACGCATCGTATCTTCATCATGTTCCACCACCAGCACAGAATTTCCCAGATCACGCAGATGCAGGAGTGTCTTTAACAGCTTGTCATTGTCACGCTGGTGCAGTCCGATACTCGGCTCGTCTAAAATATACGCAACACCTACCAGTCCCGAACCAATCTGTGTTGCCAGACGGATTCTCTGCGCTTCTCCACCCGACAGGGTCGCTGTTGCACGGGACAGTGCCAGATAATCCAGTCCGACATCCATTAAGAACTGGATTCGTGCTTTAATTTCCTTTAAAATCTGACTGCCGATTGCAAGCTGTCTTTCCGAAAGCTGCATATTCTGTAAAAACTCCTGCAATTTAACAATCGAAAGATTGGTAATCTCATAAATATTTTTATCCGCAACAGTCACGGCAAGTGAAGACGGCTTTAAACGCTGACCCTTACATGCCTTACACGGTGTAATCTGCATAAATTCTTCATACTGTTGTTTCATCGTGTCCGAACCGGTTTCACGGTAACGCTTCTGCATATTGCGGATTAAGCCCTCAAATGCTATATCGTACACACCTTCGCCGCGCTGTCCGCGGTAATGCACCTTTACGGAATGTCCGTTTGTTCCGTGAATAATAATATCGCGGATTTCCTGCGGATAATCCTGAAACGGTGTAGAAAGGCTGAAATGATATTCTTCCGCAAGTGCTTTCATAATCGCTCTTGTAAAACTGCCCTCGTCCGTCACCGACTGCCAGCCCATTGCCACAATCGCACCTTCATCAATGCTTAACCGCTCATCCGGTATCATCAATCCGACATCAAATTCCATTTTATAGCCTAGTCCGAAACACTCCGGACACGCACCGAACGGATTGTTAAATGAAAAGCTTCTCGGTTCGATTTCTTCAATACTGATTTCACAATCCGGGCAGGCAAAGCTCTGGCTGAAATGCATCGGCTCACCGCCAATGACATCCACTGTCATCAGACCGTCTGCCAGTTTCAGTGTGGTTTCAATCGAATCGGTCAGACGCTTCTGGATTCCTTCCCGCACGGATAAGCGGTCCACTACAATTTCAATATTGTGCTTTTTATTCTTTTCCAGCTTAATCTCATCGGTCAGTTCATACATATTGCCGTCTGCAATTACACGGACATAACCGCTCTTTTTAGCCTGTTCAAACAACTTGACATGTTCACCTTTTCGTCCGCGGACAACCGGCGCCAAAAGCTGGATTTTCGTCCGTTCCGGTAACTGCATAATCACATCTACCATCTGGTCAACCGTCTGTTTCTTAATCTCCCTGCCACACTTCGGACAATGTGGAATGCCGACTCTTGCATACAGCAGTCGGAAATAATCGTAAATTTCCGTCACCGTACCGACTGTTGAACGCGGATTGCGGTTCGTAGATTTCTGGTCAATGGAAATCGCTGGAGATAAGCCTTCAATACTCTCTACATTTGGTTTTTCCATCTGTCCGAGGAACTGTCTTGCATAAGAAGACAGGGATTCCATATATCTTCGCTGACCTTCCGCATAAATGGTATCGAATGCCAATGAAGACTTTCCCGAACCGGACAGCCCTGTAAGCACAACCAGCTCGTTTCTTGGAATATCGACCGAAATATTATTCAGATTATGTTCATTTGCTCCGCGTATTTTAATAAACTGCCTGAATTTTCCCTTTTCCATTGTTTCCTCCATTTTCTGACAATGTTTTTCATTTTTTTACTATCATTTACTTGTTTTCATAAAGATACTGGTTAATCTCTATCATCTTATCACGCAGGGCCGCAGCTTCCTCGAAGTTTAATTCTGCCGCTGCCTTGTGCATATTCTTTTCAATTTCTTTCTTTACCTTTTCCAGTTCCTTGACACTCATGGATTCATAATCCTTCTTTAACGTGTCGGACGGTCTGTCATCTGCCTCTGCCGCTCTTGAAATACTGATTAAATCACGCACTGCTTTGCGGATTGTCTGCGGTGTAATCCCGTGTTCTTCATTATATGCCTGCTGAATCTTTCTGCGGCGCTCTGTTTCCCCGATTGCCTTTTCCATAGACTCCGTAATCTTATCCGCATACATGATAACGTGTCCTTCGCTGTTTCGTGCGGCTCGTCCAATCGTCTGTACCAGTGAGGTTTCCGTTCTTAAAAAGCCTTCCTTATCCGCATCAAGAATGGCAACCAGCGAAATTTCCGGAATATCCAGACCTTCTCTTAAAAGGTTAATGCCGACCAGCACATCAAACGCATCCAGGCGCATATCGCGGATAATGCGCTGTCGCTCCAGTGTATCAATATCCGCATGCAGATATTTTACACGGATTCCCAGTTCTTTCAGATAATCCGTTAAATCCTCTGCCATACGCTTTGTCAGTGTTGTCACAAGAATCTTGTTATGCTTTTCAGTTTCTTTGTGAATCTCCGATACCAGATCATCAATCTGTCCGTCAATCGGACGCACACTGATTTCCGGGTCTAACAGACCTGTCGGGCGGATAATCTGCTCAGCAGACAGCAGTTCGTGGTCCCGCTCATATGCTGCCGGTGTCGCCGATACAAACAGCATCTGCGAAATCTTATTTTCAAATTCCGTAAAATTCAACGGTCTGTTATCCTTCGCAGACGGCAGACGGAAACCGTAATCCACCAGTGTCGACTTTCTGGACTGGTCGCCTGCATACATACCACGTATCTGTGGAATCGTGATATGCGACTCATCGACAATAATTAGAAAATCGTCCGGAAAATAATCCATCAGTGTATACGGCGGCACTCCTGCCGGAAGTCCCGCAAGATGTCTGGAATAATTCTCAATACCCGAACAAAATCCCGTTTCCTGCATCATCTCAATATCAAAATTCGTCCGTTCCGCAATCCGCTGTGCCTCAATCAGCTTATCTTCACTTTTAAAGAACTTTACACGCTCCTCTAACTCCGCTTTGATATTCACAATCGCCTGTTCCATTTTTTCTTTCTCAACAACATAATGGGAGTTTGGGAAAATGGCAATGTGATCTAATTCCAGCTTGACCTCACCTGTCAGTGAATCAATCTGTGCAATCCGGTCTACTTCATCCCCGAAAAACTCCACACGGACCGCGTCGCCGCTGGATGCTGACGGATACACCTCCAAAACGTCCCCGCGCACACGGAATGTACCACGCTTAAAATCCGTATCGCTTCTGACATACTGAATGTCAATCAGCTTGCGGATTACGTCGTCCCTATCCTTTTCCATGCCCGGTCTTAACGAAATCACCATGTTCTGATAATCCACCGGCGCACCTAAACCGTAAATGCACGAAACCGAAGCTACAATAATCACATCCCGCCGCTCTGACAGTGCGGCAGTTGCCGAATGGCGCAGTTTATCAATCTCATCATTAATTGCCGAATCCTTTGCAATATACGTATCACTGGACGGCACATAAGCTTCCGGCTGATAGTAGTCGTAATAGGAAACAAAGTACTCTACTGCATTTTCCGGGAAAAACTCCTTCATCTCCCCGTACAACTGTGCCGCCAGCGTCTTATTATGCGAAATAATGAGTGTCGGCTTCTGCACCCGCTCAATAATATTTGCCATTGTAAATGTCTTGCCCGAACCGGTAACGCCCACCAGCGTTTCAAACTGGTTTCCCTCCTCAAAACCTTTCGCCAGTTTCTCGATTGCCTGCGGCTGGTCGCCGGTCGGCTGATATTCTGATACTAATTTAAAACGCTCCATAACCTCTATCCTCTACTTTCAACACTGCGGCTTCTTTTCTAACTGGATTATACCACACCCATTTTTTAATGTACAGCACTTTCAAACATTTGTTCTATTTTTATTTTCTTTCTATTATAAATGTACTTCATTTAATTATTTCAACATAGGCCACACTTTATACGAATCCGCTTCATCTTCATTTTATCCCGGTTTCTTTCGGCACACATTTCATCTCCACCCGCATATCATAATAAAAACAAGCTCAAGGATTTTCCTATGTACATTTTCTTCGGCATTTTCATCCTGATATGCATTTTTTTTGCGGTCTTTTTTCACCGGCGCAGAAAACGGATTATCCAAAAAATCCGCAATATGAGCCCCTGTGCACAGAAAAAGCAGCTTGACGAACTGATGCAGCCGTTTGGATTTCTCTCCTGCCCACAGCAGAATATTATCACATCCGATATTGATTCGTGGCAGCGCACCTTTGGCTATACACGTCTTTTTGACTACTCTGCACCACATTTTAAAATGGTATTTGACTGCGAACCGGTTTATTTTGACTATGATAACAGAACATGGCTGATTGAATTCTGGAAAGGTCAGTACGGTATCAGCTGCGGCGCCGAAATCGGCATCTACCGTGCCGATACAATTTTGTCACCGAACCGGCTTACCAATGCCCGCTTTGAAAGCATTTCCAATTCCCTCATGCTGCCGCTGTCCATGCAGCTTTTTTATCAAGGCAGACCACTGTTTTGCATCGGACAGACCCACTGGTGGCTGACGGGCTTCCGTCCGGGATTTTTTGCCTATCCGCAGGATTTGTCACTGCGCATTTCCATCACCTTTTTAGACCGTGAAATGGCGGACAGCTTCGCCGATGCACTGATTGCCAAAGGGTACTGCCCTTACGATATTGAACTGTGCAGTGCTTCCGTTGCCTTTACCTTCGGCATACCGCACAGCTTCCAGCCGCGCTGTAAACGTCCGTTTGTTACGCACATGGCACAGCGCGTAAACCACATTTATTGTCGTATTTTTAATAAAATCACACGACCTTTTACCGACTGTTATGAACAGATTCTATATCTGTACTTTTATCTGCCGTTTGCCTTCCGCCGCCTGCTGCGGATGAAACGCCACAAAACGCAGAAATTCCACCGATGCCGGAGGTGACCTGTCTGTGAGTGCCAATTCACGTATTACAAATGCCTATGAAAACGCTTTCTGCCTGCCCTTAAATCCTTCATCAAAATATGTACTGTTTAGTGACTGCCACCGCGGAACAGGCAGAAGCAATGATAATTTCCTGAAAAATGAATATCTCTATCTTGCTGCCTTAAAATACTACTTTTCCCACGGCTTTACTTATATTGAACTGGGTGACGGCGATGAACTTTGGGAAAACCGTTCCATGTGCCCGATTCGCGAAATGCATGCCCAAAGTTTTGAACTGCTCTCCCGCTTTTATGCGAAACACCGGTTTTACGCCGTCTACGGTAACCACGATATTACCAAACGCAGTGCCCACTTTAGCGGACGTTGTTTTTCTTCGTGCTTCTGCTGGCAGGAGCAGTGTGAAATCCCGCTGTTTCCCGAAATTACATTTTATCCCGGAATTATTTTAAAAGACTGCGCCAAAAGAAAAGACCTCTTTTTACTGCACGGACATCAAAGTGATTTGTTAAACAGCACCTTCTGGCGGCTTTCACGGTTTCTTGTCCGCTATGTATGGCGTCCTTTGGAATCCCTTGGAATCCCTGATCCAACCAGTGCCGCCAAAAACCACACAAAGAAAAATACTACGGAAAAGAAGCTGTCCGCATGGGCAAAACAGCACGAACTGATTTTGATTGCCGGTCACACCCACCGCCCCGTTATCGGAAACCGTACCTCTCCGTACTGCAACATCGGAAGCTGTGTATCCCCCGCCGGTATTACTGCGATTGAAATCGAAAACCGTTGTATGACACTTATCAAATGGTCACAGGGCACGCGCAGCGATATGTGTCTTCAGGTCTTACGTGAACCGCTCGGCAGCCCGCTGTGCATTGACGATTTTTTGTAATAATTAAAGCCCCTGCAGCAGTCCGGGTTCTTTGTACCGCTCTCCAAAAGATTAGATTTTTACGTCTAACCTTTGGAACCGGTACAATTTACCATGTCTGCCAAAGGGGCTTATTCTTTATCCGCTATATATTCATTTTATACAGGTGGAAAATTCGTATCTATTTCTGCATTTCCTCCATCAGATATTCAACCGCTGTATTCCACTGAGTGTCCTCATTTTCATCTGTTCCCTGTTCTACCGCAATATCAGGTGTCACTCCCTGTCCATGGATATTCTGACCGTTTGGTGTGTAATACTTTGCGGTTGTCAGTTTGACAGCACTGCCGTCTGTCAGTGGCTTAATCGTCTGCACAATGCCTTTGCCAAAGGTCTGTGTCCCGATAATTTTTCCCTTGCCGTAATCCTGCATGGCGCCTGCAAAAATTTCCGAAGCACTGGCACTGTTGCCGTTGACTAAAACTGCTATCGGTATATCCAGTTCATGACCGTCTTTGCCCTTATACTCTGTTCTTTTGCCGCTTTTGTTTTCTGTATACACAATCAGCCCATCCGAAAGTGTATAATCCAGCATTTTTACAACTGTATCCAGCACACCGCCCGGATTATCACGCAAATCAATCACAAGTGCCTGCATGCCCTCATCTTCCAGTACCTGCAATGCATCCTTGTACTGCTGTGTCGTTACATCTTCAAACTGTGAAACAGACAGATATCCAATCTGATTTTCCCGCATTTCATATTCAACCGTCTGCGCCTTGATTTCATCACGGACAACATCAACGGAAAATGCCGCATCATCACGGACGGCATCCAAATGCACACTCGTTCCTTTTTCACCTTTTATCAGCGCAACCGCACTACTTAAATCCATGTCCGTAATATCAGTTCCGTCCACCGTTGTAATTTTATCGCCATTGCGAAGTCCCGCCGCATAAGCCGGTGCGTCTTCATACGCGTCAATCACCAGCACTGCACCGTCATCACTTTTCTGGCAGACCGCGCCGATACCATAAAACTTTCCGGTTGTGGATTCCACCAGACTCTGATATTCATCGGGTGTATAATAAACCGTATATTTATCACCGTAAGATGCCAGATACGCCTTGTAAATCATCTCTTTTGCAGTATCCGTATCCACATCTTCCATGTAGAACAAATCCATTAAAGAATCGATTGCATTCAGCTTTGCTTCTACTTCACTGCCGATGCCCTCATCTTCTGTCGTTGCTGTATCCTGCACATAAATTTCACCATTTACGCCTATATGGACAAATCCTTTGTGATAAAAAACATTTAAAAGAACAACACCTGCCAGTATGGCAATTGACAAACCGGCTATCGCACCGAATATCAGACCTCTGCCAAATCCTCTCTTTTTCACCGTCTGCTGATTTTCTTCTAACTCATTCATGCGCTGTCTAAATCCTTCCTGCTGTTTTACGGCTTCCTTCCTTATAAATATGCTGTTATGCAGCTATATATCTTCACCTATGCCGTTCTTTATAAGTAATTTTCTTTACAAATACGACTGTGGATTCACATACGTTCCATTCTTAATCATTGCAAAATGCAGATGGACACCATTTGAATTTCCTGTTGTTCCCATCAATCCAATGGTCTGTCCCTGCGTTACGGTATCACCGACCGAAACCTTCAAAGCTGAACAATGCATATAAACCGTACTGAATCCGTTTCCATGGTCAATCGTAATATAATTGCCCGCAGTTGCACTATATTTTGCAATAATAACAGTTCCTGATGCTGAAGCATAAATCGGATCACCGGCAACACCAACACTGACTGCACCGATATCCAGTCCCTTATGCGGCGAACTTCGATCCTCCGTATCACCAAACGGCGATGTAATACGCTTTGAAACCGTTGGCCAAATAAATCCACTGCTTGACGGTGTTGAACTATTTCCGCTGTTACTGCTGCTATTACTGTTACTATTGCTATTCTGTCCCGAGCTGCTGTTTTGATTCTTCTTTTCTTTCTCGGCTTTTTTTGCTGCCGCATCTTCCTGCTGCTTCTTCGCTACAAGATTTAAGATTTCATTCTCCTGCTCCTGCATCTCTTTTTCAAGCTGCGCCTTTGTCGATGCTGTCTGTGTCGTCTGTGTTGACAGCGCCGCAAGTTCCTGTTCCTTTGCCTGCTGTACCAGAGCCAGCGCTGACTTCTGATCTTCAAGTGAAATCTTCATCGTATCCAGTTCCGCATAATCGCTTTCCAAATTCTGTTTTGTCTGCTCAATATACTGAATCGTTTCTTCATACTCCTGAAGCTTCTGTCTGTCATACTCTGAAATTTTTGTAATATAATCCGCTTTATTTAACAAATCCGCAAGACTCGATGAAGACAGCAAAATGTCCAGATATGTATCTTCATTTCTCTCATACATAAACTGGATTCTTAATTTCATCGAATCATACTGCACATCTGCATCAATTTCAGCCTGTTCCAGATTGACCCTGGCTTCTTCTATCTGATTCTGCATATCCTCAATCTGCGTATTCAGCGACTGCAGACTGCTATCCAGCGTTGACATTTTTCCGTCCAGCTGTTCGATATAACTTTTCGTATCCGCAGATTCCTGTTGGAGCTGTTCCAGCTGTTTTTTCGTATCTTCATACTGACTGCTTAACTGGTCCTGCTTATCTTTTGCCTGATTCAAATCTGTTACTGTATCCCCAAATGCGCGGATTCCATTTCCAAACGGCGCATTGACATAAATGACCAGCATAAACAGAATAAGAACTACGGAAATCCCTCTTTTTATTCGCCTATGTGCCATACTTTCCTCCATTCTTAAGCGACTATGCCCATCCGGGTATATGTTTCGCCCCAAAAACGAAAGGTGCCACGCAAGAGTCATCTCGTGGTTTTCCTGCGACAGCACCTTGTTGTTCATTAAACGTTTGCGTGCTTCCGTACAGCAAAGAAACTGCCCAGTGCACCAATTCCAATACCCAGCGCGATTGCAACCGGTGTAAGAATCCGGAATACTTCTGATACCGGGAGAAATGCCAGAATATTATTCAAAATTGAGAATTTATTCAAAACATATGCAATAACATTCTGATACATATAACGGAAAATCACAATGGGAATAATCGCACCGATGATACCAATTGCAATACCCTCTACGAAGAACGGTGCATTAACAAACGCATCCGTTGCTCCGATAAATTTCATAATCGAAATTTCCTCTTTACGGACTGTAATACCAATGACAATCGTATTGGTAATCAGGAAGATGGAAACTGCGAGCAGAATTATAATCACTGCAATTGCCACATATCCAACCAGCTTTGCCGCACTTGACAGACCGCTCGCTGTTGCTTCGGAACGGTTGACCTGACGCACGCCGTCCAGATTTTCAAGATATGTAACCAGCGTTCCCTGCATTCCCGCATCACTTAAATAAACTTCATAGGATGCCGAATTAATCAGCGGATTATCCTTAAAGCCTTCCGCAAGATCCGGATATGCTGCAAAATATTCTGACTTAAAGTTATTCCATGCTTCTTCAGCCGATGTATAATGAACGCTTGAAACCTCTACACGGTTGCTGATTGTATCACCCAGCTTCTTAATCTCTGTATCCGAAAGTCCTTCATCAAAGAACACCGTAACACAGACTTCATTTTCAGCCTTCTTTACCATATACTCAAAATTCATCATAATAGAATAAAAAACGCCAAACAAAAATACACATGCTGCAATGGTGGCAATTGAAGCCAGGGAAAACAGCCTGTTTCTATAAATATTTTTGAAACCCTGTTTCAAATGATAAAATATTGACCTAATCTTCATAGAAATATCCACCTTTTTCCAAATCGCTGATTATTTTACCTTCACTCATGGTAATTGTTCTCTTTTTCATCTGCTGTACAATTTCCATATTGTGTGTTACTACAAGCACCGTTGTTCCCTGCTTATTTGCCTGATTTAAAATCTTCATGATTTCGGCCGAATTGGCAGGATCCAGATTACCGGTCGGTTCATCGCACAGTAAAATTGCCGGACGATTCACTAACGCTCTGGCAATCGCAACTCTCTGCTGTTCACCACCGGATAATTCATTCGGATATGCCTTATACTTGTCCAGCAGACCAACCATGGAAAGCATGGACAATACACGGCTTTTAACCTGTCTTGTCGGTGCTTCAATGACCTGCTGTGCAAATGCAATATTTTCAAATACATTTCTGTCCGGTAACAGACGGAAATCCTGAAAAACAACACCGATATCCCTTCTTAAATAAGGCAGCTTCTTTCTTGTAATTTTATTCAGATATTTTTTATTAACATAAATCTTTCCTGTTGTCGGGTCTAATTCCTTTAACAACAGCTTAATGAGTGTAGACTTACCAGAACCACTCTTACCTACTATAAATACAAACTCACCCTTCTGGACATGCAGATTAATCCCGTTCAACGCCGGGACACCAGAAGAATACGTCTTTGTAACATCCTCTAAGATTATCATCCGTAATCTCCTCCATTAAAATGTATCAATACTTTCCATATACTTCATATATTTTACAACCATCAGCGCAATTTTAAATGTAATCGCATCATCAAATATACGCAGATCCAGTCCTGTACTCTTTTGCAGCTTATCCAGACGATACACCAGTGTATTCCGGTGGATATAAAGCTGTCTGGACGTTTCTGAAACATTCAGGCTGTTTTCAAAAAACTTATTGATGGTTGACAGTGTTTCTTCGTCAAATTCATCCGGCGATTTGCCATCAAAAATTTCCTTAATAAACATCTGGCACAGCGGCATCGGCAGCTGATAAATCAGGCGTCCGATTCCAAGGCGGTTGTATGCCACCACATTCTTGTCGCTGTAGAAAATCTTTCCGACATCCAGTGCCATCTTCGCTTCCTTATAAGAACGCGAAACTTCACGAATATCATTGACTATCGTACCGTATGCAATATGTGCAGCACTCATCGCTTCCGTATTGAGCATATCAATAATAACCTCTGCGGTCTTATCCAGCTCATCGTAAGTTTCCGTACCTTTGACTTCCTTTACGAGAATGATATTTTTCTCATCGACCGCCGTGATAAAGTCACGCACTTTTCCCGCAAACAATGTACGCACTGTTTCCAGCGCACTCGTATCCTTTTCATGTTTTGTTTCAATAATATATACGACACGTTTCACATCCGTTTCAATGTGAAGCTTTTCAGCTCTTGTATACATATCTACCCTCAGCAGGTTATCCAGCAATAAATTCTTAATGAAATTATCTTTGTCAAACCGCTCCTTATATGCCACAAACAGATTCTGAATCTGAAATGCTGCAAGCTTTCCGAGCATATACACATCGTCGCTTGTTCCTTTTGCCAAAAGAATATATTCTAAATTCTGGTCATCTAATACCTTGAAAAACTGATATCCATTCACTACCTGGCTTTCTGCCGGAGAGTCCATAAATGCAATCGCATCTGCAATGCAGTTTTGCGCATCCTCAAATGTTTTCGCAGCCACTTTACCGTCAGCATCTATTACACAGAAATCAACTCTTGATATAGCCTTCAATCCATCAACTGTCGTTTGTAAAATCTGATTCGATATCATCCCAAACTTCCTTTCCTTTGATTTTAGCTAGTCCTTCTACTATTGTAATGCAATTTGCCAAAAAAAAAAAGAGGAAATGCACAATTTCTATACATTTCCTCAAAAATTTCATGAATTTTAGATTTACATTACGATTCTTGGAACCATTTCTACAGATTTCATATCACATAACTTATTCAAATTAGTGAGTGATAACCTGTTCTGTTTCCTTATCGAATACGTGAAGTCTTGCAATATCCATCGCAAACTTAACTGTATCACCAGGACGAGCTGTTGTACGAGGATTAACCTTTGCTGTACATGTTGTCTGTGCAATATCATAGTGAAGGTTAACTTCTGCACCGAGAAGTTCATATACCTTAACCTGAGCTTCAAATGTATGATCAGCATGAGCTGCAACAAACTCTTCATCATCCTTGATATCTTCTGGACGGATACCAACTACTACAGTCTTACCAACATAACTCTTAAGCTTTTCGCTCTTTTCAGCCGGAAGTGTAATAGATACTGTATCGCTCATCTTTAATGTTACCTGTGAACCGCTCTGAACAACTTCAGCATCAATTAAGTTCATCTGAGGTGATCCGATGAAACCAGCAACGAAAAGGTTGTTTGGTGTGTTGTAAAGGTTGCTTGGTGTATCTACCTGCTGGATGATACCATCCTTTAATACAACGATTCTTGTACCAAGTGTCATAGCTTCTGTCTGGTCATGTGTTACATAGATGATTGTTGTTTCAAGTCTCTGATGAAGCTTAGAGATTTCGACACGCATCTGAACTCTTAACTTTGCATCAAGGTTTGAAAGAGGCTCATCCATAAGGAATACCTTAGGGCTACGAACGATTGCACGAC
>ERZ833822.2022-NODE-2022-length-13985-cov-3.572218_pt1 | contig 13985 bp, 17 predicted proteins | sample MGYA00519913_ERZ833822 | MGnify/ENA primary metagenome ERZ833822 (study PRJEB31850, sample SAMEA3708746) | human gut metagenome | biome: human gut; feature: human-associated habitat; material: faeces | place: China | collected 2014 ... | reverse complement strand
TATGGTTCTCTGCTGTATTTTTTCGCTTATTCCGACACTTGTTATTGACTTTTTCAAGCATGACAGGAATGAAGCAATCAAATATGTAGTCATATGTATCGCAGTTTTTAACTGTATGATATTGAGCTCTGTATTTTCCCATATGGCACTGGTTGTCTGGATCTTCCCGATCCTGCTGACATCGTTATATTATAATAAGACGCTGGTCGTATTTACTGCGCTGATGTCTACTGTCGGTGTTATCCTTGCAGATTTTATCAATCTTACATACTGTGATTTCATGGTTGCGCCGATTTATCTGGACTATACAGACAGCATGGTCTTATCGGTATTTCCATGTGTGATCACGATTCTGATCCTGTCACTCGTTGCATATTTCATTGTATCCAGAAACTCTACGATGCTGAATTCCGTAATTGATAACGCAGAAGAAGTAAAGAGCAATCAGAAAGAGCTGATATTTGCATTTGCTGAATTATCCGAGAGTAAATCCAAATATACAGGAGAACACATCAAACGTGTAGCAGATTACATGCGGGTGCTCGGAAAGGCATCCGGTTTTGATGATGATTACGTTGATAAGCTGTCAACGGCTGCCATGATGCATGACATCGGAAAGCTTATGATCAGTGAGGAGATCCTGGATAAGCCCGGTAAACTGACAGATGAAGAATTTGCGATCATGAAAAGTCATGTTCTCTATGGTGATGCACTCCTGGAGCATTGTCCGGGTGAGATCATGCAGATTGCAAGAACGATTGCAAAGGAGCATCATGAACGCTGGGACGGAACAGGATATCTAGGTATGAAAGGTGAGGAGATTGCCTATATCAGCCGTTTAATGGCGGTATGTGACGTTTTCGATGCACTTACCTCTGAACGGTACTACAAGCGCGGATGGTCCGTAGAAGAGACGTATAATGAGATCGTAAGCCTGTCCGGAAAGCATTTTGATCCACAGGTTGTAGAGCTGTTCAAGCAGAACTTTGATGCATTCAAGGAGATCGCAGAGAGACAGCCGGATAAACAGGTATATTAATTAAAGATGATATAAATGTCAGACACAAATAGAATTTAATGTGAGCTATGCTCACGATATAATAAAATGCACCTCTTAATTGATATTCCTCTTGTCGAGTAGACAGGTGGAATATCGGTTTGTCAGGTATTTGTTATGCCTGATATCGTTTGAGGTGCATTTTTATAAAAAATTTGAACAAATTAAGTATGATTAGATAAAATTGCGGAACAGACCTATCACACGACCTAGGATCTCGCAATGTTCTACAAGGATCGGATCCATATAATCATTTTCCGGCTGTAACCGGATATAACCATTTTCTTTATAAAATGTCTTAACTGTTGCAGAATCCTCGATCAATGCAACGACGATTTCGCCATTTCTGGCAGAAGAGCACTGCTCAACAATTACAAGATCCTTTTCATAAATACCTACATTGATCATACTGTCACCCTTTACACGAAGCATAAAGGTCTGGTTATTCGTATTATGAATATATTCCGGTGGAACAGGGAAATAGTCTTCGATGTTCTGTTCAGCAAGGATAGGCTGACCACAGGAAACCGTTCCAACGATAGGGATGTTTACCAGTTCCCGTTTGGTAAGTGAAAAATCATCGTCTATGATCTCAATTGAGCGGGACTTTGTCAGATCCCTTCTGATATAGCCCTTTGCCTCTAATGATGATAACTGAGCATGTACAGAAGAAGTAGACTTCAGATCAACAGCCTGACAGATTTCTCTGATTGATGGCGGATACCCCTTTGCAAGAATCTCATGACGTATATATTCAAGGATCTGCGTTTGCTTATCCGTGAGCTTTTCTTTACCCATATGTAAATCCTCCTAAATGTATTTAAAAACTTATATAAATAATAGTAGCACACAATTGTTTGTTTTGCAAACAAATGTTCTTTTTCTTGTGTGTGTTTTTTTCCCCATCCATATTGGTATTATAAAGGAGTCATCGGGATATGACGAATGTATTTTCGAGTAATCCATACAAATGTTCGAAAATATATTGACAAATGAACAACTGTTCGATATAATTTATTCAAACATTTGTTCAGAAGATTATATTATATATAGAATTGAGTTTTAAGGAGGAAAAGAACATGAAGAACGTAGTAAGATTTATCAGTACAAAGAAGATTTTCATTATAGCAGGTATTATTCTGGTTACAGTATTGTATATCCTTATATCACATAAGGATTCACCGGCAACCAGCGCATCGAACGCAAGTAAGAAATATTATAAATGTATCACCATAGAAGAAGGAGATACCCTTTGGGACATCGCAAATGAATACAAGACGGAAGAGTATGCTTCCACACAGGATTATATCGATGAAGTGCTTGCGATGAATAATCTGAATACAGATGTCATCGTAGATGGAACTAATTTACTGATTCCATATTATAAAGTAAATGATTACGAATAAATAATAAAAAGTATCTGTTATGCAATGTTATATTGACTGTCTGTTTGAATTAAGATTTACCATATAACATAAAAACAGATACTTTTTATTTTTAAAAACAGGAGTATATATAATCATAAAACAAGTATAGAATACAGAATAAATTCTATACTTAAATCCGATTATCTGGCATCTTTATTGTAAAGTCTTGGATTGTCAATCTTTACAGGCCAGCCATCCAGAGTTCCTCGTTCAATAGCGGAAAAAATCCGTTGTTTGCAACCGGGAGTTTCCTTTTCCAGCTCCGCCAGTGCCTGTTTTGCATATTCACGTTTCGTATATCCATCGGCAGGACATGGACTTTTAATCACAGGAAGCTGCATATCATTTTTAAAAGAGATAATTTCACCTTCGTTTATATACATAAGAGGGCGAATAACCATCAATTTGCTTTTATCCAGATATGTTTTTGGTGAGATAGTATGGATTCTGCCTTCGAATAATAAGGACATTAAAAAGGTTTCAATAAAATCATCCTTATGATGCGCATAAGCGATCTTATTACATCTGAGATCATTTAGTTTCTGATTTAATGCACCTTTTCGCATTTTCGCGCATAGAGAACATGGATTTTTCTCTTTACGGATATTAAATACTATATCATATATTTCTGTATCTACAATATAATAAGGAACATAAAGTTCTTTGCATAATTGTTCGATCTTTGTAGTATCAAAATTATCAAAACCGAGATTAACTGTAATAGCGATCAGATCAAATTTTTTTGGATAGAATCGTCGTAATTCAGCCAGAGCATAGAGTAAAGTCAGGCTGTCCTTACCACCAGAAATTCCAACTGCAATTTTATCACCATTATCGATCATTTCATATGAATCGATGGCACGTCTAGTATAACTTAATAACTTTTGTAATTTCATATAATTACCTCAAAATGATAAGATTTGTTTCATAACCGTGTATATTATACTTATAAATGAAATTTGTTTCAAGGAGATATCTATACAATTCTTCGAAAGACAATCTTAACAACATATGAAGGAAATTCTACAAGAATAAAACGGATTTTTGTTTGATATGAAATAAAGAATTGCATTTGGAGTCAGAGTGTGATATAACTAATTTAACAGATGCAACTATTCGCTAAACTCAGGTTGTTTTGCGAATAGTTGTCCGTATACAGTCTTGTAGGTTTTAACGCATGGAGCATAACTCCATGCGTATTTTTTTGTGTATTTTCCCCCTTATAAAAAATATATGCATGTGAGAGATCCCCCTCTCCGGGGAGCGTGTTTCGTTCCCCGGTTTTCTCTAAGAGAGAGGGGAGTAGATATAGTTTAGTGGGGGAAAGAAAGCTAAGAGGTGGATTTATGGAAATTGTAATGAAGAATGGAATAACAATATTTATTGATGATGATGAAGTTGTTGACTGGGCGTGTAATTTTAAAGGTACCGTATGCCATATAAGGCTTAAGGATGGATCTATATGGAATTATAGTTCCGTTGATGGAAGTTTTTGTAAAAGCAAGTAGCGGTATTTAATGCTGTAGGGTGGCGCGTCCGCGCTGAATATAAAGAAAGAGGTAAAAAGTATGAAAATGAAAAATGTAGAATCAATGTTTGCAGGTCGATTTACAGTTGTTGCTCGTATGGAGCATGAAATAGTAGATCGGGCATCTGGTGAGGTGTCAAAGTATTATGAGTTTGCGTTATCGAATGGTTGTAAGGTTATCCCGATTACCTGCGGCAAAAACAACCCACTTATGGAGACGAAGCTCGGTACATCCTATGATATGGAGTTTACGGCTGACTTTAGTAAGGGTTATGCAAAGATTAAAGTAACACATATAGATCGAGTAATGGATGCTGGTACATCTGTACCGGGCAAATAAAAATTGAATAGGTATATTAACGTCGTGAGACGTGAGTATAAATAAGGTGAAAGAGAGGTGTAGACCTATGGAATGGAGTAGTGTAACAGGTGCGGTTACCAACCTTATGAGTGTGGTAACTACGGTTATTGATGCGATCGCTGGAAATGCTTTTTTAATAGTGTTCCTTGCTGTTCCGGTTATGGTGGCTGGATGTAAGATCTTTAAGAAGCTGATCAAAACAGCAAAATAATGTTGTTTCTCCTTTGTAATGGGTGGCGGTTGGATATCAGCCGTCACTTTTTTTGTGAGGTAGTCAAATGGAATATTATGACATATGTTTAGTAGCTTGTTGTGCGGTGCTTCTGATCGAGTTGGTTGTAGCTTTTCTGATAGCCAGATATGAAGAACAGGAACACCAGAAAAGGATGGAGTATATCAGAAAAGAAAAAGAACAGGTTTAGCGCCTGTTCTGGTCGTTTTTCTTTTTGAAGAAGATACCCCATATAGCTATTATCAAAGCGGATATAATGGGGATTAGAAATATTAATATATATACGATTATGAAACCTGTTGCTGATGACATTGTGTATATCTCCTTTCTTGTGTTTTTAAAATAAATAATAAGGGGTGCGTATGAAAAAATCAAGTAAATTAAAAAAAATAATATCTTTTTTGCTTGTAACTGTTTTGGTTATGAGTGTTATTGTGCTTCCAGTATCGGCTGATACTGCAAAACAGGTAACTTATCCGGCTGGCACATATCCAGACGATTCTTATCATTCTGAATATGAATATCTTGGAAATTGTCCAGTATATAGTCCTGATGAACTTGTGTATACTGGGGAAAAAACTACGGACTTAATGAATTCATTTAATCTGGTACAACAGTATGATATGTCTTTCTGTAAAGATACTGGGTTTTATATGTCTCGTCCTTTCGAGTATCGTAGCAGGTGGGATTATGGAAAACCTGCATTTATTAATTTTGGTTCGTCAGATTCTGCTTATAACCAAATGTTTACAAAGGCGAAGTTTGATAGTCTTACGACTGATTTTATAACTGAAAATAATATAGATATGGATACATATGATATTTATTATTTGGTATATCAGGATTATAGCCCAACTAGAGAGTACGGTTATTTATACATGGATTATATATGCGTACCTAAAAATAGTCGTATAGCTATATCAAATGAAAATAAACCAGATGGTTCAAAAGATTCATCAGAAATTCATTATGGGTTGGTTCTTCCGGCTAGTTATAAATCTGTATTCTATGTTGAGTCGTATATTAATGGTGAAACTAAAACTGTGATGAATACGCAAACACATTTTGCTGGAGCAGATTTTTGGAATTTTTTAGGTAAGGCTCATCATTCGACTATTGCGACTAATATACCGATATTTACATTAAAAGCGGATGCTGATATGTATGTGACAACTGGTAAACCTTTGAATGATCCATCTAATAAGATTACAAGTAAATCGGATTCTACAGAAAAGATAGGCGCTGATTCTTTTTACTGGGATTCATTGAAATGTCGGATTGTTGCGGATGGGCAGTCATATAGAGTTATATATAATTATGACTATAGCGTTCAGGATATGATTGAAAATCCTAATTCGTATGTAGCTTATACTGACTATACGCAAGTTATAAATTATAAATATAAAAATGTCGGGACATATCAGAATTTTGAAACTGAAGCTCATAGTTCTTTTTCTTTAGCGTCTACGAAGTCTGCTACTGATGAGGTTTTATTAAATCGTGTATCAAAATCTGGCGATTTACAAAGAGCTTTTTTAACATTTTTGGATACTTACGCTGCAAGTAAATATGTCGACACTGATTTTTCAAATGGGGAGTTGTTGAGTTCATATATATATATAACTGTTACTTTGGTTAATATAGTTGATGGTGGAAATGGACTTGCGATTAAAAATAAAGTATCTAGCGATGTAAGGACTTTTAAATTTGATGCTATAACATTAGAAGAAGTTGCGGAGTTAAACCCTGTGGAAGAAATAAAGTCTGACGTTAAGGTTGATGATGTAACGGATGCAGACGGTAAAGTCATAGATCGGACTGTTTCTCAAATTACTACTAATGATAATAGTACGCATACTACGATTAACAACTATTATTATGATTCAGATGGAAAGAGAACTACGTCTTCTGGTTCGTCTCTTGGGGATTCACTGTCAGATATTGCATCCGGATTAATTAAGTTCATCAAAACGCTTGTGACAGAAGGTCTTCCTGCAGCACTGGAGATATTAAAAACACTGATTAAATCGGTGTCGGATCTGGTAGGATTTGCTTTTGATCAGATAGGTGATATTGGAACTGGAACGCAGAACGGTATTATTATGGTGCTGAAAGCGATTCCAACACCACTATGGGGCATCTGTTCGGTTGGTATTATAGCGTATGTCATAGTTGGAGTTGTGAAAAAGTTCTTTTAATGAAAGAGGGTGTTTATATTGAAAGCTATAAAATTGTTGTTTAGCATAGCCAAACAGTTTTTGACCATGAAAATCACGGTATTTGATATCACATATACACCTTTAGAGCTGGTCATAGTTGTAGCGGTAGTCGGTATCATCTGCTCGGCTATCCGTCATTTCTTTGGTGATGATTAAGGGGGGTGAGTGTATGTTGAATTTATTGTATTTTGTAGTGTTTATTGCCGGAGCGGTTCAGATATTTAAAGAATATCACTATATATTGGACTATAAACGAGATGAAAGGACGTTTCATGAGTATGAGAAAGCTAAAAAAGAAGATTTACAAAGTATTGTTGATGATCCCGGTACTTCTCCTTTTTAGTCCGCTGCATGTTTGTGCAGCAGGCGAAGCTGCCGCAGGAGAAGATGCTCCTTCGGCGGCTTCAACTGAAGCAGTAACGGAGATATCAACGGAGCATATAACGGAAGAACAGAAAGCGACACCGGGTGACGCATGGTATAGCAGCATAACCGGATTGAAAGATGATCAGCCGAAGACATTAGACGATGTCTACCAGTTGGAATATTGGATCCTGCTGGTGCTGCTGGTCTATGTTATGTCCCGGACGTTTCTATTTATATTTAATAATCTAGGTTAGGGGTGATGGTATTGGATGAAATGGTAAGATATTTTTATTCAGATGGCAATCTGAATCTTATGTTGACTAAAGTGCTGGTTTACATGCTTGCTTTGTTTTTACTTGCGACGGTGATAGGAGCTATCAGAAAGATGAGGTTGTAAGCTATGGTAAAAGAATTAGTTGCCGGATTTGTGATCATATGCATTATTATATTTCCTTTTCCAAAGTTCTTAATCAGACATGTATTTGACATTTTAAAGTATGCATCCATTGACGGCTATTACTACTTTAAGCATAAGGAATATAACCGATGCCCTTATTATGGGCGCATCAGTATAACAAGCGCGTATCGTAATAAGGTGTTTGGCAGTGGAAAGACGCTTGATATATCAAAGACTGTACATGATATCTACACTCGTTATGAAGGACTTCCAGTGTGGGATGAAGATCTACAGGGGTTCGTTACGCAGCATATACATATTGTTTCAAACGTAACCTTTAAAGATATCCCTTATATACCGTTTATCACTTCCAGACAGTTGATGAACGTAGAGCAGCCAAAACAGGACGTAACTATCTTTGTTATGGACGAGATAGGAGCTATATGGAACAGCCGGGATTTCAAGACGAATATATCTACAGAGTTGCTTCGTAACCTGTTACAGGTTCGGAAGAACAAGATATATATCGTCGGAACAAGTCAGCGTTTCCGGTTCTGTGACGCGTTATTAAGACAGATCACAGGTAGTCTGTATTGTGTCAATAAGTTCTGGCGTATTATTAAGAAAAGGGAATATGACCCATTCGACTTTGAGAACTGCACCAATCAGGAATTGCTGAAGCCTTTGAAGGTGTCATATGAATGGGTAAGCAATCAGGATTATGCAGCATATGATACAGATGAGAGAGTGGAAAGGCTATCAAACGAGGATATGCTCCCAGATGAACAGATTCTTGCTAACCAAGGGGTAAGCTCCGGAGATCTGGACGCTGCCACTCATTTGAAACGCCGCTACAGACGCAGAGGTAAACGCTCGTAGTGTGTCCGGGTGCATGCGCACAGGGTGCGCCCTGCAACCGATAGCTACAGACTGCACAGCGGAAGCGGCCGCCTGTCAAGCCCTTGGCGGCTGTGCCGCTTGGCTTGACTGCGCCGCTCCGTGTGCCATGTGCATGGCTGCCATTACATTTTGTGCAATCTGCACAGAAAGGGGATTTATGAAAGTAAAAGATATTTGGATGTGTGACGCTTGCCCTTATAGTTCGTGTTCTTGCGCAGAGGTTGGTTATTGTCCTGTATGCGGCAAAGAACAATGTTTTTATGGGGAAGAATGTATTAATTATATTAATTGCACTTGTTCAGCACCGTGCGATAACATTGTAAGGGAGTGATGCAGTGAAGAGATTAGTATACCTGTTAAATCAAATGTTGTCCTTGTGTAATAATGTCGTCCGTCTGGCTCTTAAATTGATAAGATTCTAAAATACATGTATAAATGTATAAAATCAATCAGCCAGGGTGATGGAAAAGTAAGGAAATTCAGGAAATTACTACATGCCGTAGGGGCTTGTCCTACGGCATGTATAACGATGTATAAAATGTATAAATTGTATAAATAAAAAGGGGATAAGAGAAAGAGGGAGATAAACATGGGAGAGACAAAGGGACCAAAGAGCTGGCGGTCGTGTGAGATCGTCAATCAGCTTGAATATATGCCGCAGGATGTAGTAGAAGCTGGTCTTGATCATAACGCTGTAAAGGATTATGCATACATCTTGCATGATAAAGACGTTCAGCCGGATGGAAGCCCAGCAGCAGCGCATTGGCATATCATGATACGATTTAAGAACCCAGTACCAACGGAATGTTTGTGCGCTTGGTTTAACATTAAGTCTAATCAGATCGAGAAGATCAAGGGGAGCTTTGGGGATGCGGTTGCATACCTGACGCATAAGAACCGACCGGATAAATATCAGTATCTGGATGAAGAAATAAAATCAAATTATGATTTTGCAGTGGAAGTTGAAAAGGCTTTATCAAAGAAAAAGGTATCTGAACGGAAAGAAGAGATCATAGAGCTGATACGCTCTGGCATAGTCAGAGAATATAACTACACAGAATATATCAGCGCGGTGGAATATGACAGGTTCAAACGAGCAATAGATAATGCCTTTACATATCGCCGGGATAGTCTTAAATCCTTGGATAGACATATGACAGTTATATATATCTATGGCGGTTCAGGAACTGGAAAAACCAGCTATGCTAAGAAGCTGGCAACTGACAAGGGGTTCAGTTGTTACATCAGCTCCGGCAGCAATGACCCGCTCGATGGATACAAAGGACAGGATTGTCTCATATTGGACGATATCCGACCGGGTGACTTCCTGTTATCTGATTTTCTAAAGATCCTTGATAATAATACGCAAAGTACCGTAAAGAGCCGGTACAAGAATAAGCTGCTTGAATGTCAGTATCTGATCGTTACGACATCACATGATATCCCGGTATTTTTTGATTTGCTTTTAGGGTCAGAGGGTGAATCCATGAAGCAGATGGAAAGACGCTGCACATTAAAGATTCAGATGAGCAGCACAACTATGACGACCTTTGTATATCAACCTGCGTCCGGGAGATATCAAAAAGTTAGTGTATTAAAGAATCCGATATCTGAAACCTATCAAAAAACAGATCTGTCAGAGGAAGAATGCCAGGCGCTTGTTGACAGCTTGCTTTTACCGGGTAAAGAAGCCAGCCTGTCAGATCTCGGATTTAAAAAAGACGTGCCGCCGGATGTAGAGCTTGCATTTGAGACATACGAACAAGGTACATTTACCGACCAGATGAGGTAACCTTTGTACCCAGCACTTTAGAATAAAAGGTCAAAAAGCCTGTCATAATGCAAGGACAACTTTTAGCAAAATATCAGTTTTGCGAATAGTTGCATAGATAAAAGGGGGGAATATGTAAAAAATGGTTGACAAGTGGAAAGGGTGTGTGGTATATATAAATCAATCCATGCGAAACTTTTCGCAAAACTCAGGTTTTACGAAAAGTTGTGTCGGAATAATAGGAAGGTAAATCTATTATGGCAAATGAATATACAAATGACATCAATATAAAAAATACAATTTCACTAAGAGATATTCTTGCAGAGCTTCCTTCATATGTCAAGGTTGTCTTTCGAGGAATTGAAAATAAGGCTTCATCCAGAACGCGACTTGGTTATGCCATCGACATAAAGACATTTTATAACTTTTTATGCAGCGAATGTCCACAGTTTCGTGGACGTAAGCCGATCGATATCACCTTGGATGATATTTCAAGGCTTGAGGCTGAAGACATCGAGGAATATCTGGAATATTTGAAATATTATGAAAAAAACGGAAAGATCTATACGAACGGTGAACAGGCAATTAAACGTAAATTATCGGCTTTACGTGTATTCTATGCATATCTCTATAAAAATAACCGTATAAGTTCAAATCCGGCTGAAAAAGTAGATATGCCAAAGATTCATGGAAAAACAATAACCAGATTAGACATAAATGAGATTGCGGATTTTTTAGATGCTGTTGAATATGGTGATCATTTAACCGAGCACCAACAGGCATATCATGCAAAAACAAAGGTTCGTGATCTTGCAATTCTAACCCTTATGCTGGGAACCGGCATAAGGGTATCGGAATGCGTCGGCATCGATCTGAATGATGTGGATTTTAATAATGGTCGAGTGAAGGTAACCAGAAAAGGCGGTTATGAATCTTATGTCTATTTCGGTGATGAAGTTACAGATGCTTTAACGGATTATTTTGAGGAACGCAAACATATAGAGCCTGTATCCGGACATGAAAATGCTCTATTCTTATCCAGTCAGAGAAAACGAATGTCTGTTCGTTCTGTTGAAATGTTGGTGAAGAAATATTCTGAAGGTGTTATCCCTATGAAGCATATCACTCCACATAAATTAAGAAGTACCTATGGTACAGAATTATACAGGGAAACCGGTGATATCTATCTGGTTGCTGATGTCCTTGGACACAGTGATGTAAATACGACAAGAAAACATTATGCAGATATGGATGAGGACAGACGACGAAGTGCAAGAAATCGTGTTCAGTTGCGGGAAAAACGCGACAATTAAAAAATGCGCTGAGTTTTTCTCAGCGCATTTTTCATTATGTAAAATCATTTGTCATTTATCCGAGTCATAAAGTATTATCAAGAATACCTGTATGAATGGTTATTAATTATATGTATTATATATTGCATTAATATTTGGTAACGGCATCGTATAACATATCTACACAATTATCAATTCCAAACTGGCTGGAATTCAGGCAGATATCGTAGCCTTTCATCTCGCCCCAACGCTTGGATGTGTAATAGTTGTAGTAAGATGCACGCGACTTATCTTCTTTACGGATCAGATCCTTAGCTTTCGCATCAGTCAGTTCATATTTCTGCGCAATACGTTTTATACGATCATCGATATCTGCATATATAAATGCATTTACAATATTGGAATAATCTCTTAAAGCATAATCGGCACAACGACCTACAAATACGCAGGAACCATCTTTTTCCGCAATAGATTTGATCGTGTCAAATGCAGCCAGGAATACCTTATGATTCAGTGGTAGCTCGCCGGATGTTCCGAATCCCAATGAATACGGATCCATTACCAATGTATAGAGAAAACTGTTTGTTGGTTTCTCGTCAAAATTCTCAAATAATTCTTCGCAGATGCCACTATCTCTTGCCGCGATCTTTAAAAGTTCCTTATCATAAAATGGAATACCAAGCTTTTCAGCAAGTTTCTGTCCGACTTCTCTTCCGCCACTTCCGAACTGTCGTCCTATTGTAATGATTTTGTTGCAAGCCATAATAAAAGCCCCCTTTGCAAGTATGATTTTAATTTGCTATAAAGAATAAACAACTGTTTTCTGTATAAAAACTATAAATTTGTTTACTTTTTATAGTAAAAATTATAACATTTCCACAAAAAAATGTAAATCAAAAAATTCGTTTTATATTAATTTTAATATAAAACGAATTTTAAAGCTCCAGTTGTTTTAACAGTTTCTGGAAATACTCAGGGAGTTCACTTGAAAATTCCACATATTCTTTTGTAGACGGATGAATAAAACCAAGTACACCGGCATGAAGTGTCTGCCCCTGCAGGTGATATGGCTGATTTTTAGGTCCATATACGGCATCTCCTAAAAGCGGATGCTTGATATGTGCCATATGGACACGGATCTGATGTGTCCGTCCGGTTTCCAACTGACATTCGATCAGACAGAAATTGTTTTTCAGTTTTTTCAGAACTTTATAATGGGTGACTGCATGTCTGCCATTCTTATAATTAACCGCCATTTTTTTACGGTCGGTTGGATGTCTTCCAATCGGAAGATCTACCATACCTTCATCTTCTGTAAAATAATTATAGCAGATCGCATAGTATTTTCTTGTAATCGAATGAACGGCAAGCTGCTCCGACAGAAAATTATGTGCAGCATCATTTTTGCAGACAACAAGAAGCCCGGTTGTGTCCATATCAATTCGATGCACGATACCGGGACGAAGTTCTCCGTTAATGCCAGATAAAGAATCCTTGAAATGATACATCAGACCATTTACCAGTGTTCCGGAATAATGTCCGGGAGCCGGGTGAACGACCATGCCCTTTGGTTTGTTTACAATGATGATATCATCATCTTCATATACGATATCAAGCGGAATATCTTCCGGTTCAATTTCTACAGGTAAAATATCCGGGATCGTAATATCTATTTTGTCACCAGACGCGATTTTCAAGCTTGGTTTTGCCTTTTTATCATTTACCAGTACATTTCCATCATCTAACAGTTTTTTCAGAAATGAGCGCGAATAATCGTCAAAGTAATCGGCTAAACTTTTATCAACCCGTTTGCCTTTCCAGTTTTCATCTGCTTCAATATTATAAGTTTCCATATATTATTCCTGCTCTGAATCTTTCTTTGACTTTCCAAATAGATCGTCCAGTTCATTATCCTTGTATTTGAACAGGATAAAAACCAACAGGATGATCATACTACAGGTTACATAGATATCTGCAACATTAAAGACCGGAAAATTGATCAGACGGAAATCAAACATATCTATTACATAACCAAGACGGATACGATCGATCATATTTCCGACAGCTCCGGAAAAAACAAAAATAAATAAAATCCGAAGATCTTTGTACCTATTCAGCTTTAACATCCGAACATAAAAATATACAAGAAATGCCAGAACAAGAATGGTTATTGCCAGTAGAAAATAACGCTTTCCCTGCAAGCTGCCCCATGCAGCTCCTTTATTTTGAATATATGTAATATGAAAAACCTGTTTGATAACAGGTATTGTGTCATATAAAGCCATATGACTTGTGATCAGAAATTTCACAATCTGATCCAGTCCGATCAAAAGAAGTATACTTATACATGCAAGAATACTGTTTTTTTTCATTATCGTTACCTTTCTGGAGTATATCTTTTATTAGCAATTCCCTGTCCGACATTCATTCAGACA
>ERZ833822.2005-NODE-2005-length-14125-cov-27.583866_pt1 | contig 14125 bp, 14 predicted proteins | sample MGYA00519913_ERZ833822 | MGnify/ENA primary metagenome ERZ833822 (study PRJEB31850, sample SAMEA3708746) | human gut metagenome | biome: human gut; feature: human-associated habitat; material: faeces | place: China | collected 2014 ... | reverse complement strand
GCGTAGCAGCTAAAAGCCACTACGCTTTCAAGTCTAACTTTTGGGGGTCACCACAGTGGGTTTGCATTGCCTGCTGTTTTCTTTGTTGTATTCTGAATACATAAGCATTATTCGTTCTTTATCAGTACTTTCTGTGGGTTCAATATCATTAAAGGTTTCAAAATTCAAATCACCTGTTGGTGTTACTGTCATCATATTGTATTCAAAGTGAGAATCAGGGTATGTATATCCTTCTATCTTTTCTCTTGTTACAAACGACCAGGTTTTGTCTGTCTTTAGTTGTGTCCAATCATAAATAGAGAGTTTACGACTATAAATATCCCCTTTAATTATTAATTCCTGGACTACCTTTTTTACCATGTTTCTTAATTTTTCCTCGCTATGGTTTTCAACTATAATATGTTGAACAATCAGACCGTTGTTATCATCTTTGTGTGGGTCCGGTAACTTATTATTTTCATAGTATTTCTCACCATAGATAATACGGATATTGTAACCGCTTTCTGAGGTTGTATCTATCAGAGGGTGTATATTGTAATCACTTTCAAGAATGTGAACAATGCTGTCAAGCATTGATTCGGACTGTTTGTCCTTGCAGTAGTCGGATATGGTAACGTCTTTTTCACTAAGCATTTTTCCGAATTCTTCTACGCTGATTTCAGTCTTTTTGCTTTTTTTAATTTCCGTTTTATCAACAGCATCGTATGAGTCATATTCAAGTGTTAAGTAATCAGACAGTTTTAGCTTTACATCTTCAAGAAACTTATTCATTATACCCAGTTTGCTTCTGGAAAATTTTTCTGGGTTTTCATAACATAAAAATTCTACCGTATTGTGGGAATTTTTATATGAACCCAGCGCAAAGGTGTCCTTTAGGTCAACTTTGTCACTTTTCAGTTTTTTTCTGAAAGCTCCTGTTTCGGCGTCTATTATGTAGAAACTGCCCTGTTTTGAATAACTGTTTTTCCTGAATGTCTTGACATCAAGGGTTAAGTACATTCCCGGCTTAAGTGAAATCTGGAGGAATCGGAACATATATATTTCTTTAGTTGATTTGTCTCTTATCGGGGATGTGCTGTCGCCATAGTATAACTTACCTGTAAGATTATTATAGGAGAACAACTCTCTTTTAGGAGTTTTCATAGAATTTATAAGCAGTTGCGCAAGAAGTCTGTCATTGTAATAGAAAACTCTGTTTCTTTCAGCCTTATCCAGCACATTGATTTTTTCTACGGTAACATTTGGATACTGCTCTTTTATTTCTCTGCTAAAATTGAGATTATATGCTTTGCCTTTTTGAAAGAGGACAAGTGCTTCTTTTCCAAAAGAATGTTGTACTGCAAGTGCCTTGTATTCAGCGGTAGGAATATCAAGGATATTTGTATTGTATAAACCTGTTGTACCTTTGACAAAGTAAATGTCAAAATCCCTTTCTATATTTTCATAGTTGTATTCTGCTCGAAACTTGTTGGTAAGTATCATAAAAAATCTTCACTCCTTATCATATCAATATTTGCGGTTATTGGTTTTCCGTCTTGGTCAATCAATCCCGGAATCTCTACAATTTTTCCGTCACAACTTATAGTAGGTTTCGTATTGCTGTTTCCTACAAGGTTGATTATATATGCCCTTTTGCCTTTAATAGTATCAAGTTTTTGCCGTATTCTTTCAGTAGTGCTTTCTCTGTCCTGTAGGTATGTAGGTTTCCAGTTTTTGAAGTCGACATAAATACCGTCATTAAGTTCAAAATCAAAGAACTCAAATCTATCAGGGTCATTAATTGGCTTTAATTTCATTCCCCGTTCTCTGCTTAGTATAAACTCGCCGCAGACTTCTCCTAATGCACCTTTATAGATGTTGTGGAAAAGCACCGGGCTCATCATATACATATTTTTTTCAAAAGTTGTTGCATAACCTAATTTAATGAAGTGTTCTCTCATACCGCTATATTTCATCGCGTATGGAAGATAAGAGTTTTTCTCTCCTGCCTCATAAATAATAGTTTCGTTTGTTATACCCTTCATTTTTGCTCTGCCACTGTTTTGAAAGTCAATTTTACTTGTACCAAAATCAATAATTACATCATCAAAATCATAGTACTGAGAGTAAAGGTATTTGTTGATTTTTTTACCGGCAGTAATATAAAGCATTTTCAAATTATAGTCAGCATTATATTGGCTTTGATTTGCAGTAGGAAAAGTCAACACCAGCTCTCTTAATTCATGCCATATTTGCATACTCCTTTCGTTCCATTTTCTGTAAAGCAAGCCTTTAATAGTCCACATTCCGGTTGAAGATATTTTTTCTGCAGTATTAAGGATGCGCTGCCGTTCATCCGAATAATCACTTTCAAGAGTTTCTCTCAAAACAGCAATAGCCTCCAGCTCAGGCGACATTATTCTTTTCCGTAGTTCACCGCTATATATCTTTTCAAGCAGCTTGTCCTCAATGTAAATATTAATGTTTCTGTTTTTCACAAATGTGCGGCACATTCTGCCTACTGCCTGAATGACTTCTCTTGTTGCCTGCATACGGATACTTTTAATTTTATATAGTTCATTATTTTCATAGGCATGCCCTGTAGAGTAGGAATTAAAGGCTGTTCTAATAAGACTATTAAGTTGTGAACGCTTGATTTCTCCGTTTTCATACAGACTTTCTATTTGTACCAACATACTTATCAGCTGGTTAACTGTAATTTTTTCATCTGTATAAATATTGGTAGTAAGATTTGTAATATTTCCAAGATACAGAGCATCAATATCCTTTGTAAAGTGGCGTTTATCCTTTGGATTTTTACATTCGGCAAGTTCAATATAGTTTGTTTTGTCTGTAACTGCATATTGCAGATTTTGCCCTGCGCCGATTGTACTGTAAGAAGAAATTATAAGAATTTTTTCTCCTTGCTCCAATTTATTAATCAGAACTTTTTTATCCTCTTCAAAATTTTTGCTTTTAAGCACAAACAGTGTATCTGTTGCGTTATAGTTTAGTCCGCAAAATAAAATTGCCTTTTTCATTAATCCTAAAAGCAGATTATAGTTCATAGATGCTTTGTTTTCCTCAGGAAGAGCCATTCCAAGGTAAAGCATGGATTTTAGTGTTGTATTTTTAAGGAAGGATACCATAGCATACAGAATATTGCAGTACCTGATTCGGTAATATATTTCTTCGCACTCATTGTCAATAATATTACCGCATACCATTGCAAAATCATTGTTTCCAAATAATTCTCTGCAAATATCTTCACTTCTGCTTTCACTGTACTCAGTACTGATAACTTCGGTACTAAGACTAATTCCTTTGTCCTTGTATGGTTCATAAAGCCTGAACATCTGTTTTTTAACTCTGTCTTTCATATCTTCAGGTGTAGAATGAAAGTCGTTCTCCAGATAGTTTCTGAGATAATCAAGATTGTAGTTGCCGACAACAGTAGGTATTTCAGCGGTAGCTGAAAGTCCGATGACAGCATTGTGCTTTGAAATATATCCTATAATTTTTTCAGGTGTATCATATAGTTTTATAAAACGGAGATTTGTAAAGTCAAAGTGTGAGTCACTATCTTCAAATTCAAAGATTTCAATTCCTTTTTGGTAGAAAGAATCGTCTGGAATATTGTGTTTTTCTTTCTGACTTATTTTCTGCTCACATAATTCACCAAGCAGGAGTTTGCTTTGGTTACTGCTAAGCTCAAGCTTTTTCATAATAGTAGATATAGCATTTTCAATAGTCATAGCATCAGCAATAAACGGTCTTTCCTTGTTGATGATGTTCATATATTCATTAGCCCAGTGAAAAAGAAATCTTCTGAAGTGAAGTAAAAATCTGTTAATATCTCTTAAAAAGCTATAAATTACAATATCGTCTTTTTTGCGGTTTTCAAAGAATGTTTTTTTATCCTCAAAGAAAACCTTAACAATGTTTTCCTCCTTATCCTTTGTTGCACGAATATACTTTGCATTTCCATTTAGTATAGAGTGGTAGGTAGCATCCTTGAACAGGAAATTTTGTTTTCTGTCAATATGATTTTCGTTTACCTTTATACTCAGATTAGTGTGATATTTATTGGCAATTTCATCCGCCTCTTTTTTCAACTTTGCAAAGGTAATTATTTTACCTTTACTATAGTCAATTGAGTCAATAGCCTTTTTAAGATTGTTTGAAAAATAATCCGTGTTAAAAGTTCTTAATATCTGTCTGAAAACAGAAATATAATCTTCTCGAACTGAAACAGCTCTTTCAATCAGCTCATTTTCAATAGTGGATTTTGTCGCATCAAATTCATCAACAATAATGATTGAATCGGTAAATAAAGGAGATTTTATAAATTCATAACTAGGTTCTACTATAACAGAATTTCGCTTCATAAATTTGCTGATACTCATAAGAATAATCTTTCTTTCATCAGTAAATACTGCAGGATAAAGTGCACCTATCCACTTGTAATTTGCATCATTCTTTATTGCTTTTAGCTTGTCTTTTTTATTTGAAAACCTCTTTTTCAGTGTATCGGAAACAAAGTGCCTGAAATTTCTTTCTGCCCTGTTAACATTATCAACTAACATCTGTTGATATTGAGTATCGTTTATATTGCTGTTTTTTATTTTTGTGTAATTTCTTATTGTTTTTTCAAGTTCATAATATTCAGCGGATATAAATTCTTCAGGAATATCAAGAACAGGGATTTTATCTACAACTTCATCAAAATTTGAACGTATTCGCAGTACCTCTTTATTGTATAATTTTTCATCATTATATGCTCTTTTTAAATCTTCTTCTGGAAGATTTTTGTTGAGGGTTGTAAGGTATATTATTTTTCTTGTGTTATTAGGATTTGCGGCATATTCTCGCATACAATTTGTGATTGTGTAAGTTTTTCCGTATCCTGTGGGAAGTTCACAAAGAAAAAGGCCGTTTACATTGTCGTTTAAAACTGAGTCTATGTATTGTTTCGTAGTTATCACCTCGTTAAGATTTGTCACTATATAGTATAACATAATAAAAAGGATAAATAAGGGCATATAGTACCCCCTATTTATCCTTGACATAAATCTATATTCTTTTTTAAAAGTTCGAGCATTTTTGATTTCACATTATCGGGCTGTAAAATCTCTACATTACCAAGACCAATTATCCATCCTAAAAATATATTAGACGGAACAGCATAAAAGGAAACCTGTAAATATTCTGTTTGCTCGTCATCACAAATTTCAATGTTTGTACCAAATTGGTCAAGAAATGCACCTACCAAGTATTCGGGTATTTTTACAGTAATACATTCTTCTTTCCCGGAAAACATGCCGATTCTTCGGGATACATATGTATCCGGATTGAATTCTGAAAACTGTTCCTTTCCTCTTATTTCAAATTCCAACTGTTCAATATGGTAGAGTTTGTCAACTCTGTAAACTCTTTCTTTAAGAATACCATCAGTTTCCTTGGTGTCATATCCATAAAGATAATATCTACCGTCTGCCCAAATAAGTGTAAACGGATTTAATGAATATGATTTTCCATTTCTGTTTTTCAGGACCTTATCCTTAGTCCAATGACGGTATTCAAAGGAAATCTGTTTTTTATTATTTATTGCGTGCATAATATTATTTATGTTGATTAGTATTCTCTTGTTTTCACTTTTTGCAATATTGATACCTAAAATACTCCTGTCTAATACTTCTGCATCATATATGCTGACGGTGCTTCTCAACTTCTTTGATATACTATCCGCAATGCCGTTTGGAATAATATTAGAGGCATAAATAGAGTCTAACAATAATTTTATTTCGGCGTTTTGTAAAAGACGGTCTCCTATAAAGTAGGTAGCATTTCTACCTCTGCCTGAAATTATTTCTACGCCAAAATCTTCACGCAGTAATTTAATATCTCTTTTTACAGAGTCATGTTCACATTCAAATCCTTTGTTGTAGAGCTTTTGTAAAATCTCCTCCATAGATAATTGATGATCTTCATCAGTGTATTTTTCCAGTATTCTGTATAGCATTAATATTCTGCTCTTATTTCTGCTCAAAGTATCCTCCATAATATTTTGGTAAGTATATTCTTTATGTTTAGTATATCACCTGAAAATAGTGTGTTCAAGGAAAAAATAACTTTTACAAAAGAAAGTGAGTTTTTTCTTATGGATAAAGTACATAGATCTGAATTTTCTTTTTTATATAAAAATAGTATTGCTATTATTCCAGAATTAGAATATAATAAAAACAGTAATATTCGAGGTGATAGAATGCTTGCTTATATGACTGCTGGTGAAGCTGCAGAAAAATGGAGTATATCCCATAGGAGAGTTATAACTTTGTGTCAGGAAAACAGAATTCCCGATGTAGCTATGCTCGGAAATATGTGGATAATACCAAAGGACGCTGTAAAGCCTGTTGACGGAAGAACAATAAAATATGACAAGAAAAATCCTGCAAAACCCTTTGTGAAATGGGCAGGCGGTAAAGGACAGCTGTTGCCTACAATCAGAAAATTCTATCCTGCCGGAATGGGAACAACCATACGCAAATATTGTGAGCCTATGGTCGGAGCAGGAGCTGTGCTGTTTGATATTCTCAACACATATGAAATGGACGAGGTCTATATATGCGATACGAATGCCGAGCTGATGAACGCTTACATAGCAGTAAAAGAAAATGTAAATCAGTTAATAGAATTGCTGATGAAGTATGAAAATGAGCACCTTAAAAGAGATGATGAGGGCAGAAAAGAATACTATTATCAGCAGAGAGAGCGGTTCAACGCAGAAATTCAGAAACCGGATGAAAACAATTCGTTGTTGAGGGCAGCATTGTTTATCTACCTGAACAAGACCTGTTTCAACGGTTTGTATAGAGTCAACAGAAAAGGCTTGTATAATGTGCCGATGGGAGCTTATAAAAATCCGAAAATCTGCGATATTGATAACCTCAAAAAAACTTCAGAGCTTTTGCAATGCGTTACTATTATGACAGCCGATTATACTTGCATTGAAAATGTAGTTGATGAAAACACTTTAGTATATTTCGATCCGCCATACAGACCGCTGACAAAGACGTCTGAATTTACGTCATACAATGCTGATGACTTTAATGATGAAGATCAGATTAAATTAGCCGAATTTATTAAATCACTTAAAACAGCGAAGGTAATGGCAAGTAATTCAGATCCGAAGAATGTAGATGAAAATGACGAATTCTTTGATGGCCTGTATGCCGGGCTTAACATAAATCGAGTGTCGGCAAACAGAGCTATTAACAGCAAAGGCAAAGGCAGAGGAAAAATACATGAACTGTTGATTAAAAATTATTAAAAAAAAAGGGGGGGTGAAATGATGCCATATGGTGAATATGCAGAATGTCCAAACTGTGGTAAAATTGCTCACGGAGAAGAAGAGATAGAAGAGCTTTTTGGTTACAGAAATATGGGCGATGAAAAAATCATTCCGCAGTCTTGGTGCAAAGAATGTAGGAGTGATAGTTAAATTCCTAACAAAAGTGCTGATGGTGCAGAAAAATTTTTTCTGCACTATCAGATTAATACTTAATACCCTATATATGATTATTTGAACTGCGCAATATGTGCAGTTTGTTCCTTGGGAAAGAAGGTCAATAACTATGAAGTTAAAAGAAGCACAGGCAAAAATTAAAACCATTTGCAATATCCCTTTTGCGGATATTTTTGAAGAGTTAGATTTTCCTATGATTATCAAGAACAAAGGCAAAACCGGTCAATTACTGGAAATGGCTTTAGGAAAGAAACTTGATAATGCAAACATCGACTTTGAGGACGGAGAACTAAAGAGCAATAAATGTGATGCAACAGGTAGACCTCTTGAGACAGTTTTTATTACGCAAATTGCAAGTATTATTGACGAACTAATTGTTGAAAAACCGTTTGAAGAAACACACTTATACGAGAAAATCAACAATATGTTGTATGTACCTGTTTGCAAAGTCGGAGATCCGCATAACTGGATGTTTCTTGATGCAATTCATATTGATTTGTCAAAACCCGAGTTTTCTTCTCTTTTGAACATTTGGAGAGATGATTATTACTCTATTTGCAGACAGTTAAAAGAACACATTGAAACATCAAAGGATGGATTTATACATACATCAAACGGTAGGCATATTCAGGTTAGGAGCAAGGACTCTAAGCCTTATCATCCAATTTATTCAAAAATATACGGACGGAAAGTTTCAAACAAAAACCATGCTTTTTATTTTCAAAAGCAATTTGTTTATGATGTAAGAATTGCATATGGAGGTTAACATGGCATTGCATAATATTGAATACAATCTTCAATCTGATAATAGAACTGGCATCAGAATAGAAGTTGCTAAATTATTTACTTTAGAAGAACCCGGAATTGGTAAAGGTGAAAATTGTTCCAAATATCACTATATCGTAGAGCACTACGGTGAATATTCAATTGTTCTCAAAAGACCAACAGGTTTGAACAAGGGTTTTGATTTTACGGTAAATATTAGTGGAATGTATTTTAAAAAGAATAGAAGGTATAGTAACCCTTCTCATAATGATATATTTAAAGTTTTTAACTATGTAAAAAACAACTATGAGCATGAATACGATATAGTTGCGAAGCAAATTATCAATATTTTTCAAATTAATGAATATAGTTTTAAGGGATTAGAAAATGTAGTTTTTCCGGATGGAGATGGAATATTAAGACCTATTGCAATTATTTTACTTGCTATTAAGTGGTTATTTATAGAGCAGGATATTACATATTGGAATTGGTCAGGAAGAAATATGTTATATAACCATCTTATAGAAATGGGGCTTGTATAGTGCCGAATAAAAAGATAACTAAATGGGAACCTGAAGATTTTGAGTTGGAAATGACTACGCATTGGTCGTTCCCGAAGCGTGGAGATTGGGCAACTCACGATGCAAAATGGAGAGGTAACTGGTCGCCGTACATTCCTCGCAATATTCTTCTCCGCTATTCAAAAGAAGGAGATTTAGTGCTTGACCAGTTTGCAGGCGGCGGAACAACGCTTGTTGAAGCAAAGCTACTGAATCGTGATATAATCGGAGTGGATATTAACGATGTTGCTTTGGAACGGTGCAGAGAAAAGATTGATTTTGATTACGAACCTGCAACAGGAAAAGTGTATATAAAAAAAGGCGACGCACGAAATCTTGAGTTTATCCCGGATGAGAGTATTGACCTGATATGCACTCATCCACCCTACGCTAATATCATCAAATACAGCGACGGTATAGACGGAGATTTATCTCAGCTTAAAGTCAAGGATTTTCTTGAAGAAATGAAAAAGGTTGCAGCCGAAAGTTATCGGGTACTAAAGAAAGATAAGTTTTGTGCAGTGCTTATGGGAGATACCCGTCAGAAAGGGCATATGGTTCCGATGTCTTTTGAGGTAATGAAAATCTTTCGGGACGCAGACTTTAAACTCAAGGAAATCATCATAAAAGAACAGCATAATTGTAAGGCAACAGGCTATTGGAAAACAAACAGCGTAAAATATAACTTTTTGCTCATCGCACACGAGTATTTATTTGTGTTTAGAAAATGATTTTAATTAAGGAAGAAAAATGCAAGACGAATTGATAATTTCAAAGGAAAAATTATCAAAGCTTATTCCTGAGTATACCAATCCTGATTCAAAAGTGATGCAAGAGATTTATGAAATGTGTTTGCAGGATAAAGTTAAAGCTCAAAGTCATGAGGAAATAACTCTGCTGTTATTTTTAGTACTAAAATTCAAGTGGGAAAAGATTTTTAAGCGTAGTGCTAATTTAGAATTGTGCTTGAAGGATTTCAAAGAAAAGCAATATGTGTATGACCTGTATAGGCTATTCAGAAGAACTAAGTTTGAAATAGGTTTGACAATTATTTTTGAAAATGATCCTATTCCCGAAGAAGGCAAGGTGGATTTTCTTGTTCTATATTCAACTTTTCTGATTTTATTTTTCCGACACATAAAGTGCATTGATTTGAGTAACGAAGGGTTGGCTCGGGATAAAAAGAATAGTACATTTAATTTTTATAAAGCATCGCTTTTGGATTTATGCTATATAGTAAAACATACTTTTGATTATAGAAATTCTATAGAAATATATAGACAGGATTTGCTAAAATGTGTTTCATTAGATAATATATGCTTTGATAAAACAGTATCTGAAATAATTCTCAACGGTTTTAATGTGCAGGCTGAAATCGATCATATACAAAAACAATTATTCGGGTTACATAATGTAAATAATAGCTTTTTGGATACAGATTTAGGCAAGAAATATTGGTCTAAAGAAAAGGATTATTATTTGAAAAAAGTTTTATTTCTAAATCCGTTGAATAACTTTGGAATGTTTATACAAGCATCACTTGAAGAATTAAATCCGCTAGATATTGGAGAAAAAAATCAGAGTATGTTTGATTCAATAATAGAGGACTATAAATTTTGCAGAAGGAAAACTTATGAATATTCGGTTTTACAAAATACATCTATAAGAGAAATGTGTAGCGTATATAGTTTCGCATACTCTATTTATGATAAAATTGCATATTTGTTTAGGGCTGTATATGATATAGATGTTCCTGAGGATAAGGTGGATTTTACCGAGAAAAATTTATTTTCAAGACCATATAAGAATAGTAATCAGAAGTTTTATGAAATTAAAAATCCTGCAATAATACCTCTCTATCTTGAATCCCAAGAAGTAAGAGCAAAAAACAAGCCTAAAGGTATTGGCATTGGAACAGCAGAACTAAATGAGTTTAGAAATTTTATAGAGCATAAATCTACTTTGCTTATTGATGCTGATAAACTAAAAAGTAAATCGGAACAGCTTATCAGAAATATACGAGATTTGATAATTGAATCTTATTTATTGTTGCAAGGTTCTAAGAAAAATATGACTGGTGATTTAACTGTATGTGTTGGTACATCATTTGCAAAGGGATTGCAAATTCATAATCAATTGAATAAAAAGTCTTAATATTACTGGACTTTCTCAAAGTTATGTGGTATATGTTTGTGCTACGAAAGATGGCATAAACTATGGATATACTTGAAGATTTATACTACGGAAACTTATTCCCTCACGAAAAAGTTTCAAAGCTTGATGATGAAACCAAAGAGCTACTCGGATTGCTCAACAGAAATGAGGAAAAGCTCACTGCAAATTTTTCCAATGAGCAGAAAGAAATCTTTGAAAAATACAAGGACTGTAATCGGGAAATTTCTGAAATCTGCGAGCGGCAATCCTTTATCACTGGATTTAAGCTTGGAGCAAAGATTGTCATTGAATCAATGACCTGAAAAGAACAACATAAAACAGGAGATCACGAAAATGTGGTCTCCTGTTTTTGCAAGTTACATATTCAAAATTTGCATCACTATAAACAAAGATAAGCTAAGAGATCGCTGAAAAGTTTGTGTATCAAGTAAGCTGAATTCTCCTGTCTGTTTTTTAATGCTTCCTATTCCTATTTTTAAAGCAACTCTCCATCCAATTGATAAAATCTTCCTCTGTAAGCTTACCATCCATACACTCATTTCTCTTAGTCATAGCCTCGTACTTCCATTTTTTTAAATCTTTTTCAAGAATGGTATGAGCCTTAACTCTGGCTGAATATCTCTTGTAATATTTGTTATAAATCATTATGGCGGCGTTGTCCGCCATTTTCTTTTTGTAGTTTTCAAGTGCCATAATATCCTGACAGTTCCGTGTTTCACCATCAGCTATTCTGTCACAGTAGTTTGTGTTGTAGTTGCCCTTCATAATGAAATACTTGCCACAGCGTTTGCACTTTCTGAAGCGAATATCCTGTTCAAACATTTTTGTAAATTCAAGTTCAAGTGCTTTCCTGATGTTCCTGAATTTATAACTTGTATTAGGGGAAATAGGAAAGCGACAGAACACTTCCATTTCGGCATTACTTAAATTATATTTCTTTTGCTGTTCAGTTGGCTCATATTCATTCATAATTCTGCTGAGAAAATCTTCTTGAGATAAATGAATCGGCAACATTCTTCCATTGGGGTTGCTTCTGCTGTAACTAAAATACTCCTCTCTCTGAATTGACAGAGGCTGATTATGAATTATTTTGTAAAGATAATACCTCTCAGCCGGCTTGATTTTCTCCATTACCTCCGGATAAAAGTCCTCTTCAAAACAGAATTCTATTAGCTCCTTATACTCATTCTGTAATGTAAGCAGATAGGTGTAATACCACTTCAGGCCTTCAACAGGTAAGTTTTCTTTCAAAAACACAGGAGGACAAATCGCTGAGTATAAAGACGCATTTGCTATATTCTCAATGAAAAGCTTTCTGTCTGTATATTTGAAAAACATTTCAACATTCTCCTGATTGCAGTTGTATATTTTTTCTGGTTTTTCATTGATTTCAAAGTGATTTTTCTCTTCGCTGTTTTTAATGAAGGTGTCAAAAGCAGAAACAAATTCGTAGCTTTCGTTGAATGGTGTTTTAAAGTCAGCATAGATAAAATCAAGTATTCCCTCATCAATACTAAGCTTTATTCTGCAAACGCTCAGTACATATCAAAAGGCCTTTGTCGACTTGTAAATCTCTATATGTATCTGATGCTTTAGCTTTAATAAATCTGTATCGTATTTTTCCAATCGTTTGCGATATTCATTTTCAAACTCTGTAATACTTTCTTTCGAAAGGCTCGCCCCTACCCCACGACAGCTTTTTATTCTTCCAATCCATTCTTCCTTTGAAAATTCAAGACCAACATCATATGAATGTATAGTTTCAATATTAAATCCGTTCTCTGCCCAATCAGGATAGCTGTATCTGAATTTTTCAAAACCGCAGCCGTTCCAATCGGGACTGTATTTCAGAACGAGATTTTCCATTTCTCCGATTACTTCATCTTCAAAAGGCAGCCAATCCATAAAGATTTTGCAGAACAATCCGTCAGGCTTTAAAACTCTTCTAATTTCTTTTGTTGCTTTATCTGCGTTAAAATACTGAAAGCATTGAACAGCTGTGACAACATCAAATGTATTATCTTCAAAGCCTGTATTTTCTGCCGAACAAACCTTGAAATTTATATTATCAAGTTTTCTTTCCTTTGCAATTTTTCTTCCGAATTCAATCTGATTTTCAGAAATATCCGTTGCCGTAAATTCTGCACCCGTATGATACATATTTACAGGCAAAACTGCCGTTCCGCTTCCTAAGTCAAGTATTTTTTGACCTTTCTTCCCTATACCGAACACAATCAGCTTGTCGTACATATTTTTCGGATATATATCACGAAATTTTGCGTAGTCTTCGGAAGTCCTGCCAAAGTCAAATTCATTTCCGTTATCTATAAAATCAAGTTTCATAGCTTAACCCCCCATTTTTATTTATATTAATTTTAAGGTAGGCAAATAATAATGTCAATACATTCTCAAACTCGGAGCTTGACATTTTGTTCGCTAAACAAAGAGAAAAACGCATAATTGAGCCGATTTTTCGGGGAAATTATGAAAATCAGGTTAAAGTGGGGCGTCTCCCCACGGAGTCACATCAGACGGCAGAGCCGACTGTTATGGGATTTTCAAAGGTGTCAAAAATAATATTTCGAGGAGTCTATCAGAAATGAGCGAAAATAAAAAGAAATATGCCTATTGGATGAAACCATCAATAGTTGAAGAAATGACAGAAATGCTTGATGAAGCAAACGCAACTTCAAAAAGTGATTTTGTCTGTCAGGCTGTTCAGTTCTATATCGGTTATCTTCATCAACAAAAATGCATTGATTATCTATCACCAATACTCGCACAAACCATTAAAAATGAAATTGAAAGCGTGGAAAAGAATGTTTCTGAAATGCTGTTCAAGGTGGCTGTGGAACAGGCAAAGCTGAGCAATGTTGTTGCGGCAACAAATCAGATTGATAATCATTCGTTGTCAGCACTCAATAAGCTTTGTGCGGAAGAAGTTGCAAGGAACAATGGCATTATAACTTTTGAAGATGCGTACAAATTCCAACGAGGTTAATCTATGCCGAAGATTATTTTTACAAGCCGATATATAAAAAAACCTGCATCATCAAATGCAGGTAACAGCTTGTCGAAAAAGTCCAGCATTTGCTGGGCTTTTTGCTATTTTTGTGGTATA